>Ga0181584_10000004_pt1 | contig 114336 bp, 90 predicted proteins | sample 071ome_30_FD_132462 | JGI IMG/M metagenome (GOLD analysis project Ga0181584, IMG submission 132462) | Coastal salt marsh microbial communities from the Groves Creek Marsh, Skidaway Island, Georgia - 071406AT metaG (megahit assembly) | ecosystem: Environmental > Aquatic > Marine > Intertidal... | reverse complement strand
CTACCTTTGGCAAGAGCTATGTGATTCTCAGACGCGCCGGTGACACCTTCGCCATCGAGCCGCCGGACCTGATCAAGGTGAGACTGGGCAACGAACCCAGTGAGCCCGCAACGCTTTCCCACAGTGAAGTATTCGATCGCGAAGACTTTCCCGAGGAACTGGCCGAGGCGGTAACGGAATCAGGCAATGAGAATCTGTTGCTCTATGTCCATGGCTATAACGTCAGCTTCGAAGATGCCGCTATCAACAGCGCCCAGTTGAGCTATGATCTGGGGTTTTCAGGAACCAGCGTATTCTTCAGCTGGCCCGCTCGCGGTGACTTCCCCACCTATGTGGCAGATGTCGAGAGTGCCAGGGCCTCAGAGCGCCATCTGCAGGGGATGCTCAACACGATCATCTCCCGGACCGGGGCCAATCGTGTGTATATCATCGCCCACGGGCTCGGCGCACGCCTGACCAGCCGGGTGATGAAGGACGTATTACTGGTGGACCCGGCCTTTCGTTCGCGCCTGGAGGAAATCGTGCTGGTGGCACCGGACATCGATGGCCGGGAGTTTCGCAACGACCTGCTGCCCTACATCGGCAACGTGGATTCACCCGTCACCATCTATGCCAGCCCGGAAGACTCTGTACTGGGTGCATCGTCCTGTCTCAGAGGCAGCAATCAGCAAGGCAGTAATGCCGCCAGCGAATTTGTCGCGCCGGGCGTTGAGAGCATCAATTCCATGGCGGCGGATACCAGCCTCTCGGGGCACGCCGGCTACCAGGACCGGCGATCCATCATCGCCGACATTCAGGATCTGTTCCGCAATGATACCCGGGCCAATTCGCGGCACCTGCTCACGGCCTGTTTCACAAGCAACGGCCGCTACTGGGAATACCGGCAATAAGACCGCCCCCTAGTCCCGGGTCAGCAATACCGTAAAGAAATCTTCCCCTTCTGCCATCTGTATATCGGTGTTTCCGTTCAGATCGCGACAGATATCCCAGACCTGTTCCGGATCAGTGGGAACCAGTATGCCGTCGGCAAAATCAACCCTGTGTAGCAGGCTCAATGCCAACCCCTCGGTACAGAGTCCAAAGAAGCGGCTGATAGTCTGCCGCAGGTAGGCCGGGTCGCTTTGGCGATAATTCAGCGCACCACAGCAGACAACGAAGTCACAGACCGGCAATTGCGGCGAGGAGAAATCACTCAGGAGAAATCGGGTATCGGGATCCTTACCGTAGCGGGCTGCCACCACATCGAGGAAATCGCGCATGGTATCGACGCCGATGTAGGTAAAGGCCCCGCAGTGTTGCCTGAGAAAGGGATAGAGATCGCCGTGCCCGCAACCGAGGTCCAGCACGCTGCGCGCGCTGACATCGCCCAATTGCAACAGGGCCTCGAAGCGCTTGCGCTGACTGTCATCATTCTTCCAGCCCAGCGCTTCACAGGCATCCTGGCCGAAGCGGGCAACTCGCTCGCCGTGATAAGCCTTGACCGTGGCCAGGTCCTTAATGTGCACCGCCGCCCCACAAGCCTTGCCTGAAGGCCTTGCGCACGCCACCCCGTAACTTGCGAATCGCCCGCGACTTCTGCCGCTTGACAGCTCGATTCACATAGCGATTCCCCGTGGGATTGACTCGCACGTCGGGCACCGAGCTCTGCAGCGGCACCACCGTCACTACAAACAGGAGTGGCAACAGGAAGAAGGCAATGCGCATCATGTTGATGTAGGGGTCGATTACAATGGCGGACACCATAAACAGGGTAAAGGTCAGGAAGCCCATTACCTTGGCCAACATGAGAATCCATGGCTTTATGGGTTCACGGATAGACCAGATCAGGATCAGGATAGACAGCAAATAGATCCCGGTCATGGTAAAGATCAGGGACAGTCGCGCCTGAAAATAAATACTCCTGACAGCGCGCTGCACACGATCCCTGAGTCCGTGTGAGTCTTCCACCATGGCCTCGGTAAAGGCACGCTCGATCTGCAAGCCTTTTTCCGAGTCGGCAAGCGGGATGGGCCATATTGCGGCGCCCCCCGCGTTTCCGAAGGTCCAACGCATATCGCGCAGGTCCCTGCTCAGGGCCGGAAACTCATCGTTCTCATCCATGGCCGGAATGATGATCGGGTTCATCTTGCGCAGCACAGCACCGCTGTCATATTCCTTGAACACAGATCGAATCGACTGGATCAGATGCTGACTGCTGTCCCAGGTGTCCTGCTCCAGAAAGATGAGCACCCGCGAAACATACTGGTTCATGTTCGCTTCGGTACCCACGATCAGTGAGCGCAGTTGGGTCAGTACTTCCTCAGTGTTTTCCTGGCGGAAATCCAGCATCAGGTTGATTGGAGGCGGCTCCTCCGGAAACTCCCTGTCCAGAGTGTTGGACATATAGGTCACGATCTCGACGATAGTCTCTAGATCCCTGACAGCACCGCTCTCATCCTCGAGTTCATCGAAATACAGTGTGAGACCATCTCCCATGGTGACCTTGCCGATGGTCTCGGAGGAAGTCGGGTAGATCGGCCGCAGGTAGTTTGAGGCGAACCTGGACATGAAATCAAATTCCAGCGGGATAGACAGCTTGTCCACGACGTTCGCCGTGGCAAATGCAATCTGTGTGCTCCCCCACTCATGCCAGGACGGGGAGTACACGGCCAGATCGATGAAGGTATTGCGGACGTGGGCATCCTGAATAAAGGTGTTCATGACCCCGCCTTCGCGCCAGTAGTCGTCATTGCTGATGCCACCCTGCCCATCCAGGGTGAAGCCAAAGTAGGCTACCCGGCTATAGAAGCGCAGATCGATCTGTTGGACAGGGTCTCCGGGCTTCGGTACATCCCAGGCGGGATAGAAGCCGTAGATCACGTTCGGTGGATCGATTTCACAACCACAACCAAGGAAATCCCAGCTGATGGCACCCTGCGTGCTGACCACTTCAGTTGCTGGCGCTTCCACATCTTCCCCGGACGTGGCCAGCGAGGGCGGCAGGACCGGGCCATCGAGGTCATACATCACCGCCGAATCCATGATGGCCCGCAGCAGCATGTCATACTGCGCCGGGGGCAGGGCATCTATGGTGTCCGAACCTTCCCGGTATGGCGTCATCATCTGCAGCACCGCGACTTGCAGCAAGCGCATGTTGGGATAGGGAATTCCCTCCACGAAGCGCAGGCGCAACCTGACACCACCCAGGAAAGTGTCATCGGTGAGTTTGTTGAGAGAATTCACCGTGGCCTGATTGCGGGCATTACGGTCGTTCAGCGACTCCTGTATCACGGCCCGAAAGTCCGGGATCGTGGTGAGCAGCGACAGGTCTGCCAGGCTTGTCTCGCTGGTGAAGTAGTACGGCGAGTTGATGAGCTTGTCCTTGAAGTCAGCAATAAAGTAGTTCATCGCCACCGAGGCAATGTGCTGCCGAATCAGTCGCAGACTGCCTTCCATGGTGAGATCGAAGAACGGGATCTGCGGGAGTGGTGGATTCTCCACCGCGTCGCCTTGCGCCGCCGCATCTGCTGCGGTGGTGGTGTCGGACGCCGCGCCGGCTGCATTCTCGCCGCCGTCCGCCGCCGCCGCGGCAGCCGGATCCTGACTGGCAGGCTGCTCCACGGAATCCAGTATTTCCGGTCGCTCGATAATGCCGCCGATAGTCTCGGTCACATAGGCGCGGTAACTGGCGATGAATTCCGCCTCATCCATGGCGGTAATATGGTCGGCCAGCATGCTGAAGTATTTCTCATCGGCGATAGCCGCGCCGGCACTGGCCACGGGATCGTCGAAGTCGTCACCCAGCAGGGCAATGAGTTCCTCATCCGTTGCAGTCGAGAGGTAGTAGCGCCACAGGGTCTCGATGTAGTCACGGTACAGATTGCTGTAGGCACTATCGGAGAGTTGCAGCACTTCCTGCAGCACGTATTCGCTGAAGTTGCGTGCCCGGGTCGCTCCCGCCGGCGCAGCCACCAGGTAACGGGAGGTCAGCTCACCGAGATACTGGCGGAAGGCCACGGCATACTCATCCTCATACAACCAGTCCACGTAGGCATTGTAGAAATGCGAAAGATCACCGGTTGCCAGCTCGCGCAGCCTGTCATCGGTGATACTCCTGGCGTAGGTGCTTATCAACTGGCTGTACTGATCCAGATTCAGGCCGGCAATATAGTCCTCGATCGCCACATTCAGGGGCAGTTGAGCGATCCCGGCCTCGGTCTGAGTTGCCAGTCGCTGGCGCAGGAATTCCAGGGATTCCACAGTCATCATGTAGTGATTGTTGATAGTCTGCCTGGCGGCAGTCTGGGTCTGGGTCTGGGCCTGCGCCAGCACGGAGAATCCCGATGCGCACAGGGCCAGCCCGAATACCATCAGCATCCGGGCAGTCCATCTCTTCAAGCAAAACCTGTTAGTTGTCATACACTCAGCCCCTCAGGCCGTTTTGCCTTCTTTGCGTAGCTCACGGGTTACGCCTTCAATCAGATCTTCTTCCAGCAGTTCATTGCGATTCATCTGCAGTGAATTAATCGCGCCATAGCGCACCACGTTAGTAATGGCACCACCGGACAGCTCATACCTTTCGGCCATGTTCTCCAGCGAGATATCCAGCGACAGATTCTTGATATTGCCCAGTATGCGTTGCCACAGCAGCAGACGATGCTCGCTGTCCGGCATGGGGAAGTACACCGCCGACTGGAAACGCCGTGAAAACGCCTCATCGATATTGGCCTTGATATTGGAGGCCAGAATGACCACGCCCGGGAAGTCTTCCACCCGCTGCAACAGGTAGGAGATCTCCTGGTTCGCGTAGCGATCGTTGGAGCTATTGGCCTGGGTACGCTTGCCGAACAGGGAATCGGCCTCGTCGAAGAACAGTATCCAGTTCTTGGACTGGGCCTGGTCGAAAACGTTAGCCAGGTTCTTTTCCGTCTCACCGATATACTTCGACACCACCATGGACAGATCGATGCGATACACATCCGCACCCACCGCCGAGCCGATGAGGCTGGCGGTTAACGTCTTACCGGTGCCGGGTGGGCCATAAAACAGGCTGCGATAGCCGGGTTTCACCACCTTCTCAAGCCCCCAGTCTTCCATGATGGTGCGGGAATGCCTGATCCAGGTGATGATGTTGTCGATCTCCATCATCACCTCCACCGGCAACACCAGGTCATCCCAGTCGAGCCTGGTATTGATCAGCTTGGCCGGGAAGGTGATGCTGTAGTCCGGCTTATGCAACACGCCCGAGGTCAATCGGTTCAGGTATTCCGTGCTCATGCGCAGGGCGCCACTCATGAATGGCTCACCGGGCGACTTGTGCTCTACCGAGATCACATTGTGAGACACCAGGTAGCTTTCACCCTCGAGGAATTCGGTCAGGGTGAAACGCTTCTGCAGGTCGCTGCCGGCGATGATAAATGCCGCCGTTTCACAGGTAGGCAGGAAGCCGCCGTGGCTCTGCCCTTTCCAGCCGCCGAACTGGGTGAAGCCGCGATCGAAGTTCTTGTTGCGGGTAAACAACAGGTCCAGCATGTCGGGTCGAATGTGAGGAATGAGTGTCAGGATGAGCAGGATGCGCTCATCGATACTCAGTTCCGCTTCCTTTACCAGCTGCGCGTAGGGCGAGCCATCACTGTCGATATCCGGCGCGGCGATCTCATCTATGCTGCCGTAGCTGACCTCACCTTCGTTCAAGGATTGATCGTGCTCGAAATAGAGCGCTATACGGGTATCCAGGATGGTATTGAACCATGCCAGTTCCCGTTCCAGTGTTGCCGCGTTTGCCGCGCTCAGTTCAATATTCATCGCCAGTCCACATAAACAGGTTGCCGCATCCAGCCGAGCTTGATGGTGGAATAGCCCCAGGGCAGTGAATCAAGCAACATATCGAAGGCCTTGGACTGCACCAGCAAGTGCCAGGCATCGACCTTCAACTGCAGGTGTGCCTCGCGCTGCAGGAAGGTTTCCCGCAGGCCTTCCACCGACGTGTTCTTGAGCATGGGCCAGTTGCCGATGACCCCTTTCAGCAAGCCGTCGGACGCTTCCTTTTCCTGATCGGTGATCTCGATGCTGCGGCAGATGGGCACGCCCGCCTTCACGCCACACAATAACTTGTTCAATACCAGCTGGTACTCCGGACTGTCGGTGCTCTCGTTGACCAGGTACTGCAGCAGGTGTACGCCGCGCTCGGCCGCCGCCGGATCGCGGAACTGCTTGCCATCCAGCAGGCCCACCATGTCGAAATAACGCGGCAGATAGGGCGCCAGCAGCACCAGGCCAGCATTGTCTATGTAGACATCTTCCAGTACATCGGAATCGTCTTCGCTGTCCCAGTAGCCCAGGCGGGAGGATGACTCTCCCGCTTCATCCCGAACCTGTGACTGCCCGCTGTCCTGGGTGAAAGAATCTGTCCTTCGGGGTTCCTCGCCGAGCAGTTGATCACGGATCGAAGACTGCCGTGACGCTGCTTCCTGCGCCGAATTTCTCGCGGATTCCCTGGCGGCCTCTCTCGCCCTCTCCTCGCGGTCACGCTCGGCGATGCCACGCATGAAGGCCTCGGCCGGATCGATGTCATTGTCGCGCTCATCATTCGCTTCTGCCCGGCGCCCGGCAGCAGACTCTATTGATTTCGCTGCCTCCTCTGTCCTTTCCCCGCCGGCGGCGTGTTCGGCCGCTTGCGCACTGGAAGCACCACTCTGCAGAATCATGGCGATGCGCACACTCGGTACATGGGTGGTGGATGATGCCGTCGCAGCAAGGTTGCTGGTGAGCTTCTGGGTAAACTCTGCCTCTGTCCTGGCGTTGCTGCGCTGCTGCAGGAACGCGGCAAAGCGACGCACGAAACTGATCTCACTGAAACGCTTACCCTCGATCACCATATAGTTGAAGATGAACTGCCACTTGGCGAGGTGCAGCGTACGGGACTGTGCACTGCCTGAGGCCTCGGCTTCTGCGGCGGCCATGGTGACCAGATCCGCATAGAGGATAGCCTTGTACTGGTCATCGGGGCGCAGCAAGAGCATGAGTTTCACCAACAGGCTTTCCGGTACGATCTCGACCAGGCGATCGGATGCCGATTTGTCGATCAGCGATTCACGCAGCAGGCGTGCCAGCGTTGCCGGGTGACTGCTCAGCAACAGATCGATCGTGCTGACGATGGAGAGCTTGTCCTGTTCAATGACATTCAGATTGCCCAGAAGATAGGCGCGAATCAGGTCTGATGTGCCCTGGTTCAGCGATAACGGTGTCGATTCCCGCAAGCGGGATTCCGCTGCCAGTTGCTCCTGGTAAGCGGAGATGGATTCCTGGTTGTCGCCTTGGCTTCCGTCCCCGGCCTTTGCTGCGCTTGCCTCACCGCCCTGCGCAGACGCGGCGTCTGCGCCTTCCGCTGCGAAGATGGCATCCAGGTGTTGCACCCTGTTCCCGATAAGCCTGCCAAGGATCTGGCTGTAGAAAACATTGCTGATCTTTTCACCTGCCTCGACCGCGCTGAGGCGAGACTCGAAGTCCTGTTTACTGAAGCGGTAGCGAGCAGCAAAACTATCGAAGAACGAGAGCACCAGCTTGCGCTGCAGGGAGCGCGGCAACTGCGCGATAACTGGCGCCAGCGCCAACTGTCCTGCATTAACCTCCTGGTTAAAGCGGTGCAGCATCCACGGATAATTCTGAATCAATTCATGCAGCAGTCGAATCACGTGATAGGAAATACTGCTGCCACTGCCGCGGTAGGTCACGATTGCCGACAGCAGTTTTTCATACAGCAGGTAGCTGCGTATATGCTCCAGCTGCTCCAGCTCCCGGTCACTCTCGGTCGATCTGCCACGGGCCCGCCCTTCTGCCTCTCGCTCTGGTGCAGATTGCAGGTGTTTCTCGCTGGCCAGCTCGATTGCAGGCTTGCTGCGGGATCCCTGGGTCTTGCCCTGTATGCGCAAGTCATCAGCCGCTTCTACCAGTAGCTGCGCCAGCTCACGCTGGAGGCTGTTACGCTTGGCGATGGACTGAACCGAATCGTTGATGCTCTGGAATATCGCTTGCACACTCACGTTCTCGTGTGCGGCCATGCGCTTCAACAGTGCGGCCAGGTAGGATCGCTTGTTGAACCGGCTACCCCGATCTACCACCAGGTAACTCAGGGTAAATTCCCGTACTATCCGGCGAGTCTTCTCCGGGGCGGGGGGACGACGCCCCTCGACACGTGGCTTGCGTGTCGCGCTTTGCACCACTTCGGCAACAAATTCCCCGTGTACCGGTTCCAGCAACTGGATCACATCGCGGAACATGGGATTGGTGAACGTACTGGCGATATTCTTCCTGACTTTTTCCTGCCGTGCTTCACTGCGGAATACCGCCGCCAGCCAGCGTGCATAACGACCGGTTAGTTGTCGCCACGCCGCCTTGAGCGCCGCCAGATCGCTGCGCTGCAGAGCCGCTACCAGGGCGTCGATGGCGGCCGCGGGCGGACACTCGGCCTCGCTGTCTACGTGCAGCAATTCCTCAGCAAGCAATTCCTGGGCAGCCCGAGGGGCTTCGGCATCATCGCCAGAAGCGGGGGCTGTGCCTGATGAGTCACCGCTTCCATTGCGCGCAGATGCGGCAGCCTCGGCCTGCCTGCGCTTACTGGATTCGGTTTCCGGCAGTTGCACCTTCAGTTCCCGCAACAGCGACAGCAGCTCGGCACGCATGGGATCGTTCTTCGCCACGGGCAACAACAGCACCATGATGGATTCATAGAGTTCCATCAGATCGACATTCACATGGGCGGCCAGTTTCGCCATCACACTGGCAATATAGGACTTCCTGTTGAAGCGACTACCCCGCTCCACCAGCAGATAGGTCAGGGTGAATTCCCAGAGGGATTTCTTCGCCTCTGCCTCTCCCATCTGCAACTCTTCATGGGAATCGAGATAGAGCCGCGGCTCACTCACCAGTTGTTCGATGAAGCGGTGATTGGTGGGTTCCAGCAAGGCGACGATGTCGCGAATCATTGTCTCCTGAAAGTGCCGTGCGATATTCCTGCGTATGTGCGCATTCTGACCGAGGGAAACGATTACATCCTTCACCATCTCCGCATACTGAGCCAGCAGGCTGCTCCAGAGCGCCTGCAGTCTCGCCGTGGAGCCGGTATTCAACGCCTCGACCAGGCGAGCACGACCGGCGAGTCGACGGGAACGTTCCTCCAGTTCCGACTTCCTCTCATCCTCCCGTTCTGCCTGCGAGGACACCAGCTCGTCAGAGATGGCGCGGTCGAGCAGATCGTTGCCACCACAGTCACGCGCCGCCGCCAGCACCTGCTCATGCAGCCTGCCTCGACCTACACGCCTGTCTATAGCCTGTAGCAATCTATCGACGAACACGGAAAAGCGCTGCGGCACAAGCATGGCCAGCTTGCGAATGAGCTGTTGCAAGAGAGTCCTGCTCTCCAGCCGACCCGACTTGTTCAACAGGGCAAACTGCAGCAACTCGGCCCACACCCGGCGCTGAACGTCGGACCTGGAAAGTCCATAGGTTTCGATGCAACTGGCAAGTACCGTCTCTATGGTCTCACAGGCCTCGCTCGCGCTGAGCTCGGAGAGATGCTGCATGAACAGCCCCAACACGCGGGGTGAGAACTGGGCAGCCAGTCTCGAGATCATGGCGTTGCGGTCGCTTGCCGCCCGGATGCTGGCGATCAGCTCATCGGCACTGTTTTGAAGAACGCTGATGAGCAACTCCTCAACCTGGTGGGCGTCGTTCAACCGCGCATTCCAGGGTAACCTGCCGGTGGCCAGATAGCGGCAGGCAATCTCCAGCTCCGAGTTGGTGGCTGACTTTTCCTCTACCTTGTCACCCGGCTGCAACTGGCTTTGCCTGAGCTCCGTCTGCAAGGCCTCCCGGATTTTCTCCCGCAGCTTGGCACTGAAATCCTGGAAGAAATAAGACAGGGAAATTTCACCCAGATCTACCTCCAGCTTTTCGAACCAGAGCACGGAATCGGGTCCGGAGATTTCTGTAAACGCCTCATCGACAATCGGCAGTAACTCATTCTTGGCAAAGGCTTCCAGTTCATTGTGCTGGGACAGCGCCAACTCTTCACTGGAGTAGGATATCTTGAAGATGGCGGATTCTATGCAGTGTTGCTTATCCATCATTCTTCACCCAGCACCGACACCCATTGCCGGATATCGCCTGTTACAGAATTGGCGGCGGTCAGCTTCTGCAGGGCTTGCCTGAATTGCCGCGCGCTGTGCACCAGGTCTTCCCCATGCGGCGCATTCCTGTGGGCCTCCATCCAGCGCGCACGCAGGCAGCGAATCTTTTTCATATCGGCGGGCACAAGCCAGTGAAAGTTCACCTGCAGATTGGGGTCCAGTGCGGCGCGGATGCCATCCTCAACAATATCCTTCACACCATGGAAGTGAGCGGTGTGACCGCTGTTGATACGAAAACAGTAAAGCTTGGGTAGAATCACGCTAACCGTGGACAGGTAGAAATTCCAGTCGTCGTCATCCAGTTCACAATCCGCTGTCAGCAGCTGCATGTGTTCCACTGTCCTGATTTTGAAGCTGCCAAGCTCCGATTGCAGAAGCTCAATCCCGTAGAGGTATTTCTGTTCTTCGTCAGAAATGCGACGTTCCGACATGCCGATTTCCTTCCGACGCTCAATCAGTTTGGAGACAAACAGTGAGAGTTGCTGGTCGATGTCCTCCCTGACCTCGACAATGCTGTTGACCCGGGTGAACAACTGGCCATCCCGGCTCTTATGCAGGGCGAGGAAACGCAGCAGTGCCCGGCTGGCCCGGTCCCGCGCTCCGGCCTCCACACGGTCGGCAGCACTGTGGTAGAGCGCCTGCCAGTTTTGCAGCAGCACTTCAAACTCACACATGGCGGCAAAATCCAGCCAGAATACATCCGGCTTGATATGTGCCGGACAATTATCCCGCACCAGTTCCTCGGCGAACTCCCTGAACTGGGGATCGTTGCAGCGCGCCGTCCAGGCCGGGAAGATTACGCTTACCCGGTTGGCATACTTGTCCTTGAGTTCATGCTCCCGGCTGTTGAAATCCGCCGGCCGAAGCAGGATGTGCTCCAGCACGTGCATGCCTTCGCATTCGTTATTGAGGTGTATCAGCAGGCGACGCAGGAAGCGTTGCTGCCTGGCCGAGGCGGCCTTGCCCTCACCAGCCAGCAGGCGGATCTCGTAGTGCGATCCTTCCTGTGTGGGCGCTGAAGCCAACAGCAGTTTGAGATCGTCGGTGCGCTCATCGTAGCGGTAGTTTTCCTCGAACACGCCGTCGCGCAGGATCACTTCACTGATAAAGCCCCGACGCAGCGGTCCGAAGCTGACCAGGTTCTCCCGCACGATGCGGTAATAGCGCTGGTCCTCGGCAGATTGCTCATCCTCTGGCAGCGTCTTGAACAGGTCCCGGGCCTGGCCCACGAAGTCGCTCTCAACCGGATAGGTCGGCCCACCCTGCTGGTTTTGCTCGTAGTCATCATGGGACACCAGGTTCAATTCATGCCTGAACACTTCCCTCACCAGGGAGCGTGGTGTCAGGTGACGGAAGCCGAGAAACAGTCCGACCCGGTATTGCAATCCCGATACATTCTCCAGGCGCGAGTTGGCGCTGCGGTCAGGGTGCAGCGGATCGGCATCGCTCACCGGGCGGTTGAGCAGATTAACAGCCGCCGCACGGTCACCACTGAGGTACTTGATGCGATTCAGCAGGCGCACCTTGTTGAAGATGATCGACCTTTCCAGTTCCTGGCCAGACTGGTAGAAGTTGAAGTTGCGGGCATGGTCCTGGTTAAACGCTTCACCGTAGAGGGCCAGCAAATAATCCAGCAGACGCGACTTGCGATTCACGAAGTCATCGATCTTGCCCAGCATGTCATCCAGCAGGGTCGCGGCGTTCTCCGGATATACTCGCTCCAGGCTGGAAATCTCCTGGTTGCTGAGCACTCCTGAATAGTAGGTAGATTTCTCGTTGCCCTTGACCGAGAACAGCTGCCTGATAGAACTCAGGTTCGCCAGGTAGTTGGACATGATCTGTTCAAACAACAACAGGTAGGATTTCAACTGCAGCGCCTGGGCCTTGCGCGCATCGGGGTAGCCTTCCGGCACACCAAACTGGTTGATGCCATAGATGTCGGGGAACTGGTTCTGTACGGACTGGTAGTGAGACAGGTCCCTGTAAGTACCGGTGGGAGGACTGGCTATCAGCTCGTCTTCCTCCAGCTTGTAGGCACGGCTGCTTCTGGCGAACTTCAGAGTATCGAATTGCGCCCGGAATTCATCGAGGGAAAAACTGCTGGCCCTGCCCCCCACTTTCACCAGCACACCACGAAAATCTGACAGGGACCTGGGCTCAATCAGCCTGTATTTCTGCAGGCTTGTCAGCGGCTCGACCCCTTCGTCGGGATTCGCGGGCCGCAGGCTGAGGGCCGCCACATACTCGATACCTTCCACGTCACGCGAGGCGGAAAGAATGGCCGACTCCAGCAGCCGCCGGTTCTTCAGCTTGTCGTTCTGCAGGAGTTCCCGGTCACCGATGATGCCACCCTGTGTATAGGGCCCATCGAATACTTCATCGAGAGGCTTACCGGCGCGGTAGTCTTCGGAGAAGGACTTGTAGCTCACACTCCTTATGAGGACCTGGGATGCCCGGAAGAACAGGTCGGCCAACACGCTGGCGACCCGGTAACCGGACTTGATGCTTATTTCCCCGTCGAGGTAACAGTCGATTTCGTCGACCACTTCGATGTCGCCGTCCAGGTCTTCGCAGAGATTCCTCACCGAATGGAAGTTCCTGCGGGTTGCTGCCACGAGCTCTTCCCGCTTCATGCGCGCGCCACGCTCGCTGGCGTCCCGACGAATGCGAATCCTGTACAGGCCGTAACCACTGGAGCTGGCGCCTTCCACGCCGCTGAACACCTGCACGTCACTCACGCCATCGGTCAGGTCGTATATCATCTTCTGGTAATCGAGCGGCGTGCTGGGTCGTCCGAAGAACACATCCTGGGCTGCATGCAGACCCAGCGAGTGGGTGTCGATATCGCCCCGCTCATCACACAGATAATCGGCGACATCAAACTTGGTGCGATAGATGAGGTCGGTGAGGGCGAAGCACACCTGCTCGAGGATGGTGACGCCCGGATCATGGAAGTTATAGTCAGTCCAGCCCAACCCCGACAGCTCCTGGGAGATCTCAATGCCCTCCGCACGCAGGCGCGCGAAACCATAGGGATTGGATTCCGTCTGGTTCCTGCTTATTATCTGGCTGGCTTTCATCAGGGATTACTCATCCAATTCCTGTTAACCGTTCTCTTTTACCTGCTCTGCCGCCAACGCCGCTTCGTCGTCGTCATCTTCCAGGGGTGGAGGTGGCGGGAAGTTGACCGACTCATCGGCAAACCACTCCTGACCCCACAGCCTGGTCACGTGATATTCGATCCTGGCATCGCCGGGATAGCGGAAGGCGGATTTGATCGCCAGCCGATACTGGGTAATGCCCGGATTGTCCTCATCCTTGACCGCCTCCCAGCGCAACTTCATGCGATCATGCGGCCCACTGTGATAGGACTGGTGAATACGAATCCGCCGCGAGCGATTCCAGAAATTCAGGATGCGCCAGGGCGGGTGATAGGCATTGAGTGCGATGGCATGCATGATGGCGAAACGCTTCTCTTCCCTCAGCTCCACCTTGGCCACTACTTCCAGCGCCTGGAATCCATCGAGCTTTTCCGTGATCGGCTGGTACTCGCCATTGGCCGGCACCGAGTTTTCATTGTTGAGGCCGACCCCCAGGCGACCGGGCGCACGCACGGCGCCGCCGACATCGACCCGTACCGGGGTGAGCCCTATCTCGTCTTCGTAATGCTCGGCTTCATTGAACTCACTACCACAGACCGTGACCTTGCCATCTTTGTCCAGGGACAGAACAGTCTTGCGTTCATTGGTGGCGGCATTGGTGTGAATGAACTGCAGCGCTTCATTCTTGGCATGGAAGCTGATGGACCACGATGGCAGTTTGTCCGTGAGCTTGCGGAAGAAACTGATGAGGTTCTCAGTATCCTCGGTACTTTTCTGCGGGGTAATCTCGAAACCGAATTCCTCGGTCTTGTCGAAACCCTCATCGATGATATTCAGGGAGGAATCGACAAGATCGGCAAAGTGCTCTTCGGTGGGCAGCTTGCCCGCTCCGAAGAAGCGCTTTAAGGTTTCTCTGTTCTGCTTCGCCATGACCTAGATTCCGCCCACGATAAACGTACTGCCGATTTCCAGTTTCCGGATTCCCGTGATCTCCGGCGCGATGGGTTCAATCTCCTTGGCCACCTCGATGTAGTGGCGCTGCAGCGGCACCATCAGACTCCATGGGTACAGTGGATGCACATCGGCCGACTTGCCCTCAACCAACTCGTTGAACACCGTGTCGCCCAACTCGTAGTGGCCGCGGTTATCGCGGGTGATATGCAACATGGAGAAGTCGGTGACGAACTTGATGTAGTCCAGGTTATAGATGTATGAGTACAGGTCTTCGCGCTTGATGGTCTGACAGAAATTCAAGCCATAGCCAGCATCTTCCCACGGGTTCAGGTAGCGGGAGATATCGTCGTTGAGCCGATCGATGTAGAGCCCGGAACTGGCATAGTCCTCGAATGTCGCGGTGCAACGCACCTGCACATGCTCATAGCTGGGATTGGTCACCTCGATGGTATTGAACGCCGCGCTGTGCGCCTTCACGTAGTCGTGAATATCCTGCAGATGCACCGCACTCAATTTCGGTGTCTTGCCAATGACGCGATGTGCGTCCATGACCAGGGGCGTCACGATGATGAGCAGATTGCCCGGCCGCGTTCCGGCGACCAGCTTCGACCGGTTCGGCAGGCACAGCACCTTGCCGACGAAGGGGAAGCGCTCCAGGATCAGGCGCTCGTAATCCCAGGCGGTAACGGCGCGCCCACGATGGCGAATGCGCTCACTGACCCGGGTAATCAGTTCGCTGCGTTTCTCTGCCATGCCGATATTTGCGAATCCGTCCAGTTGCCTGATGGATTGCATACCGGGAATGGTGGATTGCGACTTCCATTCCAGCTCTTCCCATACCGCGGCCTTGGGATCGAACTCGGCCCGGTCATCGGCACTGCGGGTAAGCTGCACGGCATGGGTCTTCACATTGCGTAAGCTGCAGAAATTACGGGACTCTGCGTTACTGGAGATCTTCAGCCAGGCACAATTGCCCGGCATATCACTATTCTCGTAGGCAAGGTCTTCCGGCAGATCCAGCACCACGATCCCGGAACAGAGAAAGCCTTTCGTGCCATCGCTGACGATGGCATCGGGGCTCAATCGCGCCCAACCGGTGCTGGTGAGGTAGGACCAGTGTTGACGGATTTCGCCCTCGGTATTGCTCCGCTCGGAATCGTCAGCCAGTGAAAAATAGACGCTAAGCAGGCCCTTGTGATTTCTCGCAGACAGGCCCAGTAACAGGTTGCCATCATAATCGAAGGGCTTGAAGAAAGACTGGGCAGCACCGCTTACATTGGGATAGACCTGCTCGGCACCGAACGGATGCAGTCGGAACACCTTCTCCGCGTGTTTCTCCGCCTGGCGTGTATTGCTGGCATTCATGGCCAGGGTACTGGACGCCGAATAGTCGACGGACAGCTTGTTGAGCATGGGCGTATAGGGCGGCTTGGGTAGCGATTTCTTCTTCTTTGGTCGCGCCTTGGCGTTGCTTTCCAGGGTTTCGGTCAGGCGCAGTGGGTATTCGTTATGACCAAACGCCGCATCGGGACTCGCCAGCGCCAGCTTCAGGAAGCCATTGCGTGTCTTCAGCCCCAGATCCAGTTCACCATCGCCCAGCTCCAGGCTGACCGGCTTGAACAACTCCACCGACTCCACCTCGATGACCTGGTGTTCCTTCAGCTTCTTGTCTACCGCACTGAACAGGCGAGCATTCTGGATCTGGGAATGCGACTGCGGCTGCCAGCTACCGTTGCTGAGTATGCTGACGTTTGCTGTAAAACTCTGGTTCCTGATCTTCGAGGGATAGCCTGCGTAATGCCCATCGAAGCCATCTTCGGTTCTGGGCAGGTCACCCCAGTAGAGGTGAACCCGAAACCTGTCGATCTTCTTGCGTGCCGCCTCCGGTGCCGAGATGGCCAGGTAGGAGCTGGTGGTTGGCAAGGGACCAAAGGGGAAGAAGGGCTTGGAAGGATCGAGCTGGCTGATGCTGTTGAAGGCAACGACATTGCGCGCGCCGGTGACATCCACCGAGACGTTGATCGTATCAAGGCAGAAGCGCTCGAGTATGGAATAGATATTGATCGTTGCTTCACTGTTGAGCCGCAGTTTCATCAAGGGCAGCTCCGTGCCCCAGCCATCGCCATGCAGCTCTTTCTGACAGCCCACAATGGGGGGCGCATCGGCGGGCAAACTGGCGATGATCTGAAAGCCTGTACCGGTAGTCGTGCCTTCGATCACATCGTAGCGATCGATAGTCAACCACCCGGTTTCGACGCTGAGGTCCAATACGAAGGCGCGATCGAAATACTTTCTGAAAAGCCGTTCCTTGCCGAGCTGCAATTCCTTCTTGATCGTCGCCAGTGAGTTCTCACAGCCGAGTTCCCGCGCCTTGTTGTCGGCCAAACCCTCAAGCAGTTGTCGGGCCGAGCCGTTCTCCAGCAGGATATTGATGACCAGGGCACCGAGACGGAATTGAAACTCGTCCGCCGACTCCGAACCCAGCAGGTGCTTGTAGTAGGCAACCGCCATGTCGTTGGCGCCCTGCATTTCCTTAACGGCAGAGCGGAACAGTGATTCGCAGGACTCCACCTGCATGGCCGCCCCGGACGTGGCACTCACAACAGAAGGTGGGTCCTTCAGATCCAGGGCCAACGCGGTGGATTCGATCTTTGCTATCAGGTCGGGTGCCACCGAGCTGTTCCAGTCGCGCCTGGAATGCAGCGCGATCCAGGTCAGCATGAGCTTGAACAGCACCTGCCGAAACTCGGCCCGGGACCGGGACTGCTCCAGGTCTTCCAGGAAGGATGAGATGGGCCGTGTGACACGCTTGAGCCCTACTTCCAGACTGATCTTTCGGTAGCCTTCTTCCAGGAACAGGGTCCTGGATGCCACGGCGATACCCAGATCGAAGGTCGAGTCAGCAGTCCTGGCGGCGCTGCGACCGGCACGCAGGTCCCCGAACAGCGGCCAACTTTCGCCATCGCCTGACTGCTCGGCCGCGTGCAGGGGAATTTGCTTCTGGTGGACCCGGGTCACGAAATGCATGTCGCACTCGGGCGTAATCATGGGCTCGCGATCGTATTTCAGGGTATAGACCTGGGTTATCTCGGCATCGCTCACTTCCAGGTCTTCATTGGCAGTGAAGACAACCTCACGCAAGGCCTCGTCCCGGGCACACACGAAACGGGAACCGGAGCGGACGGAGACGGAACGGGACCCCGGCTGCACACTGAAATTCAGGGTGGCCGATTCCAGGCTCTTCTCCTTGTAGTGCACCTTCAAAAGCTCGTGGTAGTAGAACTCCAGGTGACGCTGGGTAAAGGTGTTGACGTTTTCCTGCGCATACCTGTACAGGCGCAGGAAGGTGATGAACAGGCTCACCGCCGGATCATGGGATTGGGTCTTCAGGGACTGGGGCAGCAGGGATTTGCAGACAGACTTCAGATGTTCCAGCGCATTGAAAAACTCAAAGGCCGAACGCCGTAGCAGGTCGGCGGCAATGGCCTCATTCTCGGCGGATTCTGTCTGCGCATGGGGAAACCAGGCTCGCTTGCTCGCCTCATCTTCGATGCCCACTTCCCAGATATCGCTGAGCGTATGGAATTCGAAATCTGGCAAGGCGGGATTCAACTCGCGCAGGTCGTCGAGGGTGGCGCCGATGTTGTGCAGTTCTTCCAACAGTGAACTGCGAATGATGCTGTTCAGCTTCACCACCAGTTCCTTCGCGGGCGCGGAACTGGAGCGTTGCAGGTCACCTAGCCAGCGGTCCAGCTCCCTGATCGCCTCGACGACGATGCGGGACAGGGCCAATGCTCCCCGGTTCTCGGGCATCTGTACCTGGCGCCGCATCTCATCGATGTTTTTGTTGATGATGCAGGCCATGATGACGATTTCGTTGGAGGCCAGGAACGATTTCCAGTCACCGGCAGGCTTGAGGCTGGCGTTGTAATAAGTCAGTGACGAGGCAAACTCAACACTGAGTGTCAGCAGATCCTCGAAGGACATCTCATCGACATTGAAGTAACTTTCTTCGAGCGCAGGCAGCAGCCGTTGATCTTGCTCAACGCCATTGAGTGTCCTGTCTTTGTCGAAGTGACTTGTCATCGTATTGCTTCAGTGTGGTCTTGCTTGTGTCTGTTGTCGTTCGCGTATTGCTTTTACTGCCGCCAATCTACAGATCCAGTTCAGTGCCTTCCTGGAAGTAGAACGGGTACACGATATTGCTACGGGTATTGGTAGAGACAATCGTGTAATGAATGTCTATTTCCATCAGCCCGTCATAAATTTTGTCCGTGTCTATATAGATATCATCCAGATCGATCCGCGTTTCGAAGAACAGGATCGCGCGCTCTATCAGGTCCTTCATCTCGGTAATCGCGGTCTCATCCACGTTCTCGAAGATCATGGTCTTCAGCCCACACCCAAAGGTAGGCTGCATGACCCGCTCTCCGGGCGCAGTTGCCAGAAGTATCGACAGGCTTTCCTTGATGTCCGCCTCCAGTGATACCGTCTGCAGTTCCAGTACGCCGTCGTTACGCTGAAACTCCGGCGGAAAACTCCAGCCGGTGCCCAGGAATGATTTGTCTTGATCGCCTGCCATCTCGTTTACCGATTTCCTCGCTAGCCGCCGATCATCACCGTGGGACAGCCCAGGGTGATCTGTCCGCCATGGGCGGTGGTGTCGCCCATGCGAGCGGCGGGCTTGCCACCGATAGTCACGGTCGCGGATCCCTTGACGATGCTGTCCGGTGGCCCGACACACACGCAGCTGTCACCCACCACGGCGGCCGGCATCTTGCCGATCATTACCGTGGGCACGCAGGGTCCGACGATGGGTCCACCCACATGGGGAATAGGCGGCACACCCGGTGTCTGCATGGGACAGGTGTGCATGTCGGTCAATCTTGCGGCTGGTGGCACTGTGTCTTCCTTCTCTCTATAGCCAGTCGAATCAGTTAATCATTACCATGGCGCCCTTGACGGTGGTGTTGCCACCGGCAGAGAGTTCTGCCGAGGCACCGCCCTTGGCCGTGATTCCCACATTGGCGCTGTGCTCGATATTGAGCCCCGACGCCTTGATGTCAGCCTGGGAAGTCATGGAAATCTCCCCCGTGGCCTGCATCGAAATTTTTCCGGTAGCGCTGATCTTGATGTCTTTTGGACTGTCCATCACGATGCCGCTGCTACTGAGTTCTACCTTGTTGCCTGTCTGGTCCTGCACCAGGATCGATTGGTCCTCGTCACTTAGTACGATCTTGTTGTTGCCCGGCGTCAGTATCGAGATGATTTTCTTGTCATCATCGAATTCCACTTTTAGCTTGCTCTTGGTGACGATGGCCTTGGTGAAATTGTCCGCGGTCAGCTCATAGGGTGGCGCATGCTTGGCGCTGTACAGGCTTCCCAGGATCACCGGGTGTGCCGGATCGTTGTTGAAATATCCGAGCACCACCTCGTCGCCTATCTCAGGAATAAAAAATTCCCCGTATCCATTGGAGGCGTAGTAGTTCGACAGGCGCGCCCAAACTCCCTCCGTGTCTGCCTGCAACACAGGCACTTTTACCTTGATCTTGTTCTGCGCCTCCGGGTCTTCATCCAGCTTGGTGACGATGCCGATATGCAGCCCTTCCACACCCGGTGTCAGACCCGATGCCGGTGGCGCCACGATGTCTTCACGTTCGGCAAACCAGTTCGGCGACATGCCGAATTCCACTTCAGTGATCCAGTCACCGTCCTCGATTTCGTGCCGGACCCCACTCACAAACACGGTGCCGCTGAACCTGTCACCGACACCTTTCAACTCAATAAGCGCACCCGGCTTCGCCTTCGCCGAGCCCTGAAACTTCATCCGCCCGACGATGCGTGACAGGGCAGACTTGATCTGCTGCCCCTTGGCCCAACTCGAAAGCGCGGTCGACTCCATACTCACGGGAGTCTGCAGTTTGTAGCTGCTCAGACCGATGACATCGCTCAGGTCAGAACTGCTGAGATTGCCCTGCTCATTGAGAGTCTCACTGGAAGCAACCTGCTCTACCGGCTCATGGGTGCTGGGATCCCAACACACGCCCTTCACTTCCGCGAACTGGCTGCGTGCGTTCACTTCGCCATGAAACTCCATGAGGTCGCTGCCATAGCCAACCGACAGCACGGCGGAACCCGATACATCCGGCGGACCGACACTGACCTCACCGTCGTTCACGATGACAATGGCGCCATTGACCTCGGCCCGCGACAGCATGAAGTCCCAGTCCGTTGCGTAGTACTGCACCAGCTCCTTGTGTTCAGTGGTGGTCGCCGTTACATCGGCGCTCAGCCCACTGTAGTTGCCGATCAGCTTGCTGAAGACATCGCTGTCTTTGCTGTCCACGTAGTTGGCATTCTTGCGCCCGATGGTCATGGCCACCGCCTTGTCACGGCACTCCACCACCAGCCTCGAGTAGTTGTCACCGCTGATCCTGACGCTATGCTTCAGGACCACTCCCTTGAAAATCGTTGTCTCGTCGTCCTTGTAGCCAGCCTTGATTTCTATTTCCTTGCCCGGCTTCAGCTCATCCGCATTGCTAATCGGAAAATCCTGGTTCGGCATATCCCCGTCGAGAATGGTAATGCGGGCCATGGGCACTGCATTCACCGTCTTCTCCACTTCAACACTGACGATCTGGGCCAGGTCGCTCAGGGTTGAGCCATCACTCGACACCGTAAGCTTAATGACCCCTTCGCTATTCTTTTCGGGTGAGTCGGCCATGGCTTAGGACAGTGGTGGAAAATACAGTTTCTGCCCTGGCTTGATATCGCGAAAATGGCTGATGCCATTGGCCCTCGCTACTTCCAGGTAGTAAGAGCAATCGCTGTATATCCGGTTGCAGAGCAGGGGCAAGGTGTCTCCGGCTTTCACCTCCACAACATGAGTCAGGTCAGGTGACGAACGTTTTGCCTTCTTCGCTTCCTCGCCTTTACTGACGAAACCAGTAAAATCCAGGGTCACCAACGCCCGCAGTGGTTCACCATTCGGCTTGAAGAGCTTGTAATCAACCTTCATGCTGGCAAGGCGACCATAGAAGATCATACTGCCCCACAGCAGGCGCACGACTCTGGGCTCGTGATCCACGCCCTTGTACTGGTAGATCACGCCGTTCAGATTCTTAAGCTGGGTCTTTACATCATCCTGTGATCGCTTGGTCTTGGCCGCACTCTTCTGCGAGTAATCCCGCACCACACCGGTGCCATCGATCCAGACCTGGAAATTTATCTTGTCGGGGTTTACCGCGGCGAACTTGGTATCGTTACCGGCGGCACCCTGGGGCTTCTTCTTGCTGTAGGTAATGGAATAAGTGTGGGAATAGCCATTCGGGTTCATCATCACTGTGAACCAGTTGGACTTCCCGCTCTCAAGGGAAATATTGCCCGTGCTCTTATCTATACTGCAGGCAGTAATCTGGAGCTTCTTCAGAGCACCCTGTCGTGGAGCCGCCATTACCTTTCTCTAGTTTTGTTCAGTGATTCAGCGACGATCTGCTTACATTCCGCCAACAACTCCCTTTTGAAGGCTTCTAGATCGATACTGGATTCGTTAGTGGTCTGTGATTCACTACCGTTGTCAGTTACCGAGGATTTGATCACCAATTGTTTGACTTCGATTGTCATGCCTGTCGCAAACCTTCTGCCTGTCTATCTGCTAAACGTTTAGTGATGCGAATCACTTGGTTCGGACCAGGAAGTTATAGCTCAGCTCGATCTTCTCGATGGCTATGTCATTCTTGGTCGAGTTAAATGCCTCAACATCCCACTTTGTGGGAAAGGCACTGACAATGTCCCAGGCGCGTGCCGGGTCACCCTTCTGGTCCAGCAATCGAATCGACAGGTCTGCCGGTTCGATGTTTTCGATGTATCCACCCTCGAATGTCTTGCGACACCATCTGACCAGGGGTGAATTCATATCGAGAATGCCCCGCTTCAACACCAGCTTTGGGTATTTCACCTGTTTGGGTAGCTGATAGGTGAAGCGGTTCTCCCCGCCTTCGACCACCGACTCCGTTTCGATTTCGGGGCTAAGCCCCGAAACCTCCAGGAACGAGCTGTCTTTGGGCGAGCTGCTCTTGCTGCCGAGGAACTCCACGGTGAAGTAAAACGCCGGAGTGAGGTACGGGTTGTTCCTCGAACCTCCGGTCGTCTTCCGGGTACCACTCCTGGCAGGATTAGCCATCACTTAAAACTCCAGTCTGAGTATCTCTAATCAGAACTCTTAGGCGTTTTCGATGGTCAGGCCTTCGTGCGCAATCTCGATGGTCTCGATTGCCACTTCGTTGCCATCAGACTTCAGGTCAGTACCAGTGATCTTGGTCGGCCAGGCGTTTGCCAGGGTCCAGACCATGGTGCCGTCACCGTTCTCATCGAGAAGGCTGATAGTTACGGGAACGCGCTTGATTGTGTTCATCTGAATCTCATTGAACCAATCCCAGAACTTGTTATCTCCCTTATAGATACCCTTCTTCATGGTGACGTTGCCGGACTTCTTCAGGCCAGGCATCTTGATCGTCGAGAACTCAGGGCTATCACCGAGGCGATACTCGATAGGTTGCGCTTCGATATCCAGGCCAGATACTTCCTGGAATGACATGACCTCGCTGTCCCACTTTACTTCGAAGTGAAATTTGGGAAGAGGCCATACGCTGGTTGATTGTGCTGCACCATCATCTGCCATGTTATTTCTCCAGTTGTAATGTGTTGTCTATTAGTTGATTGAATCAGGATCAGGACTTCTGCATCTGCTGCTGGAAGGTGATCTCGATGAATTCCGCAGGACGGATCAGCGCTACCAGTACGGTCACGCGCAGGATGCCTTCCAGGATGTCTTCGGGAGTCATGGTTTCGCCGAGTCCCACCATTACTGCGAAGGCATCATCGGGGCTGGAACCTGCCAGGCCGCCGCGCTTCCAGATACCGGTAAGGAAGTTGCGAATCATGCTCTTGATAGTGATCCAGGTGTTGGCCGTGTTGTTCTCAAACACGTAGGCCTTGGCCGCCAGCTTGATGGATTCCTCAAGCATGATCATGGTGCGGCGCACCTGGATGTAGCGCCAATCCAGGCTGTTTCCGTCGAGAGTACGTGCACCCCAGACCAGGGTTCCCTCGCCGATGAAGCTGCGGATCGCGTTAACGGATTTGCCCTGGGGGGTTACGTTCAGGTCCTGCTGGTCGTCGTGAGAGATGTTCACAGTAGGTGAAACCACGGCATTCAGGCTGACGTTGGCTGGCGCTTTCCACACACCGCTGGCGTTGTCCACGCGGGTGAAGATACCGGCCATGGCGGCACCAGGAGGCAGCAGGTTCAGCTTGTTCTTGGCCTCATCCATGATGATCTTGAACGCGGCGGAATTCTGCACCAGGGAAGACTGCAGCAGACGCATCTTCACAGGCGCTTCTGCCTTCTCGGCCGCTTCGTCATCGCCGCTCACCCAGTCAGCAATCTTGACCTTGGTCAGTGAATCGATCTGAGCCTGCATCTGTGCCTCTTTGGGAGACTGGCTACCTGCGTCGGGCAGTTTCAGGTCAGTAGCGATGATGCTCTTCAGGGTTTCAATGCTGTCGCCATCGAAATTACGGTAGTCGATTTCATTGTCCTGGACGATGGAGGTGTTCACCCAGGGGTAGTAGGCCATACCGAAATCCAGGTTGCTGGTGCCCAATTCATTGCGGAAATTATCAACGGGGTCGCCATCAGGGTGCTTGCGATCGCGGTAACCATCGTAGATATCCAGAATGGATACACGATTCTTCATCTTGTCACCGCAGTGCATCAGGCTGGCTTGCTGCACGGCGATGGCGTCGGCACGTTCGGTCAAACGCATGGCATCGGGAACAACCACCATGGTGGGCTCCTGTTCCTTGATCAGGGTTTCGATACCCGCAGTCAGCTTGGCCGCGTCGATAGTTTGATCTTCCTTGCCGTAGGCACCTACGGAGACGATGTAGCACGGGCCACCACCGTTGGAGAAGAACAGCTTCATGCTGTTGTACAGCAGGTATTTACCGGCTGTCTGCTCGATCATGTACTCTTCCATCGTGGGTTCGTCGTCGTCACCCACGCGCTGGGTGAAATCGGCTTCTTCGCCATCTTCCGCCTTACGCAGGGAGAACACGGGCTTGGAGCCGTATCCGAAATAGTTGTGGAACTCAGCCATGGAAGAAATTTTCCAGGGCTTGTTTACCAACGTCTTCCCTTTGTTGTCAGCTCGCTCGGTGTATCCGATGAAAGCTGGAACAGCGGTCGCAACCTCTACCACTGAATTGGGGAAAGCACTCTTTTCGACGATATATACGCCGGGGGTCTTCATAGGTGCGGCCATGATTTCTCACTCCTCCGATTAAAAATTTACGTAGATTTCTGAAACGAATAATTCGCGGTCATCAAGTTTTACTTTGTTGATTCTGTTCGCCGAAGCGACTGCCAGTCTTTTCACCAGAACCTTGAGACGGTTGTGTCTCGGGACCAGCAGTTGGAACTTTGGTTTAGCCCGGTCTCGCAGAGGTATTGCCTGCCTGGAGAGAAACACCTTGGCCTTGCGACCATTGGCAACCTCTTCTTCTCCGAGATAGTCAAATTCGATTTCATCTTTTGCGTCTTTAACGAACACACCTTCCCGATTGACGTCACCCAGGATGAAGTACTTCCAGTGGGTTTCTCTTGCCTTGAATCTGATGTGGTAGTCGTTGTAGGTATTCAGGTCACCCTGGGTGATCTGCTCCAGCTCTTCACTGCTTACCCGAATGGAAATCAGGCCCAGCGAAGGTGGACGACGGGATGCCGGGGCTGCTGCGCTAAGCATGCCGCGGGTCAGGTTTCGGCTCTGCTGGAGATCCGCCGGATCGAGCGGGATCTTGCCGCGAGGATTCCTGGCCGTCTGTTCGGCATCGAACAGCAGGGCGCGATTGGCGGAGAACGGCAGCACGCTGCTATGGGTTTCCCTGAGCGTGAAGGAGCCGGCGAATAACTCGGCGAGGTCTGCCGGGCTGACAAATTCCTCGCTGTGCAAATACTTGGTACCGATGGTCTGGGGATCGGTGTTGGCGGAATCGAAGTACAGGGTTCGGGTTTCGCTGAATTCCGCATCGGCGGTGTAATTGCGGAAAGTCTGGCTTTCCACTTCGCACTCGAAATTCAATTGCAGGGGATCGTCTTCATCCGCGGCATAGAGTCTCAGGGTGTCCAGCTGCTCATGGTCGAAGAATACGGTGATGCCGTCGTCCCGCTTCCTGGTCACCATATTGGTATTGGCCATGAGGCGAGCCGATTCACCGGTAGGCACCAGCTGCACGCCAGGCAGCCTGCCATTGCTGAAGTAGGTATGCTCCAGGCTGATGTTGAACATTGGTCGATACTGGCCCATTGCGCGTTCCCTGCCCTATCCGCCGAACGCCGCTTCGGGAGTGCTGCTGATGGTAACGGCCTGATCGCGGATGTCGCCCGGATCGATGGCCACCATGCGAGCCCGGTAGAGCACGGAGGGGTAGTACTTGCCGCCTAACACACCCCACAGGTTGCTGAGATCCTGGATGGAGAGGTTTTCGATATCCATCACCAGCTTGTCGATCTGGTCATCCAGATCCGGGGTGTTGGAATGATCGAAGACCGGGTGACGCTGGAAGAAGGCGATTGAACTGGAGAGGAACTTCATGGATTCCAGGTAGTTATTTCCACCGAAGCAGATGGAAACCATGATGTAGAGATTGAGATACACCGGCTCGAGCCCGATGGCCGAGCGCGTAAAACTACCGCCACCACCACCGCCCAGTGACTTTGAGAAAGTCTCCCGTTCGATGTTGATCAGGCTGAGTGCAACCTTGTTGTTGGCAGCCAGGGGCAGGCTGCCATCCTGCTCCACCGTGTTGGATACAACCACGATGCTTTCATCGAGCCGAAACGCCTTTTGCAGGGCGTCATCCAGCTCGGTTGCCAGGATATTCATTGCGGCGTTGATCATTCGCTTCAGCTGCTTGTGGCAAGTAATTGAATTTCTTCTTCGAATTCGGGAAGCCCTGTGGCCATCCAGTCCTTTCCGATGACACACCGTATCACCCCAGCGTTGGGCTAACGTTCGCCACACGCTAGTCCGCCATGTATTTCCTGTGGGCCAGGCGCTTTCTCAGCGTTTGTAGAACGTTTTCCTACCGTTTGTTGACCGTTTGCCAGACTTTTGGGGATAGCGGATTGACCCTGAAAAAGCATGTCGGGTATGATCGACCTCCCTATCTAAAAACAAGAAAATTCAGACAAATCATGTCGAAATTGACGCTGGCCCTGTTGGGCACGCCAAGGCTGTCTCTGGGTGAAGAATCCCTGGATGATGTGTTCTATGAGAAAGTAGAAGCCTTGCTCGCCTACCTGGCAGTGGAGAACAACCGGCCCCATCGACGTGAGGTGCTGGCAGAACTGTTCTGGCCAGACCTGTCTGACGATCATGCCCGCAGCAATCTGCGCTATGCGCTGTATAAACTGCGCGAGGCGCTGCAGGACAAGCACAATGACGTGCCGTTCCTGATGGTGAACCGCACCAGCATTCGCTTCAATCCTGCCAGCGATCACTACCTGGACGTCGCTCACCTCACCGAGGCCTTCGAGCAGTCAATGCGTCCCGATGTGGAGCTGGGCATCCAGGAGCTGGAGCAGCTGTGCAATCTGTACCGTGGCGACTTCCTGGAGCAGAGCACCCTGACCCAGAATGAATTGTTCTACGAATGGCTGTGCAACAAGCGGGAGATATTTCACCGCTACGAGCTGATTCTGCTGGGCCGGCTCATCGAGATGTACACCGAGCAGGCCAACTACGACCTGGCCCTGCACCACGCCCACCGCTTTATTACCCTGGACCCTCTCGATGAATCCGGCTACCACCGGCTCATCGAACTGCTGGCCCATAGCGGCAAGAGCACCAAGGCCATCGAGGCCTATAACAACCTGAGTCACCTGCTCAACATGGAACTGGGCATCCGCCCCAACGAAGAATCCACAGAGCTGATTCGCAACCTGCTCCACAGCAAGACCAGCAATTACCAGCTTAGCTAGTTCAGCGCGTTCTGTTTCTCACTGACCATGACCCACGCCGCGTGCCGTCGCGGAGGCCGCAACACGGATGCGCTTCGGGAACGCCCTGTTTTGGGGCAATGGACTAATCCTGGTTGAAAGGCTTGGTCTTGGACTGGATGTTCAGCGCCGGGCGCTTGGGTTGGATGATATTGGCCGATGCCAGCCCATTGGCCAGATTACGGAACTTGCGCTGCATGACCGAGGCAGAACGACGATCGTCGATCTGGTAGGAGGGTGCCGCCTTACCGGCGCTGGTAGTTTCATTAGCAGCCGAATGGGAACTGCTGGTCTTGTCGCTGGAGGAACGATGTTTCATCGGGGGTGAAATTCCTGGTCTTGAGACTGCTTACTTCGAAGACTTGGTACTTTGGCTGGCAGCCTTGAACTGCATGGCCTTGGCACCCATCACATCTGCCTCACTCTCGAGGCTGTTATCATCGTTGACCTGGGTGCCCCCGGCCATCTGGGTGGTGGGCTGCACCCTGCCCTGGGCCTGCTGCACCACATGCCAGGCCTCATGGGGCAAATGCTTTTCCTGCCCGGACGCGACATGGATATCGGTACCCTGGGCATAGGCGTGGGCATTGAGTTGCGCCGGCTTGTCGGAGTTATAGTGCACCTGCACATTGTCCATGGACATGCCGGACAGGTTCTCAATACCCGCCTTCAGGTTATCTGGCAAACCGGTGTTATTGGCGGCCGGTTTTTCTTCCAGTTGCGCCGTCTTTGCCTTGCCCTGCAGCGGCTCCTCTTCCTGCATCAGCTGCGCGGTATCGAACTTGCCCTGCAACGGTTCCTCTTCCTGCATCAGCTGCGCGGTGTCGAACTTGCCCTGCAGCGGCTCCTCTTCCTGCATCAGCTGCGCGGTGTCGAACTTGCCCTGCAGCGGTTCTTCCTGCTGCATCAGCTGGGCGGTCTTGAATTTCCCCTGCATCAATTCCTCTTCCTGACCGGCACGCTGTGCCACGGATGAATCGCCGAAGAATTTGGCCTGCAGTGAATCGGCTTTCGCTTTCTGCGCCACTGCCTGGGAACCCTGCTGCATGGAATCTTTTAGCTTGCGCTGGGCCAGTGCGGTGGGATTGGCATTGAGTGTCAGTGACACTGCCTTGAGTTGAGCACTATTAACCGCATCCTTTGACCGGGCAGCGCCACCAGAGTTGTTTCTGGCTGCCGAGCGTGCTGCCGGAGAATGTGTTGCCTTGCGTTGAACTTGCGCTTTTCTCATTGAATTTCAGATGATTGCAAGTTTCTTAAAGTGCTTAAACAAATGTTTTGACCAGATTTCTACCACTCAAACTTTATACCCCTGCCCTATTACAGGCAAGGAAATTGGCCCGGGAATTCCTTACAAATTGTGGCCAGTGGCACATCTTGTGTCCAGGCGGCGCAAGGTGCCCATGGAAATTCCAAAGGGGTCAAGTCAGCCTTTCATCCGGCAGCGCAATGCCTGTTACAACCTTGATACGGGATACCGCCAGCGTTGAAAAAATTATGTGATCAGGCAAATAATCAGGCTCCCCAAGCGAGGTCAAGCAAAGTGACACTGATCGAATCACTACCCCTGCCATTGTTGTTCATCGCACTCATCCTGCCCTGCCTGTTGCTGGGTATCGGCGGTGCATGGCTGGTCAAGAACCTGGGCTGGCAGGCCAACGCCGCTGACAAGGATGCCATCGTGCTCACCCATGCCTTCGCCGGCATGTTGTACGCGGTCGCCCTCGGCCTCATGGTCATCAATGTCCAGTCGAGCTATTCCGAAGTAAAGATGGTGGTGATGCAGGAGGCCAACCTCACAGAAAACCTGTTCATCGATGCCAGTGGCCTCGAGGGGGCAAGCGGTACCGACATCCAGGCATTGGCCCGCAACTACGCGGAGGATGTCATCGGGGAATGGGAGAGCATCGGCCGCCGCAATGATTCCAGCCTGCCATCACATGAGTCTGTCGAGAATCTCACCCTGCGGATCCTGAATTACCAACCCTTATCCGCTCGCGATCAGATCATCTACGCCGAGGTACTGTCCGGGCTGAATGACATGCTGGACCAGCGCCGGGAATGCCTGCATCTGGGACGTAACAGCATGGGAGCCGTGGCATGGCTAATCGTGATACTTGGCGCCGTCATCACCATCGGCATGACCTGGTTCTACCCCACAGAAAGCGATAGAACCCGCTATCTGCTGGTGGGCACCATGGGCCTGATGTTTGGCTTGATGATCTTCCTGATCGTGGTGATGGACCATCCCCTGCTGGGAGGATTCCGGGTCGAGAGCGCCTCTTTCGAGGAAGCACTACTCGATATGCAGGCCTGGCAACAGAGCTTTAGCGAAATCTAGCGCCGATCGTGGCGGCGCCCCGTCACACAGCTTCGCCTCAAGCCATCGCCTCGTCGAGGCTGGCGCCCGCCAGCAACTTTCGCAGCACGGGCAAGTGAGCCATCAGGTTGTTGTAGAAGATGCGCATCACGAAACTGATGCGAGGGATGTCCAGTTCTGCCTGCGGATCGTCGATTAGCACCGATTTGATAAACAGGCGCCCCCCATCCACATGAAAAGCACTCAGTTCTGTGCTGTTGTTGGCCAGGGACAGGTATTCATACAGGTCTGCGGTCGGCTCGCCTTCCAGTTCTCCCAGCAGCGTGTGTAGCTGCAGGAATAGATAGGGCGCATCGTCACTGATTTCGATGGGGAAATAGTTCACACTCAGAATCAAGTCCTCCGCCAGCTTGATCTGCGCCATGTAGGTATCGAAGGCGGGCGGCGCGAAGTAGTCATAGGGGAACTCCGACTCATTGAGCAGAAACTCCGCGAATTTCGCCATACGGGGTTTGTGAAAGTGTTCTATGCAGTACTGAAGGTCATCCATGTGTTTACCTGGATTTCATTTTTTCCATGATGTATTTAACGATATCGTTGCCCGATTTCGCATCTGAATGGGCCATGGCCTTGATGACGGTGATGCTGGCACCGGTTCCCGTCACCATCGTCGCCACCCGGTTATAGGAACTCTGTATAGTAGCTCTCTCTTCCTCTGTCGGCGACAGCCTGGACGCGGCAAATTCATCGTGATCGGCGATCTTGTCAAGGATCATGCGTGACGAATTAAAGTAACGCTCCCGCTTGGCGGAGTCACTCTTCAGGATATCGGTGCGATCCAGCATCGAACGCCCAAACCCTTTGCCGGTTGCCCCGGAAGCGAAGTCTTCCGCTCCCTTGCCACGGGCAGCAAACTTGATAGCGTTGCCACCCGAGCGCGCCGCACCCACCGCAGCGGTGCCTGCCTTCATGGCAGCACCCACCGCTGCCCCTGTACCTGTCAGGGTCGCGATATCCGCACCCAGATTTACCAGATCAAGGAATATGCCGATGCCCGCGGATTTGGTTCGCTTGTCTTTCAGCTCGTCCAGGTGTGACAGCAGTGTCTGGTCCTGGATTATCGAATCGATGGTAGAGGCCGTTACACCGAAGGCCATAATCTTGTCGGTCCAGAAATTATCGTGGTAATCCTCCCTATCCAGCTCGTAGGCCTGCTCGATGCGGAAGTAGCTTTCCGGATAGCGTTTTTGCAAGCGCTTCTTCAGATCCTCGTTACCAAGCGCCGCTTCGTATTCCCTTACGATCTTGGGATTATCCCGTAACTGTTGCTTGGCCTGTGCGCGCGCCTTGATGTAATTGAGAAAATCACTGCTCGACAGCACTTCTTTCACCTCGGCAACATGCTCTTCCGCCACTTCACCCCTGGCGAGAATGGTGTCGCTGTGTGTTGCTTCGGTTGCCGCCTCCAGGTCCAGGCCTCCCTGCTGGATCAGGCTCATGACTTTCTCAAACAGGGAAATCACGCCGAGCACGATACCCAGTGCGGGTATGGCGGTAACCACCCCGGGGGATATCACGGAACCAAATGATTTCTGATAGGCATTGATCGAAGACAGCACACCCTGCGCCATGGATACGCTGCTCTGAAAGGCGATCTGTGCGCCTTCCTTGGCCGATGGATCGCTGCCCGGGAGGTTCTTGACCATCTGGTATTCTTCATAGGCCCCTTTCAGGCTCATGAAGGACTTGTAGCCGGACTTCACCAGGTCGATGATGCCGCCTGTGTAGCCTGAAATAGCGCTGGTTGCTTCGGAGTTTCCGTGTCCTCCTCCCTGGGCGGCGTCGGATATTTTTGCGCCCGTGGCCACGGCCCCAGCGGTGGTGGAGGCACCTTCGAGAACTTGCTCGAAGCGCTCGTAGTTGTTTTCTGCTCCCCTGAGTTTGCGAACCAGTGAGGGAACCCCGAGGAAACTGATCGCCGTACCCATGCTGGCCGTTACGGCACCCTTGACGGCATCGTCCCGTCGCATGTCCCGCAGGTCGGCATCCGAATGACCCTTATCCTCACGCCACGCATCCTGTTCGCTTTCGCTGCGCTTCCTGCCTTTGTCCCACTCGAGATTGTCCGCACTCAAGTCAGAGTCACTACTGCTTACCGCGCCGACGAATTCATCGGTGGCGCCGTAGAGCCCCATGCCCGATTCGGAGACGCCTGTACTTAACCCGGCAAGGTCACCCGGATCCTTCTTCGCATCTGCATCCAGCTCGTCCATCACGCTCGTGCGGCCCGCATCGGTGGATACAGCATCGGCTACACCACGCACAGTCTCCAACTGGGCAACGTCAACGGACCGCTGCGGGAAGGGATTGACCGGCTTCTGCTGGATTCTCGCCGGACCGCTGCTCTGCACGGAATTCAGGATCTGTGCGCCACGGCCGCTGGGAAGGGACTTTAACTGGGGCACTCCACCCTCTCCACCCCTGGCGGGATGGCGGGACACGTGTTCAGCCGCGGACTGGGTCTGGCTGGATTGCTGCTCTGTTCGTGGCTTTCTCATAAGCGCGTGAGTTCACTGGTATTGCGCCCGTGGAGAAAAAGAGCCACCGGGCCTGTTCTTTTTGGCAGTAAATCGGATTGGTAACCTTGGAGGAAATCATGCAGGAAGTAAAGGCCGGGAATAAGACCCAGGGCGCGATGCATCGGGCTAGCGCGTTTTCATTTTATCCATGAAATAGCCAACCAGTTCGTTCGCCGACTTGGAATCGGCACTGGCCATAGCCTTGATCAGGGTCACACTGGCGCCGGTTCCCAGTATCTTCGTCTCAACCCAGCCATAGGCCTTGTTGATGGAATCCACCTGTTCCTTGCTGGGGGTCGTGCCTGCATCCACCACCCGCTTGTCGTGGTCGGCGATGTTCTCTACCAGGCGGCGAGACGAATGGAAGTAGCGTTCTTCCTTGGCTTCCTCATTCTTGAGGATGTCGGTGCTGTCGAAGATCGAGGCACCCCACAAGCCGCCTTCACCGCCCTCGGCGAAATTACTGGCGCCCTTGTTGCGCGCGGCAAACTTGATGGCATTGCCACCGAACCGCGCCACGTCGATGGCGGCCGCTCCGGCCTTCATGGCGGTACCAACGATGGCACCGGCACCGGTCAGGGTTGCGATGTCGCCACCGATATTCACCAGATCGGTAAAGATACCGATCTTGGCGTTGGTGGAGCGCTTCTCCTTGATCTCTTGCAGGTGGTTAATCAGGGTCTGGTCATCGATGATCGCGTCCAGCATCCGGGAGGTGACCCCCATGGCCATGAGCTGTTCGGTCTGCGGCCCGAGCTTGTCCAGGCTCATGTTGTTGTTCCTGGATATCTCCTCGATGCGGGCGAAGTTATCGGGATAGCGTTTACGCAGTCGCTCCTGCAGCGTCTTGTCGTCGAGGGACTTGCGGTATTCGGAGAAGATCGCAGGATTGTCCCGTTCCTGCTGCCGATACTCGGCGGTGGCCACTACGATGGAACGGAATTTTTCACTCTGCAGGATGGCCTTCACTTCAGACTTCTTCTTTTCGTCGCCCTGCACCTGGGAAAGAATGCTGTCGCTCTGGGATTCTTCCGCCGTCTTGCCCAGGTCCAGCTTGTTCTGTCTGACCAGGGTGACGATACGCCCGATCAGCGAGATTGTGCTCATCACAATACCCACCGCAGGAATAGTGGCTTTCATGGCGAGGCTGGCGCCGGCGCCAAAACTCTTCTGGTAATTATCAAAGGCTGACAGGGCCATGGCGGTGCCAGACAGCGCGGCATCGAACGCCGCCTTGGCTATTTCCATCTTCGACGGGTCTTCGTCGGTGTTTTCCTTGATGAGTTGGTATTCCTCATAGGCAGTCTTCAACGCCATGGCATTCTTGAAGCCCTTCTTCACCAGGGCGATGGCGCCATCGGTGTAACTCTCCGCCTGCTTGCTCTCTTCCCCCGAGAGCTTGCTGCCATCTTCCTGCTTGCCTGCCTGCTCACCAGCCTTCTCTTTCTCGGCATCGGCGGCCATCTGCTCCTTGTACTTCTGAAAGCTGCTATCGGCTTTCTTCAGCTTCGGATATTTGGTGGGTGTCTTCAAAAAGTGGTTCGGAACCCCCGCCGGAATCTCCGTCGGCTTAACCACCGGGCCCGGTGCCGGCTTCGGACCCGGGCCCGGTCCGGGCTCAGGTTTGTTGGGTTTCTTCTTTTCCTTAACCGGATCCGGCTCTTCCATGGCCAGCAAGCGCATGCCTACCGCACGCATCCAGGGCGAAACCTCGGCCTTGCCAATAGAACCGGGTGCATCCTGCTCGGAGGTGGGTCCCAGTCCGGTTTTAGGGTCGATGGCCTTGCCCGGGTTTTCCGCGACCGGCGCAGCAGCGCTGCCGGCGCTTCCCGCCTTGCCCCCGCTGACAGGCCCGGCTTGCCGTTCACCGCTTGCGCCGTAGTCAATCTCTGAATTGGCGAACGGCAGGGCATCGGCTTCCGCCGTCTGTGCCTGGGCGACGATGCGACCGGCGCTCCTGATCGAACGCGTGGCCCGACCCTGGGCTACACTGAGCTGGCTGCTCGCCAGGTTATTGACCGCGTTGCTCTGGGCAGCGAATGCGGAGCTGTTATTGAGTGAGGCGGCGAGTTTTTGGGAGGCGTCTGATTTAAGCTGAATTTGCGCGGATTCTGCAGGCGCAGCAGTTTCAGAACGGGATCGCTGGGAAGCGGGAACCGAGCCAGCCTGCTCTGAGTGTGTGTGTTCTGTGCGCGTTTTTTTCATTCTTGTCACTGGCCATGAAGCCACCGGGACTGCCCCTGTCAGTCATCCATGCCTCATGACAGCATAGCGCCCGGCAGGGGAATCAGCATGGAAAACAGCAGGGATTATTACCCAGAAACCAGGCTATTGCGACCGTGCGCCTTCGAAGGCTCGCATGCCTGAACCAATCGCCTCAGGGTGCGAGACTCAGTTTGTAGCGGGCATAGCCCTTGCGGGTCCAGAAATGGGTTCTGGTATTGTCGTTGCTCAGGGCGTGTGATGCATCGTAGTAGGCGTTTTCCTGCTCGGCACTCTCGTGCCGCCAGTACTGGTTGCTGTCGATGAGGATGATGGAGCCGTCGGACAGGTGTATCACACTCTTGCCCACGGAGCGGCTCATGCGGCGCATCTGTAGCTGGTGTCGCTTCATGTAATCCGATATCTCCAGCACTTCCCAGTTGTCACCGAAATTGGCTACCCGTAAGTCCGAGCCTTCCTGGGCGGCCTGCTCTTCCTTCTTCCGGCCACGCACGAACTTGCGGCGGCGGCTGTTCCTGTTGGAAAGCTGGATAGCATTCTGCAGCGACTGCAGTTGGGCGGCACGGGGCCTGTTGTCTGGTAATTGGTATAGCTGATCGTTGGCGGCCGCAGTCCCGTTGCCCTGGTTCACGGCCTGCGCATGAGAAGCGCCAGGCGTCTTTCTATTACGCTGGAGGTCGTTGAGATACTGTGCCGGGCTACTATTGCCTGAGTTACTGCTGCTGCGGCGCTTGCGCTGGGAAGGCATACCGATCCCCGATTCCGGATAGACACCAGTTCTATCGTCAGAATCGGGGATTACAGTAGTTTATCGAGCCCTTTTCGGGGCCAGGAGGAGCAGCTTTTGACTCTTCCCGGCGCCCATCAGGTTGCTGCGAACCCGGCCTCAGTTAAGGGGAATGAAGGCCAGGGCGAAGTTGGGATTCATGGGGATTACCAACTGGTTCTGCACGGAGTCGTAGCACATGGACGCCGCGCTGGGGATACCGGAGGCGATGATCTCAGCCTCTTCACCCGGGCGGATGCGCGACACGCTGCCGTAACGCACACTGCTGACGTACTTGGTGCCGTCGGGCAACACCACCACACCGTCGTTACCCCCCTCGACCGCGTATTCGGTTTTCACCACTTCGCCCGCTGGGTTGTAGGTAATGACCGCGTTGTCATTGATATTGACCACCACGATGTTGCCATCGATATCCATGGCCACACCGTTGGGTGCCGCCAGGGGCGCACCCGAGGCAAACGTAGACACTTCACCACTGGCGGTTACCTTGTAGATAACTTCCGGGCTGCGGGTATTGGAGATATAGGCCGTGCCTTCATCATCTACGGCAATGCCATTGAGTACCGTTGAGCCAGGCACCTGGATGCTGTTGAGCGGCCTGCCGGTTTCCAGGTCGAAGGAACGCAGGTAGCCGACATCGACTGTATAGAGAACGCCGTTGGCAATTGCGCTTCCCAGGGGATGATGCAGTTCCAGGCCATTGCGATTCACTCCGATCCATTTCGGCGTGTGCACGCTGCCATCGGGATTAATCAGGGACACGAAGCCGTCGTTCTCGGTGCCGTCGCCCCGCTCGCCATTGTTCATGGCAAGGATCAGGTTGCGCTGAGGATCGAAGGTGCAACTTTCGGAAAAATGAAAGCTGCCATAGACCTTCACATTATTGGACATGGGCACGCGCACACCCGCTTCGTTGACCGCCCCGATCGGCAGGCCCACTTCGAAATCCTGGGCAGAGGCCATGGACATGGGCAGTAAAACGGTCAGGGATGACAGCATGCCTGTCGCGAATTTACCAAGTTGACTTCTCATTCTCACAATGCGCTCCTTGAGCTTTCAATCAATCAATCAATGAATAGAGTTAAAAATAAATTGAGCAAGTCCGCTCTGAACCCCTAGCTTTGCAGACTATCCAATGGATTTCAATTTCCACACGAATCTACAACGGCAGATCTCTGCAGTTTCCACGACACGAGTGACAATCCCATTCATTTCATTAACCAAGCGGCCGATGCAGAGTCTAGGCAGGCAGAATCATGCCCGGTGACTCCAATGCGCAGCCGCGACCAGAAACCCGACAAGAGCAGGACTTCACCTTCCGCCGAGAAGACCGGTAGCAACAAGTCCGCCGCCACCACGGCGATTGCCGACAATCGCAGTGCCGCGGTCGCCCAGCGTAAACTGCAGCAGCTCATGCAGAAGCAGGCCGATGACGCGCCCGAGTTGATGCCTTCGGCACAGAACAGGGCAGACCTGCTGGCCATAAAATCATCACCGGCCGCCTTCACGCCTGTCCAGCGGGAACCGGAAGGCCAAGGGGTGGAAGAGTCCGCGCGCCTGAAGAAGGTCCGCGAACTCGCTGGCGAAACACCCACCCACGACTCCGTGTTCGATGCCTACGTGGCAACCCTGAAGGCAGACGGCTTCAAGTACACCTCTTCCTCTCCCGGTGGCACCGATGTACTGAACGGCAGCAACTCGGGTGCCTGCGGCAGCATCGCCTTCGGACTGAACAAGGCCTTCAAGGCCATCCTCGGTGCCGACCAGGGCAAGGCCAATCAGGAAATCCTCAACGTGTACGTGCCCATCGACGGCGACTATGTGGAGCCGGGCTGTGCAGGCAATGTAGTCAATGACACGGCCTACTATTTTGGCAAGCACTACTATCTGGATGGCTTCGACCCAACCTCGGGCAAGAAAGGTGGCCTGGCCTATAACGTATGTGAGGATTCAAGCCTGTACGACTGGGTGCGCGGTTTCGACATTGCCCTGCAACGGGAACACCAGGCGTTCTTCCAGGGACTCACCGGCAAGGTTACCGCGGTGCGCAAGTTCGGCAGTAGCTATGTGCTGCGTATTGGCGAGAGCAACACCTACTACAAGGTTGAACACAGCGAGGGGGACATCGAGGCCTTGCGGGATGTTTGATTGGCTTCTCCTTTTTAAGCCTATCTCTGGTGCCAGTCGCTTGCTGGTTGCAGCCCCTCAGACTATTTCGCAGGTTTCCAGGAGTTGTGATGATAGCCTTGTTGTGGGACTTTTTTGCTACCCGTTCTGTCGGAGTTTCCCTGTAGACGGTGGTCGTGCCGCACAGGAGGGGCTTATCGCCAACGCTCTGCGCCCCTCCTGAGAAAATAGGGACAGATTTATTTTTTTATAAAATAAATCTGTCCCTATTTTCTCAAGGCAATGAACTAAAAGGCCAATCTCAATGAAAACCATTTTGAGCCAGGAACCCGAGAAGAAACCCCAAAAAAAAGCCCGCCTCCAAAAGAGACGGGCCTTTCTGTTCGAAGCTCAGGGAGGCTTAGCTTTCCTCGCCACCTTCCATGAACTCAACGTGGATTTCCAGCTCGATCTCGTCACCAACCCCGAAGCTGGTGAAACGATCAACGCCGAACTCTGAACGCAGGAAGGTAGCGCTTCCGGAGAAGCCCAGGGTGTAGCTGCGGGTCAGGAAGTTACGACCACCACCGTGGAAGTTCACATTCAGCTCAACCGGTGCAGTAACACCGTGGAATGTGAGTTCGCCGGCGTAGGTATACGAGTTCTCACCCGACTCACCCACGAAACCGGTAGTGCGGTAAACAGCCTGGGGATAGGCACCCGCATCCAGCCAGTTATCGCCGCGCAGTTCTTCCTCGAACTCCGGCAGGTTCACGTCGATCGAAGCCATGTTGACGATTACTTCCAGGTTGGCTGCCTCGATGTTCTCGGGATCGAAATCCAGGGTGGCATCGAAGTCAGTGAAGCGACCGAGGAAGGTGGAGAAGCCCAGGTGGTTGATCTTGAAGATCAGCGCCGCGTGATCACTATCCAGGGTATAGGCACCCCCTCGAAGCTCGGTGATATCGGAAGTCTGGTCCGGGGTCAGCAGGCGGTCACAGGACACCAGCACCACAGCACAGGCCAGTACTACCGAGAAACGTCCAAGCTTTGAAGTCAGATTGAATAACATTGAATATGTCCTACAAGTATTAAGCTAAATTGTTACTGCTGAAGGGCGAAAACGTCCACTGTCACGGTAACTTCATTGGGCACTTCGGCGGTGTTCGCCCAGTAGCCCTGTCCTACACCATATTCCAGACGCAGCAGTTCAACTTCGCTGGTCAGGTTGAAACACACCTGGCCGTCGCAAGTATCGATGCTCAGTTCGAAAGGAAATGTCATGGGATTGGTCTGGTCGCGGATGGTCAGCATGCCATCGGCTTCGAATGAGTTAACACCAGTCAGGCGGCAGTTCGTTGCCTTGAAATTGGCTGTCGGCCAGGTGTCCACGTCAAACAGCTCGTAGTCCAGCAGATAATCCAGCACCTCAGGGGAATCCACGTCGATGTCTTCGATATGAATAGTCACATCGAAGTTGCAGCTACCGGGGCGCATGGGATCGATGTCGAATGTCGCCTCAACGTTGGAGAAGCGGCCCTCGTAAGGATCGGTGCCGTAGGAGTACTTGAAAGTCACGATCGACTGACCGGGATCAAGTACCCAGTTTGCTGCTGACGCAGGAAGCGCGATGATTGAAAACGCCAAGCCTACTGCAAAAATGGTTGCTCGATTCAATAAAGTTCGCATGGTATTACTCCTGTAGAAAATTATGGCAGTGTGTATGCCACCAGTGTCGCTGGTTGACCACCACCGCTGACGAACATGGCGAGGTATTGCTTGCCGTCATGCTCGTATGTAAATGGCAGACCAGATTGGTTATTGGGCAGATCGATCTCGGCCAGGATTTCACCTGTGGCCTTGTCAACTGCACGGAAAATAGGGCTGGCACCCGGGCCGCCGGTACCTTCACCGACGAACAGCAGGGTCTTGGTTACCAGTACGCCAGCGCGGGTCGGGATACCAGTGCGTTCGATATCCACACCTTCCAGCAGACGGTGGTTGGCGATGCGATCGGGGGTGTCGGCATTCGCGATCATCCACAGGTGCTCACCGGAGTTCATGTCGATCGCTGTAACGCGACCATAGGGAGGCTTGACGATCTCCAGACCTTGAACCCGTGGCACGCGAACGCCGAATGAGGCACTCAGGTCGAGGTCGGATTCCTCGTCCTTATCCAGCGACATTACCGCGAGGGCTGTGCGTGAAGGCACGTAGAGAATGCCAGTCTCGGGATCCATTGCAGCACCTTCCCAGTTTGCACCACCGGTAGACGACGGCAGGCTCAGGGTGCCTCGGGTACCATCCGAGGCATCAGCCAGCGACGGTGGAGAATACACGCTGGGAGACAAACGGAAACCATCGACGGCTTCCAGGGCCAGGGCCTTGATCTCCGGGGTCCAGTCTATGAGGTCATCCTCGCTGAAACCGGCACGGTCGAACAGGGCAGGCTTGGTTGGATAAGGCTGGGTCGGTGAATAGTACTCACCGGGCACATCACCCTGCGGAACGGCTCGCTCTTCGATGGGCCAGATTGGCTCGCCGGTATCGCGATCGAAGGTAAACACCCAGCCCTGCTTGGTGATCTGCATGACCACATCATTGCCATTGGGCAGGTCGGCCATGATGGCGGCGGCGGGTAAATCCCAGTCCCATATATCATGGTGAGTAATCTGGTAGTGCCACTTGCGCTCGCCCGTCTTGATGTCCAGTGCTACCAGTGAGCTGGAGAACAGGTTGTCGCCCGGACGGTCGGCACCGAAACGGTCGCCGGTAGCTGATTCGACTGGCAGGAAGACCAGGCCACGCTCGGGGTCACCGGAGATGGGCGACCAGACACCGGCGTTACCGGTAAATTCGATACCGCCATCCAGCCAGGTCTCGAAACCGACTTCGCCACGCTCTGGAATGGTGTGGAACGTCCACAGCAGTTCACCGGTGCGGGCGTCGAAGCCGCGTACGTCACCTTTCACATTGGCCTTGGAGCGGGGACGCATACCCACGCGGTGGGCAGCACCGACCACGATCACATCGTCCATGACGAAGGGTGCCGCAGACAGGCCGATATCGGGATAGGGGAAACGGGGGTCGTCGGCGTTACGCAGGCCGACCATCAGGTCGACCACGCCGTTGCTGCCGAAATTCGGATCGGGGATACCGGTTTCGGCATCCAGGGATACCAGGTGGTAGCCTGGTGTTACATCTATTACGCGCTTCTCGTCGCCGTCAGTCCAGTAGGCCACGCCGCGGCCCGCACCTTTACGAGGCGCTTCATCGAAACGGGTGCCTTCATCAGGGCGCCACAGCCACAGCACCTGGCCGGTAGTGGCGTCGAGGGCCACCACATTACGGGTGCTGGCGATGTTGGCGTATAACACACCGTCGATCTCGATGGGGGTAGACGGGTTGTTGAAGTCGGTCGTGGGTCCGAAGTTGGCGGTAGAGAACTGCCAGGCGATTTCCAGGTCAGCCACGTTATCGGCATTGATCTGGTCCAGGGCCGAATAGCGCTGGGCCTGTGGATTGCCGTGATAATCCGGCCAATCGCCATCGTAGACACTGGTACCGGTCTGGCTAACAGCCGTGCCGGACAATGCAATAGCGCCCATGCCCAGCAACAGCGATGAAATCTTGCGTGTTCTTCTTCCCATCTCAGGACTCTCCACGTATCTGTTCTTGTTCGGCCTCAGCGGCCTTAATGCCTAAATTCTCTTCTTCCAGCTCGACCTTCGTTGCGGTCTTTCGCCTGCCTGGCAGGTTCTCACCTGCTCCGGCGAATTCCTTTTACGAGGCGACCGCGCCAGCCGACCACGTGGCCACAGGGCGGAATCTGAAAAGGTGTGATTGTAGCAAGGATTGAGCAGCAGGGGAGGATACGGATGTATCACCCTGCCTACAAGGGATTGTGTCAAAAATCCCCGGCAACCAGCCTCAAACGCAGCCATCATGCACTATTCCGCCTCTGGAGTAGTTACGAAAATCAGGCAATTTGTAACAGAGTATTACTGCACTGAGGGCCATCTGCCCTGCTCTCCTGTGGTTTTAACAAGATACGCCCAGATTAGGCTCCCAGCTTTAACCGAAGCTGAACAAATGCTCGAATTGCGACGAACTGCATTTTCAGGGCATTTGCCGGTTCCGGGCGGCTAGAAAAAGGGGGTAAGGAGAGAAAAGGGGTCAGAGTAAAAATACAGTACTGTAAAGTACTGTATTTTTACTCTGACCCCTTTTATTTTTCTCTGCCCCCTTTCCCCACCCCCCTTTTCTCTTGCTCCTAAATACAGCACTCTGTTGTCAGTATCAGCGAAAACGTTCAAGCTAGAACAGGTGAATCGAAGCTATCCACTGCGAGGTAATTAGCCATGCACTGCAAGCCGCAATGTTTTGATGCAAGACAACAACAGGGTGAACAAGGAAAAATTATGCTCTTTGCGCTGATAGGGGTGGCGGCGCTTGCCATCGCTGCCGCTACCGCGTGGTTCTTCACCTGCCCCTGCGAACGCATGCCGGGTGCCTACCTCTCCGGCGAGCAGGTAGAGGCCCCGGTCGCCGACTGGCGCTTCGCCAACGATGTGCAGCTATGCCAGATACAGACCCGCTCCGGCATTCTTCCCCACGCCATCAATCTCAATTGTATGGCCGACAGCAACGGCAATCTGTTCCTGAGCTGCTCGCAGTGTGAGGGCAAGCGCTGGTCCACGGCGGCCTTGCAGAATCCCGCCGCAAGAATCCGCCTCGATGGCAGGGTCTACCCGGTAAGCCTCAGGCGCTTACAGGACCCGACGGAGCTGGATAATGCCTGGCAGGCACGTACGCTGAAACTCTCGGGTACGGACGAGATTCCCGAGCGACCTGGGCACTGGTGGTCTTTTCAGGTGTCGTCCCGCAGCTAGAGGAGAAAAGGGGTCAGAGTAAAAATACAGTACTGTAAAGTACTGTATTTTTACTCTGACCCCTTTTCTCCTCTAGACCCCATTCCTCCACGTATTGCGACCAGCCACCGGGAGTGCTAATTTCAGGCTCGCGCTCTGCGCACAGGAACCTCAGCCGGGTAGCACCATCTGCCGCGCCGAATCCAATAATAATAGGAGGTCCACATGAAAGCCCTCACCCGAAGAAGGCATTTGCAATCCCTGCCCGTCGCTTGCCTGTTGACGCTCACAAGCCTGTTCAGCGTCACGGCCACCAGCCAGACCTATATATCCGATTCCGTGAACGGCCCGATCACCGATCGCCCCGTGCGCATCCTGCAAACCAATTCCGCCGGGGACGATGTGTATGTGTTCGACCCCGCCACCATGGAACAGGTCGGCTACATAGAAAACCTGCCCCATAACCACGGCGCCACGGTGCACGCCGATGGCACCTATTATTACTTCACCAATGAACATGACCACACGGTGGACGTGGTAGATACCCGCACCTTCGAGGTCGTGGAACGCATCGAGCTGGCCAGCGGCCCGCACAACCTGTCAGCCAGCATGAGCGCGCGCAAGATTTATGTATCCATCATCCGCGAACCGCTGATCCAGGTGATCAGCATGGATACCCACGAGATCATCGCCAACATCGAGACCGGCGGCGGTGTGCATAACACCTTCGTAACCCCCGACGGCACAGTGGCGGTGGGCGGCATGATCGGTGCCAGCGAGATCATCGCCATCGACACCCAGACCGACGAGGTCCTGTGGGAACTCGAAATCCCCTACTCCCAGAACCCCTTCGTGGGCGGCGTGCGACCCATCGCCTTCACCACCAACGATGACGGTTCTACCCGCTCCATGCTGGTGAACGTGGGGGGCTGGCATGGCTTCTGGGAATTCGATTGGGAAACCCGGGAAGTGATGCACAAGGTCAGCCCGCCCGACGATTCCTGGGCCCGCTCCGACCAGACCGCCGACGGCATCCAGAGCGCTCCCAGCCATGGCGTGGTTGCCCTGCCTGACCAGAGCCAGGTCTGGCATTCAAGCCGTGCCACATCGCACATTTATGCCTACTCGTTTCCCGACTACGAATACCTGGGCAGGGTCTACATCGGTAACCCGGCCTGGATCACCACCACACCCGACAGCCGTTATTTGTGGGTTGGCGTTTCCGGGCACAACGAAACCGCAGTAGTCGATGTACAGGCCATGGAAGTGGTGAAACGATTCCCGGTTGGGCAGGCACCCAAGCGCATCTTCACCGCCATCATGCCCGCTGACTGGGAAGGTGAAGCACAATGAACAAGCTGCAAAAAATCTTACTCACCCTCGCCTTGCCCCTGAGCCTGATTGCCTGCAGCGAACAGGAATCAACAACGCCTGCGGCTACTCAGCAAGCCGCGACCCAGGCCAGCGGCAGCAGTGTCGCGCCGAACAAGGGCCTGGACTATGATTACTATATAGCCAACATCGAACCCATCTTCCTGAAACACGGTGGCGGTTTCGTGGGCACTGACACCTCTTGTGTCGCCTGCCATACAACCCAGGCCAATGCCCCGCTTGGCCTGCAAGCTTTGACCGAGGAAAACGGCGTCGCCTTCTGGACCGAGGAGCAATCCCGCCAGAACTTCGAGAATGTGGTCATGCTGGTGAACCCCAGCGCGCCGGAAAGCAGCCGCCTGCTGCTGGCCCCGCTGGCCACCACCGCCGGTGGTGACCGCCATTCGGGCGGTAACTTCTGGAATTCCACCGACCACCCGGACTACCGCACTATCGCCAACTGGATTGCCGCCGGCGACCCCAATGCCGGTGCCGACCCCATCGTTGAACTGGATTTCGACTTCTTCCGCAACTGCGTGCAGCCGATCTTCGTCAATCCCATCGACAATGCCATGCCCTGTATCGAATGCCACGCTGGCGAGTTCGCCATCCCGCCGCCACCGAACAGCTACTGGACAGTTGATCAATCCAGGCTGTCGTTCGAGTCGCTGTCCTACCTGATCGACCCCGGTCGCCCGGAAAGCAGCCGCTTCCTGCACAAGCCCCTGCACCCCAATGCCGGTGGCGACCTGATGCATAATGGGGGAAGACGCTGGTTCACTGCCGATGATCCGGAGCGATTGGCCATTGCTGAATGGGTGCGAGGCAATGCCCGGGGCGACCAATGCCCGGCGCCACTGCAATACCCCAACCCAGCCAGGCCATAAACTGGTGGGCCGGCATCCAAGAAAAGGGGTCAGAGTAAAAATACAGTACTGTATTTTTACTCTGACCCCTTTTTTCGCGTTGCTCACCGCCTGCAGCGAACCGGAACCTCAGCAATCTCCACCACCACCTCCCCCCACCTCCACCCTGGACGGCATCTTCACTGCCGACCAGGCCAGCCGCGGCGAAGGCCTGTTCAACACCCACTGCGTGCGTTGCCACAGCATCCGCGAATTCACCGGCGAGGCCTATGCCACCACCTGGCAAGACGGACCCCTCAGCGCCCTCTATGTGCGCATCGCCAACACCATGCCGCTGGATCAGCCCGGCAGCCTCGGCACCACAGAAGCCACGGCCATTACGGCCCATATCCTCGCGAAAAACGGGATGCCGGCCGGCTCGGAGAGTTTGGGCGGCGATGTGGCACGGATGAATGGCATCACGCTGAGCAACTCACAATAGATCGATCAGGCCAACCACCATTAAATTAACTAGGGGCCTGCAAAGGCAGATTGACCATGCCGAATTACGGATTTGGAGGACTATAGGTTCGATCTCGCGAAAAGCAGGTAAGTGCATAGTACCTGATCCGTATGTTCAACTAGCTTGCAAAAGGCGCGAAGAGTTTGCTCCCCAGGTCGAGCACCGGCAAACTATCTAGTTTTCTCTGGAAGTTATTTGGGGCTAGAGACTCACCTTCACCTCCACTGACCAGATCCATTCCGACAAGTCACAATTGGTTCTGGATGTTAAATATTGAGAAATTATTCAGGGATAACGGGCTTAATCAAATGCAGTGCCACTGAGCATGGACCAACACATTCGGGGAAGAATACCTGAACTCTGCCTAGCCTAAAGATATATTCGACACATACGCAATATCTGCATTGTTTGCTGCTTGAGCGTCTTCTCGCGCCAAACAATACAAAATCGGCTTACAGGTGTATCGCCTAAAGACGTGTGAATTCCAAATCTGCGGTTAAGGTCAAGAAGCTAGTTCTCTGCCCGGTGCCCAGTGCTGTTCTCACAACCCAATCCTGAATGAATAGAACCGCGCACCAAAGGAGCTTCATATCCCAACCAGCTGTCATCAGCAACAGCGTCACCACTTTTCAGGCAATGGGGGGTGAAATGCACACTGGACTGATCCCTCAATCCGCTTATAATGCCGGCCTCTTTCCGCAGTCCCCGCCAAGACCAAGCCATGCAACAAACTGACAGCAATTCCTCCGCTGGCATGTTCAGTGTGTTTTCGATTCCCCAGTTCCGCTGGCTGTTCCTGGGCAATGCGGCGTTCTTCTTTGCCATGCAGGGGCAGATGCTCACCCGCACACTGTTGGCCTGGGACCTGACCGGACAGGCTACGTCCCTGGCTTATGTAAACCTCGTCGTGGCCATCCCCATGATCTTCGCCTCACTGGCCGGGGGTGCGATTACCGACCGGGTGGAACGGCGCCGACTGGTGATCATCGGGCAGTGCATCATCGCGGCCAACGACCTGTTTATCCTGACCCTGCTGCTCACCGATCAGCTGCAGTTCTGGCATATGCTGTGTACGGCCTTCATGGCGGGCTGTGCGTTTCCTTTCATCATGCCGGCGCGCATGGCCATCACCATGAAAGTGGTCGGTCCGGCACTGTTGCAGAGCGCCATGGCATTTTCCAGCGGCGTGATGAATCTCAATCGCGTACTGGGTCCGGCAGCCATGGGCCTGGTCATCGCGGCGTCTTCCTATTCGACAGCCTACATCCTGTCGGTAACGCTGTACCTTGTTGCCATTGGTTGCATGTTTGGCATCAGCCCGAACTGGTCCGATGAAACCGGTGCCGAGAAGAAACCTCTGCTGGCAGACATCAAGCAGGGCTTCTCCTATATCCTGGGCAATCGGCCGGTTCTGATTTGTTTGTTGTTCGGCCTGTTACCCATGTTCCTGGCCATGCCCTTCCAGAGCATCCTGGTCGTGCTGGTGGACGAGATGTGGCAGACCGGCGAAACCGGTGTGGGCACCATGATGGCCATCGGTGGCGTGGGTGGTGTGATTGGCGCGATCTGGGTGGCCAAGCGGGGCGACAATGCCGGGCGGGTTTCCCTGATGGTAGGCGCTACCCTCGCCTTTGGCTTCTTCCTCGGACTCATTACCCAGACGCCGAATTTTTATCTTGCCCTGGTGGCACTGCTGTTTGCCAATGTCTTCGTGAACGCGGGCCAGACCATCAACAATGCCGCCGTGCAGTTGCTGGTTGAAGACAAGGTGCGTGGCCGAATCAGCAGCTTCATGATGCTGTCCTTCGCTCTCACACCCATCGGCGTCTTTCCCATCGCCATGGCGGCAGATCGCATCGGTGCCAGCAACGCGATTCTCGGTGCCGTGCTGTTACTGATCGTGCTGGTGGGCCTTTTTTATGCCATGAGCCCGACCCTGCGCAAACTCGATGAATCCATCAATGAAAAGATAAGCGCAGGCCACGCAGCGACGCCGGCACGCAAGGCTGCCTAGAAGGATAGCGAAGGGTTTTCCTGTAACTGCCTTCTGTAAAAAGCAGCATTCCTTCTATTGAATCAATCCGGGGATTGATCAACGAAACACCCCTCAGCCACCCTGGGCCTCATCTGCGTCAGGCCAATTGCAACTTTGCTTTACATTCACCCCATTGATTTGCGACCCGCAATTTCTGGTGATTAAATAATGGCTTACCGAGTACAGCAGTGGTGAGGAACCTATGAATTTTCGCGGCTTTTCAGGGCTTTCAGGCAGGGCAATACTGGGCCCCGTCTTGCTGGTGGGCGCAATCCTGGTGGGCGGCAGCGTAGTGGCGCCGCTGACGGGGGACACCTGGCTCTCATCCACCGCCTACGCCGCCAACAGCGACCACACCACCCTGCGCCTGCTGAAAGAAGTCGTGCCCGGGGCAGACAGTTTCTCCGAGAAGGAAGGCGAGCCTCCGGTCTACAAGGCCTACCGCAACAACGCCAGCACGGGTGAGAAAGAACTCATCGGCTACGCCTTCGTCACCCCCGATGTGCCGCCCGAGAGGAACGGTTACAGCGGCACCATCGACACGCTCATCGGCATGGACCTGGAAGGCACCATCGTGGGCCTGAAAGTGATCTACTACAAGGAATCTCACCGTTACACAATTGGCGACTTCTTCTCCTGGGGATTTGAAGGCCAGTACCTGGGCAAGAACGCCAGGGACCGCCTCTCCATTGGCCGGGACATAGACGGCATTGCCAAGGCCACGATCTCTGCCAAGGCCGCAGCCTGGGGAATTCGCCAGACCATACGCGCCGTGGCCGAAGCCTACATCAAGTAAACATTTGCGACGCGATCGCAGTACCCAGCCTTCCGGCTGTACAGCCTGCAATAAGACCCGTATCGGTAGCACAAACTCCACAATTCTTGTATTTTCCCTACGGTTCATGGCCGGTGCTGTCACGGAACCGGGACCAATTGGTCCGCGGTTCAGCCGCTACCGGCTCGCTGTAGAATTCCTTCGAAAGGTGTCGTTATGACTTATCACTCCCCGTTTCATCGATCGCTTCATTCAGCCATCTGCAAGCTCGCGGGGGTCGCCCTCAGCCTGCTGGCCGCCCAGGCAAGCTTCGCCCAGCAAGCGGACAGCGCGGCTATTGAAGAATGGATCACGGCCTCGATGTGCGCGGCCGACAACCTGAGTGTCGACCTGAGTGCCGCGCCGTCCTTTACCTACACGGCTCCGGATGGCAACAACCCACGGCACTTGAGTGCCGAACAGGCGGGACTCACGACGGCGGACCTGTCAAACCTGGAGCTGGCCTGGGCCATCGCCTTCCCGCAGACCTCTGGCATGCGTGCCGCGCCGGTGATTGTCGGTTCGACCATTTTCTATTCTGCCACCGATGCCGGTCGCGTGTTCGCACTGGACATCGATAGCGGTTGCGCCCGTTGGGGGTATGAATCCGGCACCCGCCTGCGCTCATCCCTGGCCTACGGCGTCGTGGATGGGGAACCCACCCTGGTCTTCAGCGATATGCCGGGCATGATTCATTCCATCAAGGCCACAACCGGTGAAGTGAATTGGGTGGCAAGCGGCCAGGCGACCAACAACCAGGGCATGCTGACCGGCACTCCCGTGATTCACGAAGACCGCATCATCGTACCGGTATCCGGCTCTGGCGTTATTGCTGGCGGCAACCCCAATTACGAGTGTTGTGAAAACCATGGTGCGGTGACGGCGCTGAACATACACACCGGCGAGAAGCTGTGGGAATACCACACCATGCCTGCGGCTGAATACAACGGCATGGAGAGTTCAACCGGGGTGAAACAGAAGGGTCCGTCCGGCGCGCCCATCTGGTCCACACCAACCATCGATGCCAGTCGCAATCAGATCTATGTCACCACGGGTGAGAACACCTCGCACCCGACCACCGGCACGAGCGATGCCATCATCGCCCTGGACCTGGAAACCGGCGAGGAGAAATGGGTATTCCAGGCGCTGGCCAATGACATGTGGAACTTCGGCTGCAGCGCCGGTGGTCCCAACTGCATCATCCTCGACGACACCAACTCGGTAGATCATGATTTCGGTGGTCCGGCCATCCTGGTCGATGCCGGTGACCGCGAACTGCTGATCGCCGGGCAGAAATCCGGCGACATCTGGGCACTGGATCCCGACACCGGCAATCTGGTGTGGAATCAGCGGGTCGGCGAAGGCACCGCGCTGGGTGGCAATCACTGGGGCATCGCCACCGATGCCGAGCGCGCCTTCCTGACCATCAACGACCCTGCCGGCATGAACGGCAATGCCCAGCCCGGCCTCTACACCTATTTCATAGGCACCGGCGAACCCAGTTGGTTCTACAATGCACAAGCCCAGTGCAACGATGAGCGCAGCAGCCGACTGCGCCGTTGTGAAGGGTTGTTTGGTTTCTCTGCCACACCCTTGTCGGTGGACGGCGCGGTAATCACCGCCGGCCTCGATGGCCGACTCTACGTCTTCAATTCCGATTCCGGTGAATTACTGTTTGAATACGACACTGCGCAGGACGGCTTCGATACGGTAAACGGTGTCGAAGGCAACGGCGGTTCCATCGACAGCCATTCCATCGCCGCGGGTTCGGGCATGGTGTTTGTGGGCTCCGGCTATGGCCAGTTCAGCCAGGTGCCGGGTAACGTCCTGCTGGCATTCCGCCCCGCAGACTAGCAGGCAGGCAATGAAGGGGTCAGAGTAAAAATACCGTGCTGTATTTCCAATACAGCACGGTATTTTTACTCTGACCCCTTTTCTCCCCCCTCTTTTCTTGCTGGCACTTGTTTTACATCAAGGCAAAACGCCAGCCATACACGCTACGCTGTAGCTTTTAAGCAAGAGTCACCATGTTTGAAGCCGCTGAAATAGATCACAAGGTCTCCAAGGAGAAATTCAAGGAAGCCGAAATGGAGTTGCACCAGCGGGTGCTGACTCTGCAGCAGCGGCTACGCGAGTCATCCAAATCGCTGATCATCATCGTGTCCGGTGTCGAAGGTGCCGGCAAGGGCGAGGTACTGGATCGCCTGAACCGCTGGTTCGATACCCGCGACGTGGAGACCCACGCCTTCTTCGATGAAACCGACGAAGAGATTCAACGCCCACGCTACTGGCGTTTCTGGCGCTGCCTGCCCGCACGGGGCAAGGTCGGCATCATGTTTGGTTCCTGGTATACCAAACCTATCGTGGACCTGGCCCTGAAGAAGTCCGATGAGGCCGACATGGACCAGGAACTCACGCGCATTAACGCCCTGGAACAGATGCTGAGCATTGATGGCAGCATCATCCTCAAGTTCTGGTTTCACCTGCCCAAACATAAGCAGAAGCGTCGGCTCGAATCCGAAGCCGAGATCAAGAAGCTGAAGAAGTCACCCCTGCTGAAAGACTTTTCCAAATCCTACGATTCGTTCCTGTCGGTCTCGGAGAGAGCGATTCGGGTAACCGATACCGGCCTTGCGCCCTGGCACATCATCGGCGCTACCGACATGAAATACCGCGACTTGGCCATGGGTTCGATTCTGGTCAAGACCCTGGAAGAAGCGCTGACCGATGAAGAAGCAGCAGGGGCAAATCCCGCCGCCAATCCCGGCGAGAGTGACGATGACATCGTGGCGGCCATTCTCAATGGTGAGGCAAACCGTGCCAGGGTGTTGGACAGCGTTGACCTCTCGCAACAACTCGAGGACAAGGACTACGACGAACAACTGCTGGCCCTGCAGGAGAAACTGCACGGACTGGCCTGGGACATGTTCAAACTCCGGCGCAACATGGTCATGGTGTTCGAAGGCTGGGACGGTGCCGGCAAGGGCAGCGCTATTCGCAGGGTGACTGCCGCGATCGATGCCCGTCTCTACCAGGTGATTCCCATCGCCGCGCCTACCGATGAAGAACTTGCCCATCACTATCTCTGGCGTTTCTGGCGTCAGATCCCCCGCTCTGGACACATCACAATCTACGACCGTTCCTGGTATGGCCGGGTACTGGTCGAGCGGGTGGAAGGTTTCGCCAGCAAGCCGCAATGGCTGCGCTCCTATCAGGAAATCAACGACTTCGAGGAACACCTCACCAACCACGGTACCGTCGTCTGCAAATTCTGGGTCCATATCGACCAGGAAGAACAGTTGCGCCGCTTCAAGTCCCGGGAGACAGACCCGAGGAAGCAACACAAGATCACCGACGAGGATTGGCGAAACCGGGAGAAATGGCAGAAATACGAAGAGGCCGTGAATGACATGGTGACCCACACCAGCACGGCGAATACGCCCTGGACCCTGGTGGCGGGCAACGACAAGAAGTTCGCCCGAGTGCAGATCCTGGAGACCATCTGCGACCGGCTACAGGCGGTTGTCGACGCCGAGAAAGAGAGCAAGCCGGCAAAGGCCGACTAGGCCTGCTCATCCGCGGACCTGGATCTCCCTCTAAGAATCAATTCCCTGAACTTTGCTCGCGGGTCTGGTAGACCCCGAAGTGCACGTAGGGTGCGGCCGCCCGCTGTCCCCTGCGCACGTTACGCGGAACTTCGTGCCGCACCGGCGGCAGGCTCTTGAGGTAGGCGGCGATGGACAGCGCATCGTCGTATTCGATATTGGCGTAGGCTGGCCAGGGCATGACCGGCAGGCTGCTGGCACTGTGCTCGGTGGTGCCAACCCTGATCATGGTCACCAGGCGCTCCATGGTCCAGCTGCCCAGACCGGTTTCCATGTCCGGGGTCAGGTTGGCGGGATAGACCACACCGGGATTGCTGTCCACGAACGGGCTGGTATAGGCGATACCGGTGGACGAGCCAGCTAGCAGACGCGAGCTGTCCGGTGCCCCGACCAGTGCGCCATCGGTGTGGCAGCTGCCGCAGCCGAGCAGTCCCACCAGGTATTTGCCATGTTGAATCTGTTCGGGCGAGTAGTTCGGCGAGGGCAGGGGCTCTGGGGTGGCGAATATCGTCGCCGGGTTTAGCTGTTCAAAATCATCCAGTGGATTGTAATAGTCCGGCGCAGACTGACAGCTTGCGAATACCAACAAGGTACCGAGACTCATTACACGTATCCTGCGAAACTCCATAGATACCTCCTGGAAACACACCCTGGCAAATTCGGACTCAGGTCAAGCCACTACCAAGCTATCTCGGCATGCACTGCTTGGCAAGCGTAGAGTGAAGATAGATTGACCTTGCGCAATGCTGCGCGGTGTCCCTCGCACACCACCGCTCAAGGCACCGGCTCGATTCTCAGCAAGGCACCATCCTGCGCGTCCTCGGTAGACACATGGAACCTGCCGTCTGACCCTTCCCCGCCACGCCCATATAAGCTAGCTTAGGCCCCACAATAACAATAACAGGCACCAGCCATGCTCGAGTTGCTCAGCAAGGAACGCATCATCGCGCCAGCCGCTTACAACCGCTGGCGCGTCCCCCTGGCCTCTATCGCTATTCACCTGTGCATCGGTTCTGTCTATGCCTGGAGCATCTACAACCCCTCCCTCATCAAGGTGCATGGCGTCGTCACCAGCTCCGCCGAAGACTGGAGCCTGAGTGAAGTCGTCTGGGTCTTCACCGTGGCCATCGTCTTCCTCGGCCTTGCCGCCGCCTTTGCGGGTAAATGGCTGGAAGAGGTGGGACCGCGCAAGGTAGGTGTCGTGGCCGCGTTGTGCTGGGGCGGCGGTTACCTGGTGGGCGCGCTCGGCATCATGAGCCACCAGCTCTGGCTGCTCTACCTGGGCTACGGGGTGATCGGTGGCTGCGGGCTCGGCCTCGGCTACGTCTCGCCGGTGAGTACCCTGATTCGCTGGTTCCCCGATCGTCGGGGCATGGCCGCTGGCATGGCCATCATGGGTTTTGGCGGCGGTGCCATGATCGGCACCCCCATGAAGGAGCACTTTATTCGACTCTTCTATCGCGCGCCTCAATACCTGGGTACCCAGGAACAGGTCGAACTCATTACCGAGAACGGGCGTCGATTTGCGGATGTCGGCGGCCAACTCCGTGAAGTCGTGGTGGCGGGCGCCAGCGAGGTCCGGGACATGACCCTCCCTGGGCCGGAAGGCGTCTACGTGGTCGACACCGGCGCAGCGGGTGTGGCGGAGGCATTCCTCGTCATCGGCTTGATCTACCTGTGTGTGATGTTGATTGCCGCCTTCTCCTACCGCCTGCCCGCTCCCGGCTGGAAACCCGAGGGCTGGACCGAGCCGGAACAGGCCTCACGGGGCGGGCTCATCACCACCCGCCACGTCGACATCGACCAGGCATTGAAGACACCGCAATTTTACCAGCTCTGGATCGTGCTGTGCCTGAACGTGACCGCCGGCATCGGCGTACTGGGAGTCGCACGCACCATGATCACCGAAATCTTCGGCAGCAGCCTGCCGCAGGTGGTGGACACGGCATTCGCGGCGACCTATGTGGTGATGATCAGTGCCTTCAACATGGTTGGGCGCTTTCTCTGGGCCAGCGCCTCGGACTACATCGGAAGACGCAACACCTACTGGATATTCTTCGTGCTGGGTATCGCCCTCTATCTCTCCATACCGTGGACCGCGCAGCAGGTAAGTGCGAGCCCCGCAGTCATCTGGCTGGTGTATTTCTATGGCGCAACCATGATCATCTTCACCATGTACGGAGGCGGCTTCGCCACCATTCCCGCCTATCTCGCCGATATATTCGGCACCCGTTACGTGGGAGGCATCCACGGTCGCCTGCTCACCGCCTGGAGCACCGCCGGGGTGCTGGGTCCATTGGCGATCACCTCCCTGCGCCAGAACTCGGTGAACGACGCCATCCGCGAACTGGTCGGGGTCGTCGATCCCGAGCGCTTCCGTGAGCAGTTCGGGGCACCTGTGGCGCAGCTGGAGGAACTGGTGGCACAGAACACGGTGACGATTTCGCGACTGATGGAGATCGCGCCACCCGGCACGGCGGACCCCACCAGCGGCCTGTACAATTCCACGATGATCCTGATGGCGATGCTGCTCGCCATCGCACTGCTGAGCAATGCCCTGATGCGACCCGTGGATGCCAGACACCATATCGTCGAGTAGCCGCCACCGGCTCACTCCCCTGGAACGGGAGATTCCCGACAAACCGGGCATGCAGGAGCCAACCTGGCCGTTGCCGACTATAATCGGCCCTGGCCCCTTTCATTTCAGGTTAAGCACTCACTTCCAATGCCCAGTCGCGGAGTAATCGAATGATCCCAGACCAACAGTCCAGGACTGTTAGCCGGGGGGCGCAGTGCCTGCTGTGGGCATTGCTCATCGTGTGCATGCCATTTACCGCGAACGCCCAGGACACCGCCGCCGAGCACCCCGAAACGGCCCTGCTGGTCTACGGCAGCGGCGGTGCCGCGAACTGGGAACACAGCTTCAATGAGAGCCTGCGCGATCGACTGGGGGTAGAACTCGGCCAGTACTTCACGCCCGAATTCCTGAATCTGATCCTGGCCAGCGAAGAGGAGTTGGCACTGATCGCCGATTCACTGGCGCTGAAATACCGCAACCGGAACATCTCCCTCATCGTCGCCGTGTTGTCGGAGGCCAATACCTTCGTCAGGGATTACGCCGCCGTGTTCGCGCCGGATGCGGCGGTCCTGCGGGTATTGCCGGGTGATGAATTTGTGGCAACGCTGAAGCCTGACTCCAACGCCATCATTCTGGGTAGCGCCCTCGAGCCCGCCATCACCGGCACCACGGCACTGCTTCCCGGCTTCTTTCCGGAGCTCGAGCATATCTACCTGATAAGCGGAGCCGGTGCTGGCGACCAGGAGTTTATGCGGCGCTACCAGGCCATCCTGTCCCGGCTCGACCTGCCCTATACCTTCCACCCGATGGTGGGCCTGTCACCGAGCGAGCTGATCGCCGCCTTGTCTACCGCGCCGGCGAACAGCGCCGTCATGACCACCACTTACGACATCGATGCCTATGGTCGCCCGCTGCGCTCACTGCTGCTGACCCAGCAGATTGTGGATGAACTCACCTTGCCGGTAATCGCCATGGCGGACCCACAGATACCGGTGGGTGGTATCGGTGGCGAAGTCACCACGGTCGATGCCTATGCCAGAACGGCCAGGCAACTCATCGATGAAATGATGGATGGCGACTCCACCCCACGGGTGGTTACCGCGGAGACCGACCTGATTTTCAATGGCGAGCAACTCGACCGGTTCAACATCGACCGCGGTTTATTGCCTGCCAACAGCCGCATCATCAACGACAACCCGAATCTGTGGCGCGACTACTCCCACTGGATAATGATTGGCATCATCTTCATCGTCATCGTCATCGGGCTGCAGGGTATCCTGATCGCCGCCCTGCTCGAGTCCCGCCGCCGCCGCAGCATCGCCGAAGAACGCGCGGCCCGGGCCAGCAAGATGGAGGCACTGGGCACCCTGGCTGGCGGTGTGGCCCATGACTTCAACAATATCCTGATGTCCATCACCGCCAACGCGGAACTGCTGGCCTTCGATGCGAAAGAAGACCCGGAAACCCAAGGCATGGTGAGGCGCATCCTGTCGGCCAGCGACCGGGCCAAGCACCTGGTGTCCCAGATATTGATGTTCAGTCGCCAATCGGCCAGCGACAAACTCGAGACCCTGGACCTGCGTGAAACCCTCAAGGAGTCCATCGAGCAGATCCAGTCATCCCTGCCGGCAGGCTGCAGCTTGCGCTTCGACAACCTGGACAGCCCGGCGCTGGTTCGCTGTGACCCGGCCCAACTCCATCAGTTGTTGATGAATCTCTGTGTCAACGCACAACATGCGATGAAGGATACGGGCTGTATCCACGTGCGCCTGGACACGGCCGCCCTCTCGGAGCCAATACTGGAGCTCAACCAGACCATTCCCCCCGGCAACTATGTGCGCATCGAGATCGAAGACACGGGCATCGGCATCGACGAGCAAGCGATCGGCCGCATTTTCGAACCTTTCTACACCACAAAACCCCGCGGCGCTGGAACCGGCCTGGGATTGTCGCTGGTCTACCAGATACTGAAATCCCATGGCGGGTTTATCACGGTCAGCTCACGCCTGGGCGAAGGCACCACCATGACTGTGTATCTGCCGCTTTGCGACAGTGTCCTGCCACAAACGAAAGAGAAAAAAGAACGGCAGCGACTGTACGGCAAGAAAGAAGTCATCATGCTGGTGGATGATGACGAGATGGTGCTGGACGCCAACCGGAAAATGCTGCAATCGCTGAACTACGAGGTCGTCGCCTTTACCGGCTCGCTCAGCGCCCTGAAGGCGTTCAGGGAAGAGCCGGAGAAATACAGGCTGCTGTTCTCCGACCTTTCCATGCCGGAGATGGATGGCGTAAGGCTGGTGGCGAATATCCGGGAGATTTCTCCGCACATGCCCGCCATCATCATTACCGGCTATGAAGACGCCTTGCATCCGCAGGACCTGAACGGCCTGCATACCCTGAGGAAACCCGTCAGCACTGCGGATATTTCACAGGCCATACACGCCCAGCTGGCCGCAGCACGCAATCACTAGAACAGACTCAGCCTGCACCTTTCGACCTGCCGCCAGGAACTGCTGCGCCAGCCCGCTCAGCGCGGGTTTACCGCTTGCCTGGCCTGGCCCGTCGCAGTCAGCATCGTGCGTAAAGCCGGCACCTCGATGGCTTTGCTGAAGTAGAAGCCCTGCCCGTAGTCGCATCCCATCTCACGCAGGGCTTCCTCGACCTGCCCGGTTTCGATGCCTTCTGCCACCACATCCAGGCCCAGGGCATGGGCCAGATCGATGGTGGATTTCACGATGCAGTGATTACTCTTGCCATCACGCATGCCGCTGACGAACAGCCGGTCGATCTTCACCGTGGAGACCGGTAAGCGTTCGAGGTATTGCAGGGAACTGAAGCCAGTACCGAAATCATCGATGGAGAGACGGATGCCAAGGTCCGTAATCTGGTTCAGGCGTGCCACGGCCGTATCCAGGTCCGACAGCACCCCGCCCTCCGTGAGTTCCAGTTCAAGGCAGGCGGGCGACAGGCCAACGGCCGTCAGCAATTTTTCGACAGACTCCACAAAGGAGTCCTGACCAAGATTGGTCGCCGAGATGTTCACCGCGACCGATTGAAAATCATCAGCAGCGGATTCCTTTAATAACAGAAAGTCGCGCGCGGCCTGCTCAATCACCCACAGAGTCATGGGTGTGATCAGGGCGCTTTCTTCCGCCAGTGGCAGAAACTGGGACGCCGGCACCACGCCCCGATTTGGGTCCTTCCAGTGCATCAAGGCTTCCACACTAACGATCCTGCGATCACTGAGTCGATACTTGGGTTGATATCGCAGCTGCAGAATCCTGTCATCCAAGGCGTGCTTCAGCAGCCCCAGCACTGCCAGATTCTCTCGTGACTTCAGAGCCAGGGAACGGCTGTAGTGACTATGCTGAATGCGCCGCACACGAGCCTCGTTAGCCGCCATCTCCAGGCGCCTGAGGTAATCCTGTGGCTCAATCTTCGGGTCGTCTATTTCGATATCCGACCAGACACAATTCAATAACAGGGGAATCTGTTCGAACTCGATCGGCGATGCAATGCACTTCTCTACAATTGCACGTACTTGCTCGTGCCGCGCTGCATTACCGTGCCTGGCCAGAATCACCAGTCGATTGGTGCGAATATGATGAATCATTTCACCGAGCAAAAGCTGTGCATCCAGTTTCCGCACCAGACCAATAATCGCCTCCTTCTCAATAGCTGGCCCAAGCTTCAGCGACAACTCATTGAGATTGGTGATGTCGATGAGATAGAGGTAAACACAGACAGGCCCGGTGTCGACTGCTTCCCGGTGACCGCCCATCGCCCGCTGCAAAGTGACAAGCAGTGATTCCCGGTTGGGTAAGTCACTCACCGGATTGTGCAGCCAATGCCAGCGCAGACGCTTGATGTAGTTGCGGATCAGGTCGGAAGAACTGCCGACGATCACACCCACCAGCAGGAAGTAAGCGAGACGATAGACCCAGTTGGCAATGGACTGCAGTTCCCCGGTTGCGACATTGAGAGGCATCAGGGGGCCGAGCAGCAAGCCAGCACTTACCGCGGCGACCAAGCCACCACGCAGGCCGAAGACCAGGCCGGCGATGACCACCGGCACATACATGTTATGGGTATACACCACATAAGAGCCGCCAGTGTAGTAGACGGTGAAGGTACCCAGGGCCAGGGTAAGCAACACCAGCGCCACTGCAGCGATCTGAAAGCCACGGCTACGTTCCTCAACCCAGTAGTAGAGAGAGGTCATTGAGGTGGGCGGGTTAGAGGTGTCCTCTGCCATTCGAATCGAACGCGGCCTTCCTGTGCAGGATTGGTGTTGGCTATTCAGTGCCTTGAGGGGAGTATAGCCGGATTTATAGAGCAAATGGGGGAAGCGGAGCGCATCATCGACATTTTTCGCTGTCCTGCAGATTTTCCAAATCAGTCAGAAACCACCAATCGGCTGATAGCAGATTTTCATCAATCCAATGTGCTGCAAAATTAAGTCCTGGGCGAGTTGAGAGGCTATAATCCACGCCCGATGCAATCTGCCACCGACACCCTGCAACACGTTTTTGGATTCAGCGAGTTTCGCCCCTTGCAGGGCGAGATCATCGCCACCCTGATGGCGGGTGGTGACGCTCTGGTGCTCATGCCCACCGGCGGCGGCAAATCCCTGTGCTACCAGGTGCCGGCCCTGGCCATGGCTGGCTGTGGAGTAGTGATCTCCCCGCTGATCGCGCTGATGCAGGACCAGGTGGATGCGCTGCGCCTGCTGGGAGTCAATGCCGCCTTCCTGAACTCCTCCCTCACCCAGGCCGAGACTGCCGCCATCGAACAACAGCTGCTGGCCGGCGGGCTGGATCTGCTTTACATCGCACCGGAACGCTTCACCCAGGCGCGTACCCTGCAACTTCTGCGAGACTCCGACATCGCCCTGTTTGCCATCGATGAGGCCCACTGTGTCTCCCAGTGGGGCCATGATTTTCGGGCAGACTACCTGCAACTGAGCCTGCTGCACGAGTTGTTTCCCGCGGTGCCGCGCATCGCCCTGACAGCGACCGCCGACAAGCGCACCCGGCAGGAGATCATCAGCCGACTGCAGCTCGAGGACGCACGGCAGTTCATCGCCGGCTTCGACCGGCCGAATATCTGTTACCGCATCGCCCTCAAACAGAATCCGCGGCAGCAGCTACTGAAGTTTCTGAGTAACGAACACGGCACCGATGCCGGCATCGTCTACTGCCTGTCGCGCAAGAAGACCGAAGAGATTGCCGACTGGTTGTGCGAGCAGGGCTTCACCGCCCTTCCCTACCACGCCGGACTGAGCAATGAGGTTCGCGCCCGCCACCAGTCCCGGTTCCTGCGCGAGGAGCGCGTGATCATCGTGGCTACCATCGCCTTCGGCATGGGTATCGACAAACCGGATGTGCGCTTCGTGGCACACCTGGATATGCCGAAGACCATCGAGTCCTACTATCAGGAGACCGGCCGTGCCGGGCGCGACGGTGAGGCGGCGGATGCCTGGATGATTTACGGCCTGCAGGACGTGATCAAGCTCCGGCAGATGATGGGCAACTCCGAGGGTGACGAAAACCACAAGCGTTCCGAGCAGCATCGCCTCACGGCCATGCTGGGCCTGTGTGAAATCACCAGTTGTCGACGCCAGGCCTTGCTGGAGTATTTCGGCGAGACTCTGGATCAGCCATGTGGCAATTGTGATAACTGCCTGCACCCTCCCCAGACCTGGGATGGCACGGAGGCGGCCCGCAAGGCACTCAGCGTGGCCTTCCGTACCGGCCAGCGCTTCGGGGTGAATCACCTGATCGATGTCCTGCTCGGCGCCAACAGTGACAAGATTTTCCAGTTTGAGCACCAGCATCTCTCCGTCTATGGCATCGGTGACGACCTGACGGCGGCCCAATGGCGCTCGGTGTTCAGGCAGCTGGTGGCCCGTGGCTACATGAGCGTGGACCTGGAACGGTTTGGCGCCTTGCGCCTGGAAGAGAAATGCCGACCGCTGCTAAGAAACGAAGAAACCATCGAGCTGCGCAAGGATGCCGTGGCAAAAGTGGCGAAGCAACGCAGCAAGGTGAAGCTGGCACCGGAGATAGACATTGCCCTGTGGGAAGCCCTGCGGGATTGTCGGCGGGAATTCGCCGAAGAGCTCGGTGTGCCACCCTATGTGGTGTTTCATGACTCCACACTACAGGAGATGTGCCTGCGCCTGCCCCGGGACATGGAGGCCTTCGCCGGGATTTCCGGAGTTGGCGAGCGCAAGCTGGAGAAGTATGGACCCGGGTTTGTCAGAGTCATCGCAGATCATCTTGCGAATTGAATCCACCCGAAGCGCAGCGCCTGCACCCCGGCTACCGGATCGTCTTCAGCGACAGCTCATCGGGTTCAGAGCACCAGGCATCCCTGATTACTCGCCCACCATCTTGCGCGCATCGACCAGCGCATCGAATTGCGCCTCACTCAGGATACCCAGTGCCGCTGCGGCCTCCCGCAATGAGACTTTTTCCTCGAATGCATGCTTCGCCACCTTCGCCGCATTGTCATAGCCTATTTCTGTGTTCAGCGCCGTGACCAGCATCGACGAGCCATTCACATAGGCTTGTACCTGTTCGCGGTTTACCGAAATGCCTGCGATACAGTACCGCGACAGATTACCGAGGGCAGAACCCAGCAGCCGAATGGATTCCAGCACGCTGATGATGATCAGCGGTTTGTAGGCATTGAGCTGAAACTGACCCTGGCTGCCGGCCATAGTCACCGCCAGGTTATTCCCCATCACGCGCAGACAGACCATGCTTACAGATTCAATCTGGGTTGGATTGACCTTCCCGGGCATGATCGAGCTGCCGGGTTCATTGGTGGGGATGCTTATTTCCTGCAGCCCGCAGTGTGGTCCCGAGGCCATCAATCGCAGATCGTTCACGATTTTCAACACACTCACCGCAAGGCCATTCAAGGCGCCATGAACCTGTACCAGCGCATCGTGTGCGGCGATCTGCGCAAATTTATTGTCGGCGGGTGTGAACTGCAGCGCCGAGAGTTCGCTGATCTTTTCGCACATGAGCCCGGGCCAACCGGGCTCGGTATTGAGGCCGGTGCCCACCGCCGTGCCGCAGATGGCGAGCTGCCGGGCCTCCTGCTCCGCCCGGCTGATGTTCTCGAGCGCGCTCTCCACCTGGGATTGGAAGGCTCTGAATTCCTGGCCGAAGGTCAGCGGAACGGCATCCATCATATGGGTGCGACCCGCCTTGATTATGGAATCGAACTCAGCGGCTTTCAGTTTCAGCGTGTCCCGCAGGAGCACCAGTGCCGGGGCCAGATTGTGCTGGATTGCCATACAGGCAGACAGATGCATCACCGTGGGAAACACATCGTTGGTCGACTGCGACATGTTGACGTGGTCGTTGGGGTGTATCGGGGACTTCTGGCCCCGCTCCGCACCGGCCAGTTCGTTACACCGGTTTGCGATCACCTCGTTGAGATTCATATGGGTCTGGGTGCCGCTTCCCGACTGCCACGCACTGAGCGGAAACTGATCGGCGTGCTGTCCTGCCAGTATTTCATCGCAGACCTGAACGATCAGGCCGGCCTGTTCTTCCGAGAGTTTGCCCAGCGCTCTATGACTCAGTGCGGCCGCTTTCTTGACCAGGGCAAATGCCTCGATGAAGCCCCGGGGGAATTGGTCCGAACCAAAATCGAAGTGCTCCAGTGCCCGCTGGGTCTGCGCCCCCCACAGCTGCGCCCTGTCTACCTCGACTGTTCCCAGGCTATCGGTTTCCAGTCTTGTGCCTGACACCGACGCTGGTTTCGCTGAATCGCTCATAACTGCCACTCCTGTTGCACAACCATGATCCGATTGGCCTCCACAAGCACCTTACACCCAGACGGCGTCGTATTACGACTATGCTACTCAATTCGCAGTGTGCCGCAAAATTCAGGGCGAGGAACAGGATTTCACTACGAGTTTAGCTGCCCAGGAGGAGAAATCCCGGGAATTCTGAGTCAGTTTCGCCAGGCTTAGTCTGGGAGATCACAGCACAGCAGAGACAGAAATCGGGCATGCCGGCTGGTTCGACTGTAATTCATCTAGAACGCAAACCCGAATGCGAGGCCGGCTACCGCGGCATTCTCATGGTGCTCGTGATAATCCCAGTGCAATTGCGGAGACAGGGTGAAACGTCCGAACTCGAATTCGTACAGCACACCAACACGGGACACGAAGATTTCATGGTCCTCCACGAATTCCACGCCCGGGCCCAATTGCATTATCAGCCCCCCGTGCAGATGCACGTCGGCCACGGCCAGGACGGTTGTGGCATCGAGTCCATCGAAGGCATGTTCCACTACAACACCGAGCCCCAGTAGCTGGTTTACCCGGTATTCATAGTCCACCCCCAGGGAGGCGAAATCGCCTTCCCCACGGACGTGGGTATTTGCCGGTAGCAGGGACAGGTGATGCGGGGCATGAAACCCCTCGCTCGTCTCATGCTCTGAGCTTGTCTGCGCCTGAACGGGATTAACCGCCAAGAGCATGAGTAACATCGCAGCGCTTGCTAGCTGACCACGTCTCTTTATCATCTGTCCTGACCTCCTAGTCGAGGCGAAATCGCGATGGAAAATTGTGCCGGCTAATTATAGCGTATTCAGGCTGCACCTGAATCAGGAAACGTTAGCCAATAAGGCCTGCAGAAAATGCCAGAAGACCGGGCAGGCCAGATGGGGTATCTTCCATCTGAATCTGACAAACAGGGACGGAAAGACCATGCGCAAGCACGCTGGCCGCTTACCAGTCACTCTACTATTCCTGCCGCTTATGCTGGGCAGTCCGCTAAGCGCTCAAGATCAGGGAACCAGCACTATGTCCGACAACGCACGCATCATTCGCGAATTTATTCAGGCCTGGTCGCGCCTGGATGCCGCGGAACTGGCAGGCTACTTCACCGAAGACGGCACCTACCACAACATCCCCGCCTCGGCGGTGAGCGGCCGCGAACCTATCGCGCAGTTCATTGCGGGCTTCACGGAACACTGGCAATCCACAGACTGGGAGATCATCAGCCTGTTTGCCGACGGTGATCGGGTGATGGCCGAACGCATCGATCACACGGTGGTCAACGGCAGGCCCGTGGACCTGTCCGCCGTCGGTGTATTTGAAATGGAGAACGGAAAGATCAAGGTCTGGCGAGACTACTTCGACCTGGCGACTTACACCGATGCGCTCACGGCTGCCTTGCAGGCCCAATAGACCCGACAGACCCGACGCGCAACTACAGGGGGAAATCCCGGCCCACGGACCCCAGGCTCAGGCCACGCACACGGTCTTCACGTTGACAAATTCGCGCAGGCCGAAATAGCTCAACTCCCGACCATAGCCGGATCCCCCGATGCCGCCGAAGGGAAGCCCGGGATCAGATTTCACGAAGTCGTTGACGAAACAGGCACCGGCCTTGATGCGCGTCGTGGCGATCTCCTCGCCACGTGCCAGATCCTCGGTGAACACAGCGGCGCCCAAACCGAATTCCGTGTCGTTTGCGATGCGGATGGCGTCCTCCTCATCCGCCGCCTCGATAATGGCCGCCACCGGACCGAACAGCTCTTCGTCATAGGCTGGCATGCCCGGCTTCACATTCGTCAGCACCGTTGGCGGATAATAGGCGCCTCTCATGTCCGGGACTTCGCCACCGAGCAACAGGGTGGCTCCCTGCTCCACTGACTTCAGCACCTGCTGGTGCAATTCATCCCTTAGATCCATGCGGGCCTGGGGACCGATATCGTTGCTGCGATCTGTCGGGTCGCCCATCTTCTTCAATTGCATGGCGGCTACAAATTTCTCGGTGAATTCACCGAGAACAGACTTGTCGACTATGAAGCGCTTGGCGGCGATACAGCTCTGGCCGGCATTGAGCAGACGACTGGTAACACAGACATCAACGGCCTTGTCGATATCCGCATCGGCCAGCACCACGTAGGGATCACTGCCACCCAGCTCCAGCACCGACTTCTTGATCATCGCGCCAGCCTTGCTGCCCACGGCCTTACCGGCACCGGTGCTGCCCGTCAACGTAACAGCTTTTATATGGGGATTTTCGATGACCGCGCTGACCTGTTCATTGGCAATCAGCAGAGTACGAAACGTATTCTCAGGAAAGCCCGCCTGCAGGAAAATGTCTTCGATGGCCAGGGCACTGCCGCAGACATTGCTGGCGTGCTTGAGGACGCCGCCGTTGCCGGCCATCAAGGCTGGGCAGGCAAACCGAAACACCTGCCAGAAGGGAAAGTTCCAGGGCATGACTGCAAGCACCACACCGATCGGGCGATAGGAGACCTTGCTGACACTGTAACTGGTGTCCACCCACTCATCCTGCAGGAATTTCTCCGCATTGAGTGCGTAGTATTCACAGGCCAAGGCGCATTTCTCGATTTCCGCCTCGCCGCCCGCGAGATTCTTGCCCATCTCTTCGCACATCAATACCGCCAGTTCTTCCTTGCGAGACAGCAAAACCTCAGCGGCCTTGCGCATCAGCGCCGAGCGTTCGGCAAAGTTGGTCTGCTGCCAGGCTTCATTGGTGATCGCCGCCTGCTCGATTATGTCAGCCACCTGCCCTGTGCTCATCGCCTCGTAGCGGCGCAGTACTTCCCCGGTGGCAGGATTGATGGTTTCCAAGCTCATACTGTTATCTCCCGAATTGTTGCGACTTCAGCCTGGCGGTGAACTGCGAGTAACGATAACCGCTGGGTGACAGGAAGTCACTGGGGCGCTGGAGTCGGGACAAACTGCCCCGGTTTAGCTACACTCCGGTACCAGCTAGACCTTGTAAGGAAAACCACGATTCATGTATTCCCCGGAGCCACCCATGACCACGATCAGCTATTCCCGACTGGCCGCCTTCTGTGCCTTTCTCATTATTAACAGTGCGGCTATCGCAGATGTAACCCTGGTGCGCTACGGTCCAGCGGGTGAGGAGAAGCCGGGAATACTTGACGATCAGGGTCGTGTGCGAGATCTCTCAGCACAGCTGAATGAGATTACACCTGCCACTCTTTCCGATTCGGGGCTGCAGGAACTCTCCAACATCGATGTTGATAGCCTGCCCCTGGTGCAGGGTAATCCACGACTGGGTATCCCCCTCACCGGAATCGGCAAGATCATTGCCATTGGATTCAACTACGTGAACCATGCCGCCGAGATGGAAGTCACACTGCCTACCGAACCGCTCACCTTCATGAAAGCCACGTCTTCGCTGACTGGCCCGTTCGATAACGTCATACAACCCCGCAACGGTCACAAGCTGGACTATGAAGCCGAACTGGTCGTGGTTATCGGACGCCGCGCACAATACATTTCCGAGGACGAGGTCTTCGACTATATCGCTGGCTACACCGTAGGGCATGATGTTTCGGAACGGGCATTCCAGCGTGAGCGTGGTGGCCAGTTTACGAAAGGTAAATCGGCGGATACATTCGCGCCAGTCGGCCCCTACTTCGTGAGCAAGGATCAGGTTGACGATATCCAGAATCTGTCGATCTGGTCTGAGGTAAACGGGGAAATGCGCCAGCAGGGCAATACTGCGGACATGGTGTTTGGCGTGAAGGAGATCGTGAGCCACCTCAGCCAGTTCATGACCCTCTATCCGGGCGACATCATCTTCACTGGCACGCCGGCAGGCGTGGGAGACGGCATGATGCCTCCACAATACCTCAAGCCAGGCGATGTCGTCAGAATCGGCATAGAAAATCTGGGTGAACAACGTCAGACCATTTCTCCACCGAGGTAGCACTGTGGGCCTGGCGAAAATCGGTGTTCGCCTTCGGATCAATCGCCTAGCAACATGGCAGGTCGCTGCCAATCAGTGCGACCATGCTAAAACACAGTGTTTAACAACCGCTTATAAACAAGTATCCGCGGAGCAGATGGAGTAACACCTGCTCCGCGGGTACACTCTACAAAAAACTGGAGACGGGGTAGGATTTGGACAATTTAGTGTGGCTTGGAATCGCCTTCTGCGTTTCCCAGTCGGCCATGTTTTCGGGCCTGAACCTGGCGTTCTTCGGCCTCTCCCGACTGCAGCTGGAAGTGGAGGCTGAAACCAATCCCAAGGCGCAGCGGGTTCTCGCTATGCGGCAGGACTCCAACTTCCTGCTAACAACCATTCTCTGGGGTAACGTTGGAATCAATGTGCTCCTCACCCTGCTATCGAATTCTGTACTGGCAGGGATCTCAGCGTTTTTCTTCTCAACCTTCATCATCACTTTTCTTGGTGAGATCATTCCCCAGGCCTATTTTTCCCGTAACGCCCTGCGCATGGCCTCGCTGCTCGGCCCCGTGTTGCGGCTGTACCAGTTCATCTTCTACCCGGTCGCCAAGCCTGCCGCCATGATCCTGGACAAGTGGCTGGGAGCTGAATCCGCCGAGTTTTTCCGTGAGCAGGTAATTCGGGATATGCTGATGAAGCATGTGGAACATCACGACAGCGACGTGGATGATGTAGAAGGCATTGGAGCCCTCAACTTTCTGGAGATCGACGATATCGCCGCCGTACAAGAAGGCACCGATATCGATCCCGACAGCATCCTGAGATTTCCCACGGACGTGGACCTGCCACGACTGCCCGAGTACAAGGCGACCCCGGATGATCCCTTCCTGCAGAGTCTGCATGCCTCCGGCAAGAAGTGGGTCATACTCGCCGACGAAAGCGGGCTGCCCTTGTTGCTGCTGGATGCCGATGGCTTCCTCCGTGACGTGCTGCTCAGCCACGGCAACTCAGACCCCTATCACTACTGTCATCGCCCCATCATCGTGAAGAGCGCCAACACCAATCTCGGCTCGGTGATTCGCATGCTGAAACGCTCAAACAAGGACAGCCACGGTGTGATTGAAAACGACGTGGTGCTGGTATGGACCGAGAACCCGCGCATAATCACCGGTGCCGATCTGTTTGACAGGTTGCTGGTTGGGATCAAATAGCCCATGCAATGCAGGTATAGTGTCTCTATCCCCCACGGGGTATCCGTCAGTCGCAGGCCTGACTTTGAATCGAGGTTCCGATGAACGACTTGTTAGCAACATTGACTGAAGCACTGACCGACCAACAGACCTATGTGCAAGTGGCCTTGATCCTGGTCTCTTTATTCGCAGGACAGATTGTTGCAGGCTTCATTCGCCGCCGCCTCAACATCCTCAAGCAGCCTCCCGCAGACGCGACCGGACCAAACCTGCAGCTCACCGTCTATCGGCTGGGGCGGCTGCTCGTACCGGCGCTGACCATCCTGATTCTGAAGATTTCCTCGGAACTGATACTGGATCCTGACAGCAGCGCTTGGCTCAGCATTGCCGCGATCACCATCCTCGTCGTGTATGCCTACTTCAAAGCCATTGGCATCCTGGTCAGCAACCAGCTGGCCGCCCGGGCCTTGCTGATGGTGGGCATTCCGCTGCTGGCGCTGCAGTCTGTGGGTGCATTGCCCTACCTCACCTCCATCCTGCAATCCATTGGCATCGAGGTGGGCAATATCCGCATCACCCTGCTGGGGGTGATGCGGGTCACCATATTCGGTTCGCTGATTTTCTGGTTGGGAAGAATCTCCAATGCTACCGGACAACAGGCCATCAGGAAGCAGGAAAAGCTGGATTTCCGCACCCGGGAAGTTGCCGCCAAACTCTTCGAGATCGGTGTGTTTGTGGTGGCATCCCTGTTGCTGCTACAAATCATGGGCATCAACCTCACGGCGCTGGCTGTATTCGGCGGCGCACTGGGTGTCGGCCTCGGCTTTGGCTTGCAATCCATTGCGTCGAATTTCATTTCGGGGCTCATCATCCTGCTGGATCGATCACTTTCAATCGGCGACTTCATTGAACTTGAAGATGGCCGCAGCGGCTATGTCACCGCCCTCAACATGCGTTCCACGACCCTGGAAACCTTCGAGGGCAAGGACATCATGGTGCCCAATGAGATGTTTATCACCGGCACCTTCGTCAACTGGACCCACAAGAACGAGAAACAACGCTACCGAGTCGATTTCTCAGTGGCCTACAACACCGATATCCGCAAGCTCGTTGAGGTGATAAAGGAAGCCGTCGCCACTCACCCGCAGGTGCTGAGCGGTGAAGAGTATCCTATCGAGGAAAGGCCGGACTGCGAGATCGACAGCTTCGGCGACTCCGGGGTCAATATGTTCGTGGAGTTCTGGATTGAGGCCATCGATGACGGCAAGAACAGGGTCGGCGGTGATCTCTTGCTCATCATCTATGAGACCATGCGCGATCATGGCTTCACCATCCCATTCCCGCAACGGGAAGTGCGGATACTCAACGAGGGTGAGGCGGAAATTAAGTCGGTTGAAAAGAAGTAGACAGCCAGGAGTCGGCTGAGGGGAGTCAGCGCAAGCAGAAAGCTTGCACCGACCCCCGCAAAGGAAAGCGCTCAGTCCGGTTTAATTGGAATACTCGGTGCCGTTAACCGGGATCATCAGGTGCGCACCAGACGTACCGGAATTCATCATCCAGGGCGTACCCCGGCCCGCCAGTGAATTGTTGCGCTGGGAGCCGGTGGGCATACCCAGTTGCTCTGCGGTAGCGAAAGGCAGGGATACGACCATCAGGTACTGAATACGATCAGGTGTATCGAAGCGGCGGTAGGCGAGTGAACCAAAAACCCGCGCCGAGATTCTTCCTTCATCTTCTGCCTTTTGCAGTGCCAGTTGTAACTCTTCACCCTCCAGGCCCTGCGCTGACAGTTTGGCCTGCAGGTCACGACGCGCGCGCTGGGACACAGGTCCACAACGGGTAAAGCCTTCCTCATCCGTGGGCTGGCATTCAACATGATTGCTACCAACTTTCAGGGTTACTCGATTACCTTCGTCGTCGTAAGTGTATACGGTGGCATCGGCGCGCAGGTCTTCTGGCAGTGGTGACAGTGCTTTCTCGATGGTTGCCTGGTCAGACTGGGCTGCGACCTGGCCCGATAACAGCATGGCTGCGGCCAACATGGCCAATCCGCTTTTCTTCTTTTGCATCACTACCTTTAGCATGACTACCTCCTGAGGTTTCTTGTATTGCTGTTTTTTTACTGGTTCTGTTTTTTCACAGTAGTTGGTTTCGAACTGGCCCGGACCCCCTGGGTCATTCCACAGCCGGATTCTGTGTCACCGGAAACCGGCATTCTACGGCATTCCCGGGACCAGCCACAGATTTTCATCTGATCTTGATCAAGAATCTGGCAAAATACCCGCTCCGGTTAGCGGCGGCCCTTATCAAATCCCATAAAATTCAGTAAGTTGTTCCCGCGACACCCACAGCTTCGCTGTGTTAATGGATGTAATTAATCAAGCAGAGAGATTGTAGGCAGCCTGTGGAAACCAATACAACAATAAACAATCCGACTTCCCGTGGCATGCCGCAGATTGACGCCCTGCTCGTGCGCGCCCATTCAATAGCCGCGTTCGTCACCTTGCTCGTCGCGGTGACCTTCGGCATCCTGGTGTCCCTGCAGTTCGTGTACCCTGACCTGATCGGTGTCTTCCCGAGCTGGGGGCGCATGCGCTATGCCCATACCCAGGGCATCATGCTGGGCTGGCTCGGTAACGCCTTCCTGGCCTTCCTCTACTATGCCGTGCCGATTCTGACTGGTCGTCCAGCGGGTTCGCGCAACCTGGGGCTGCTGCTCTTCGCGTTGTGGAATTTCGCGGTCATGATCCCCGGATGGGGCCTGGTGTTGAGCGGCTACAGCCAGCCACTGGAGTGGGCCGAGTTCCCGCTTCCGGTGGACGTGCTGGTAATTCTCGCGTTCCTGCTGGCTGCCCTGCAGTTCCTGCCGCCCTTCTTCAAACACGGTTTTGAAAACCTCTACGTGTCCAGCTGGTACATCATCGGAGGACTGGTGTTCACCCTGATGTCCTACCCCATGGGTAACCTGGTACCGGAATTCGTGCCGGGTGCCGCCGGTGCCGCTTTCAGCGGCTTGTGGATTCATGACGCGGTAGGACTCTTCGTCACGCCCCTTGCCCTGTCTATCCTGTATTTCGTCGTGCCCGCCTCCACGGGGCGGCCGATCTTCAGTCACTTCCTGTCCATGCTGGGATTCTGGGGCCTGTTCTTCCTCTACCCCCTCAACGGCATTCACCACTACATCTATTCGGTGATCCCGATGGCGGCGCAGGCGACGGCTATCATCGCCTCATTCCTGCTGGGGCTGGTGGTGATCATCGTGGTCAGCAACCTGATGTTGTCGCAACGGGGCAGCGGCTGGATTCCACAGAATATCGCACTGCGTTTCGCCTCCATGTCGGTGGTGTTCTACCTGATCGTCAGTCTGCAGGGGTCCCTGCAGGCCGACATGGCATTTAGCCAGGCCGTGCATTTCACCGACTTCATTATTGGTCACTCCCATCTGGCCATGCTGGGCTTCGCCACCTTCGCCGGTATTGCAGGCATCGTGCATGCCTGGCAGAAACTACCCGACAGCACCCTCAACGGGCGGGCTCTGGAGTGGTCATACTGGTTGCTCACTATCGGCATCACCATCATGGTGATCGACCTGACTGTGGCCGGGCTCGTGCAGGGCGAGTACTGGCAGGGTAGCGCGTCCTGGCTGGAGTCGGTGCGTGCCTCCAGTCCTTACTGGCTCGTCCGCACACTCTCTGCCATTCCAGTCACTCTGGGTTTCATCCTGGTGTTCTATGGTCTGGTCAGCGGCAAGCCCGTCGCGGCCGAGGCATCAAGTGCCACGCAGGAAGCTGCTGCGGAGCCAACCCAGGCGCCGCCTACTGGCCTGTCTCCAGCGCTGCGCATGTCCTATACCGTGGCAGCCGTCGCCGGTGTTGGTTTCTTCGTATTCTCGGTATCCCTGCTTGGCATCATTCCTCGCCAGACCCTGTCCGATGAGACCCTGACCCTCGCCCCCGGCCCGGCACTGAGCCTGTCGGCAGCGGAGGCGCGTGGCCGAGACATCTACGCCAGGGAAGGTTGTTCCTATTGTCACACCCAGCAGGTGCGCTACACCGAGGCTGACATGCAACGCTTCGGCGCACCCTCCCTAGCCTGGGAGGGACGCATGGACTACCCCCATATGCTGGGCACCAGGCGCATCGGACCAGACCTGGCGCGCACTGTGAATACCAGGACAAAAGAGTGGCACCTGGCACACCTGTTCTCGCCACGCAGCGTGGTTCCACAGTCCATCATGCCCGCCTACCCGGAGATGTTTGACGGCAGTGCGGACCGACCGCAGCGGGATGCCATGGATCTTGTCGCCTATCTGGAAAGCCTGGGACGGGAACGCGACCTGGCCTGGCCGGAGGGCGATCGTCGGGCGCGCCAGTTGACCCAGGACGAGAGAGCGCTGATGTCCCTCAATGCCGAAGTGCTCAATGCCCATCCCGCCATGACCCGTCCGCGCGGCGATGCGCCTGTCTTGCCAGCAACTACGAATACCGACTACGGGCAATCACTGTGGCGGGATAACTGCAGTGGTTGTCACGGCAGCGATGGACGCGGAAATGGACCCGCCGCCGGCTGGCTGCAACCGGCACCGGTTAACCTGACCGAGCACCGCTACCGGGCAGATCTGCTGGCTGATATTTTATGGAATGGCGTGTATGGCTCTTCCATGCCCGCCTGGCGCGACATGAATCCGGAACAGCTCGCGGCGCTGGTAGCCGTCGTCGATTCCTTCAGCGAGGTCAATACGGACCCAGGCGCGCCCGCCGCAATCGGCCAGGGTCGCCTGGTCTACCAGACCCATTGTGCCGAGTGTCACGGGGACGATGGCGATGGTAACGGCTTCGCCGCCAGCAACCTGCCCATACCGATCATGCCAACCGACTTCACCCGCGACCTGCTCAGCGAAGCGGCCATCCTGCGCACGCTGCAAGAGGGCGTGGTCGGCACATCCATGGCACCCTGGGGGGATCGTTTGAGCGAGGCGGAAATGAATGCCGTCGGACAGTTCATACGCTCGCTGTTCCGGGGCGGGAACGAGCTGGCCAGTGGAGGAATCAACAATGATTAGCACCGTGATCGTGGCGTCGAGCCTGGTGATGGCCATCCTGTTTACCGCAGTGTATCTACTTAACCCCACTATGAGGGCGCGGATAGAGGCGCCCAAGTTTGTTTTTCTCCGGCAACTGGCAGAGTATGATCAATCCTTGAGAAGTGATTGCCATGGGCCATCCGATGTGGAGCAGCCATGAATTACCTGAAAGCTAAACGATCCACTACACAACGCGGCCTCAACCTGATGACCGCCTCCCTAGCCGCGGCGGTCGTCGGTGTTGGCGTCATGGCCGCCGTGATGGCATTCACGCCCGGCCCTGCCAGCGACTCTGTAATCGCAGAGCCCAGCGTGGAGTATGGTCGCCTGCTGGTCCGGGAAACCGCGGCAATGATGGGCCCCGGTCATGCGGACCCGGCCATGCGCTTCAGCGGCAGCAGCATGGATTGTGCCTCCTGCCACCTGGATACTGGCACCGAACCCGGCACCCTGTCCCTGCTCCAGACCGACTCTGCCTACCCGCGATTTTCCGGCCGCGATGGTGGCATGCGTGACCTGCGCGACCGCATCAATGGCTGCATGACGCGCAGCATGAACGGCAGGGAATTAGCCCGGGACAGCATCGAGATGGTATCCATCGAGATGTATATCAAGAACCTGAACCAGCAATACGCCCTTATGGGAGAGAGCAAGACTACTCCCGCCGAGCCAGCCCCGTTCAACGAACCCAACCGACGCGCCGACATCGACGCCGGCGAAGTCGTGTTCCGGGAGCGCTGCCAGGTGTGTCATGGCGACAACGGACAGGGCCTGCTACAAACCACGAATCCTGCTGATGGCTACCTGTTTCCACCCCTGTGGGGACCGGACAGCTTCAACAATGGCGCGGGTATGACCCGGATACTGACTGCCGCACGTTTCATCAAGGCGCGCATGCCACTGGGACAAGCTGACCTCAGCGATGACGAGGCCTATGACGTGGCAGCGTTCATGAATTCCCATGAGCGGCCGCAACGCGACAATCTCGAACTGGACTATCCCGATCTCACCAACAAGCCGATCGACAGCCCCTACCCACCCTATGCCGATGAGTTTCCCGTGGATCAGCATCGCTATGGACCCTTCGAACCGATTCGCGACTACTACCGCAATCTGTAGGGCATCACAGTTACTGCCAGCACCAGCAGCGCAAACAGAAACGCCCGTGATGACAGCTCATCACGGGCGTTTTTTATTTCCGGCAGGGCTTTCCCGGGGCGAGCAGGACGCCCCTTGAATCAGCCCGCGTAAATCAGACTGTAGCCATGCTCCTGGCTACGCGCGGCGGCCACCACGCCGGCTGGCACGAAGCGACTGCCCGGGATGTTATTGGCCAGCAGTTCATTGTAGATCTCTTCCGCGTTGCCGCCCGTGGCGCGCGCCAGGGATTGCGACATGCTCTGGGTAGCCTTACTGCAGACGCAGTAGCTGACCCCGCGTGCGATCAGGGATTGAATTGTGTTGCCGCGGTTTGCGAAGGAAGTGCCTTCAATCATCATCGGATTCTGTTCCCAGGGACCATCGGTCTCCCGGTTATTGAATCCGGTAATGCGACTGAAAACGCCGCCATACTTTTTCCACATGGCATCGTTATAGCCGAAGGCAGTGGACGCATGGCGGAAGCAGACGATGATGGCATTGTCGGATTCCGCGCCACCGGCATAACCCGACTCGTGGCCTATCATGAGGTTGCTCGCATAGTTGAGCGCTGTCATACCACCATTGCCGGTAGCGGAATCCACAAAGATGCGGTGACTGCCGGGCTTCTCATCCATCCAGGCATCCTCGGCATGACGGGCCGGGGTAAAGCCATGATGCTGCGCATGATCATGCTCCTGGGCGCTGGCACCCCTGGCCAGAGCCGCGGTGGTGGCGACCACGCCTACTCCGGTCAGGAATCGACGACGATTGCGGGTATTGTCAGAATTGTTGCTCATTGAGGTCTCCCCCTCCCTGCGCTGTGATCCACATAAAACTAGCCGCGACATTCAACCGCAGAAAAAGCATGAAGTCGAGTGAGGCAGATCAATATTGCTGGGCTTTTACCGGGATAAAGTGCCAACCTGAATACGGCGATACGCGTAAAAAGCTGGCCACCGGGGCGGGAAACGCAGGCGGCGGCAGCCAGTCGTCAGATTGCAACAGATTGTGTCTCGGTGACCCGGCCGCAGGCATGTTGGCTGCTTTGCGTTATCATAGACAGAGATCAGATTGCGGAGCATGCGCTTGGAAAAACGGTTGCCTACTCGAATGCCTGTCCAGTTGCCTGGTCGATTGCAAAAATTGCTAAGCAAGGCCTGTCTGCCGGCACTCCTCATCGGAGCCAGCCTGCCTACCTTGCTCGGCGCCAGTGTGGAAACCCTCTCGGCAGATCAACTCGCCTGGCTGGACTTCAAGAATGCCCGTGGTGAGCCTTCCCTGATTCTCGGAGATCTGGAACACCCGTCTGCGAATGAAGTGTTCAGGGTCATCCCCGAAGTCACTTCCCAGCCACTGGATGCCGAGAAACTGCAACTCGGTTTCGAGCTGTTCAATGAAAAACGCCTGTCCCGCGATGGCAGCATCGCCTGTAGCTCCTGCCACATTGGCCTGCTGGGAGGCGTGGATCGCCGGCCACTGCCTTTCGGTATCGATGGTGCCCTAGGCGAATTCAATGTGCCTACCATTCTCAACGCCTCGCTGAATTTCAGGCAATTCTGGGACGGGCGCGCGCTGACCCTGCAGGAGCAGGCCCTCGGCCCGATCGAAAACCCGGAGGAGTTTGGTCATGATCTCGACAGCGCTATCGCGGTGCTGCGGAGCATCCCCGAGTATGCGTCTGCCTTTGGCACGCTCTACCCCGATGGCGTGACCGTCGCCAATCTCAGCGATGCCATTGCCTATTACGAAACCATGAACTTCACCGGACTGCGCACGCCATTCCTGCGCCAGTTCGAAGAGGCCGGAGAAGCACTGAGTAGCAAGGCCCTGCGTGGTCAGCAACGATTCGTGGAAGTGGGTTGCGCAAGTTGCCACAACGGCATCAACCTCGGCGGCAATTCCTTCCAGCAACTGGGCGTCGCACTGGACTGGTACGACACGGCGCGGCCAGCCAGTGCCAGCGATGCAGGCCTGATGGGGCGGACCGGCCGCGAGCAGGACAAGCATGTATTCAAGGTGCCCACACTGCACAACGTGGCCACTACCGGTCCCTGGTTACACGACGGCAGCATCACTTCCCTGCAACAGGCCGTGGACCAGATGGCGCGGAAACAGTCCGGTCGCTACCTCGATAACCGGGACATCGACGACATCGTCGCTTTTCTGCGCACACTGGGAGATCCGCAAAGCCTCATCGGCGACTGCACGGCCAGTGGCAACTACGCCATCATCCTGGATTGTGACGTGAAACAGGTCACCACCGACATGACGCTGTCGCCTGTGGACCGTGCAATGCTGCCCGACCCGGACGAGATCTCCGCCCTGCATGCGCGCGAATATGCCGCCGCACGCGAGGCTGCTGCGGCAGCACCGGTGCGCATCGAGACAGAGATGCAACGCATACGCACCGGCGAAGTCGCGCACTTCGACTTTCTGCAGTTCGAACACATCGAGATGACGCGTCATGCGCTGGCGCTTTTCTTTCCCCCGGCGGACAGCAGTCCGCAGCAACGCGACTCCCTGCTGGAAGAGGCTGCCAGATGGCAACAGGCCGCCAGGGATTATGAATTGGAGATCACAGACTTTCTGCGCAAACAGGCAGTCATCGGCAGTGCACGGGCCAATTACCAGGACCTCCTGAACCAGCTGGCCATCGATGCCGATGAAAGAGTGCTGGCTCTGCTGGCCAGGGCCGAGAGAAGTGCGCTGGCGTTTTACGCCAGCCCGGGGGCCGAAACCCTGGCCAGCCTCGCAGCAGCGACCGCGGCACTGAAGGCGGTCGAGGCAGAACCGCGACTGATCGATGAACTGGACGTACAGCTTCGACTGCTCAGCACCTACACGGCTTTTCCACAGGCCTGACGGCGAGACTGCGGGGGCGATACTGCACAAGCTTCGCACCGGCAAACCGATTGCCGCACCCCCACAGCATTCAAACCCGAAGAGACAAATTCAATCAAACCAGGAAAACATCAACGATGAAACTTTCAACATTCCTGCTAGTCGCCCTGCCAGCACTACTGCTCGGTACACCGGTTTTTGCCGCGGATGAATTACCGATTCCCGGCTACCCCGCCAGCAGAGACTACCCCGGCGCCCATCTCACTCCGGATCCCAACACCGAGTACAAGGTGGTATTTGACTTTGTCGTGACAGACGACAACCTCGATGACCCCTACCCGATGCTTCCCCTGGTTGCCCGGTATGTGAATACCCTGGCGAACCTGGGTGTGCCCGCAGAGAATCGCAAGATTGCCATCGTCATGCACCAGGGGTCCGGGCTGATTGGCCTGAAGAACGACGAATTCAAGGCGCGACACGACGGCAAGGACAATCCCAATATCGAATTGATCAGGCAACTGCATTCCGCCGGGGTCGCCTTCCATCTCTGCGGCCAGGGTGTACTGTCCCGCAACGTGGAGGAAAGTGATCTGCTCGACGAGATCCAGGTCGACTACTGGGCCCTGACCACCTTGATCGAGTTGGGCAGACAAGGCTATGTGAAGATTGGCGGCTAGGCCGCCGCTGGCCGGGGAAGGATTAACAGGGCCTTGCGCCCCTCGGTTCTTCCCCGGACCGGCCAGCGGCCTGCTCCGTGGCACCCAAATTCCAACACTTTGTAACAAAGCCATTGGGTGTTTTGAATTTCCAGTACAATTCCGCATCAAATAATAATGACAGAGCCACTGCAGCTCTATATCCAGCGGGGTAGAACCCATGTTTTCGGCTAAGCGGAAAGCGCGCCATCTCTCGAGTAACAGCGCCTCTCACCCGCGCCTGTATCCGTTAAATCGCAGTCACCTGGCCTCGTTTCCAGGCCTGCTCGCGGGCACGGTGTTGCTGCTGATCTCAGGCCTGACCCAGGCCCAGGAATCCGCCGAAGACGACACGACCGTGATCTATGCCGCCGACTACTTCAACGAGTGGCAACCCATTACTGCCCAGGACATGCTGGATCGCATTCCCGGCCTCGCCGGTGGCGGCGGCCCCGGTGGACGCGGCGGACCGCCGGGTGGTGGAGGCAATCCCTCGTCGGGTGGTCGCGGACTCGGCAGTGGCAGCGGCGGCACCGACATACTCATCGACGGCAAACGCACCGCCGGCAAGAATAACCAGACCGGCGGCCTGTTGAGTCGCATCCCTGCCGACCAGGTGCAGGAAATCCAGATTATTCGCGGCACATCCGGCGAGCTCGATGTGCGCGGCAGCAGCCAGGTCATCAACGTGGTGCTGTTCGAAGCGCTCTCCTCCAACAGCGTGTCCTGGGAAACCACCGGCACCTATTCCCAGGACCAGACCTTCACGCCAACCGGTGCTGTCGCCCTCAGTGGCCAGCGCGGAGATTTCAATTATCTGCTGAGCCTGCGCAGCGACCGTCGCTACACCCATTCCCAGACTTACGAGCACAGCGTGCTGGCGGACTTCGCACCCAATGACACCATCTATGAGGACCGACTCAACACCCGGGACAACAACGCGCTGAGCATGAACTTCGGCTACAACATTTCGCCCAACAGCAGTGTACGCATGAACGCCCTGTATGCCATACAGGACTCACCCACCGACATCGATCGCATCACCCGCGACCTGCGCAGCACACCGACCGCACTCACCATCGAGAAAGAAACCAATCCCTCGGACCGGGACAACTGGGAAGTGGGTGGCGACTACGAGATCAGCTTTGCCAACGGCGGTCGCTTCAAGTTGCTCGCCATCGCCAACCAGAACAACCAGGACTCCACTCGAAACCGCTTCAAGATGGATGCGGATGGCCTGTTCGAGAAGAACCTGTTTCTCAACAGCGACAGCACCACTGAGGAACGCATCGTCCGCAGCTCCTACACCATGGATATTTTCACCGGGCAGAGCCTGGAATTTGGCATCGAGCGCGCACAGACCCTGCTCGATTCCAAGCTGGTACTGGGCCTGCTCAGTACCACCGGCACACCGTCAGAGGCCGCGGGCGGACTGGTTCCCCAGAATGTCAGCAATGCCAACTCTCAGGTGGAAGAGATTCGCTACGAACCCTTCGCGATCCACAACTGGACCATCAATCCCAAACTGTCGCTGGAATCTACGCTGGTCTATGAGACCTCAGAGATTTCCCAGACTGGTGACGTCCGCAACTCCCGCGACTTCGACTTCATCAAGCCAAAGCTGGACCTGCGTTACAACCTGACGAATAACCTGCAGTTCCGTGGCACCATCGAACGCATCGTCAATCAACTGAGTTTCTCCGACTTCGTGGCCAGCAACGACGAGGCAGACAACGACCGCAACACGGTTGCCGGTAACGCCCAGCTGCGCCAACAGACCCAGTGGCGCTACAGCTTCAATACCGAGTACCGCTTACCAAATGACGTCGGGGTGATGAATGCGGAGCTGTTCTATGCCGATCACCAGGACGTGATCGACCGTATCGACGTTTCCACTTCGGATACCAACCTGGCGTCTGCAAATGGCAACATCGGCGATGGCACCGAGATCGGTGCCGATCTCTCTGCCAGTATCCGCATGGGCTTCATCGGCATGCCGAATATGCTGGTTTCTCCCGCCTTCCTGGTGCAGGACTCTGAAGTAATCGATCCTTTCCTCGGCATCGAACGCCGCTTCCGTTCCTACATCCGCGGACAATTCAGGCTCACCCTGCGGCATGATATTCCCGAGTGGCGATTCAACTGGGGCTTCCAGAATTTTGACCGTGTGGACGGAGGGCTGTTCGCCTACGATGTGGACGATATCGAGTTCGAGATCGGTGACCCGCGCTACAATTTCTTCGCTGAGTACAGGGACTCTCGCAACATCACCTACCGACTGGATATCCAGAATGCCAGTAACAATGTACGCTGCCGCGAGCGGCGTCGATTTGTCGGGCGTATCGCCGACCAGATCCTCGAAGAAATCGAAGACCAGTGCACGATCACCGGCCTCGATTTCAGCGTGAAGATTAGCGGCACATTCTGATCGAGCGCGGTCGCTACCCCTCAGGGTAGCGCCAGCGCGATCAGCTGTTCCGGCTCTCCCCTCGCACCACCACCCACCGACATCACGATGTATTGCTTGCCGTCCACAAGGTAAGTGACAGGTGCCGCATGAAAACGTGAGGGTAGCTGCATCCACCACAGTTCTTCCCCGGTGTCCTTGTCATAGGCACCGAGGCGATTGGTTTCGAAGCCCTGACCAATAAACAGCAAGGACTTCGTCAGTAATGGGCCGCCCAGCTTTTCAAAATTCCCCATGGGTGGAAGCTCCAGGCCCTGCAGGGCCGGATGGTCACGCGGCCCCTCTCCCACCGGCGCATGCCAGAGCCTGGTGCCGGCATCCATATCGAATGCCACGAGTTGCGAATAGGGCGGCTTGAACAGGGGCAACCCCTGGGGCCCGGACAGATCCCGCACCCGGGGCCGAATCGTCAGGTCCGAGTCGGGATTCTCCGGTGCCTCGATGTTCACCGTGGAGAAGTGTGCCCAACTGGGCACGAACAGGCGATTGGTTTCCGGATCGAAGGCAGCGCCCCACCAGTTAGCGCCCCCGCTCCAGCCAGGCCGGATGATATTCTGTCCGGGTGCCGGGGGAGTGTAGAGCGGACCCGCGGTGTACTCGTTAAAGATTTCCAGGGCTTCGGCCTGCAGCTCGGGGGTGAAATCAATGAGGTCTTCTTCTGTGGCACCGTTGGTCAGAAACAGCGGTGGTTTACTGGGAATGGGCTGGGTGGGCGACGTCTGCTCACCCGCGACTGTCGATTGCGGAACCGGCGTCTCGACGATGGGCCAGACCGGTTTTCCGGTCAGGCGGTCGAACACGAAGGTATAGCCCTGTTTGGTTATCTGTGCCACCGCCTTGATGGGTTGACCATCCACGACGATATCGATCAGGTTTGGCGCTGCCGGTGGATCGTAGTCCCATACCGAGTGATGCACGAACTGAAAGTGCCAGACACGCTCCCCGCTCGCTGCATCCAGTGCTACCAGTGAGTTGGCAAACAGGTTATCACCATGCCGATGACCGCCGTAGTAGTCCGGGACCGTGGTACCGACAGGCAGGTAAACGATTCCCAACTCCGGATCGGCACTCATCAGGGTCCACACATTGGCACCGCCGCTGTATCGCCAGGCATCTTCCGGCCAGCTGTCGTAACCGAATTCTCCCGGCTGCGGAATCGTATGGAATATCCATTCCATTTCGCCACTGCGGACATTGTATCCGCGCACATGCCCCGGCGGCGCTTCCCGATAGTCCGTGCCCTCGGTCATGGCAGAGCCGACGATGACGACGTCGCCCACCACGATGGGTGGCGAACTCATGGCATATAACGAAGGATCAATGGTGCGGCCGAGTCCCTGCTTGAGATCCACTCGCCCGCCGCGGCCAAACCCGGGATCGGGTCGCCCCGTAGCCGGATCAATAGACAGCAGGAAAGTACGGCCTCCCGCGTAGAGCAGACGCTCCTGGTTCCCGTCTGTCCAGTAGGCGAGTCCGCGTGTCGTGAAACCGTGAACAGCGGGACGTCCATCGAGATAGAGCACCGGGTCAAAACTCCAGAGCGTCTCACCGCTTGCCGGGTCGATGGCCGCGATCTGGCCCAGCGATGTGGTGGTGTACAGGACACCATTCACCATCAGGGGAGTCACTTCGTAGGCGTAGCTGCGGAAAGAACCTCGCTCACGGATGATCTGATTGTTCTCACGGATCGATTGGTCTACCGAGTCCCAGGTCCACGCAATTTCCAGCCGCTGGACATTGTCGGCATTGATCTGGTCCAGTGGGGAATACTTGCTGTGGCCGGCGTCCGCACCGTAGCTGGACCACTGACCGTCGCTGGCACCGGTCTGAGCCATGGCGAGCGACATACAAAACACGCTCATGACGGTCGCGATACCTGATCTAAAAATGACTCGCTGTTTTGCTTTGACCATTAGACCCTACCCAATTGAAAATTTGATAGTTGACCAGAATCCTGGGAGCCGGCATGGCAGGCATCAAGCCAGTTCACCGCGTCCGCTTCCCAGGGTTGATAGAAGATGACGTCACCGACTTGCAGGGGCAGGTCGCGGCAACCCAGCCACCTGCTTCGATTAGCCAGCGGCACTATGGTCAGAAAGTATGCGCCAAGTACTGCTGCCAGTCGACCGGGGTATTGGCGGGGCGGTCTTGTGGGGCAGTTCGCCCTGCCGCTGCGGAAATTTCTTGAGCCCTGGCGCATAAATAATTCCCGTCGGGTGGCTATGAAATCCTGAAAATTCCCCTATCATATTGATATCTATGTGAAAATATTTTTTTGTGACAATCTGTGACATAGTCAAAAAAAGTGCTAGAGTAAACGTGCTGGCATTGAGAATAACAAGAGCTCCATCTCCCAGGGAGCGAATAAGCAATGTTTCGGTCTGCACACTATGCGCTCAACGACTGCTTTCGATCACAGGTACCACCGGCTAGCGGCCGGTGCATCAGCGCTGTGCCTCATGGCACTGGCCTTGATTGCTGACCAGGCCCTGGCCCAGAACAGCGAACCGGGTGCAGCCGATCGCGGGCAACCCGATAGCAAGTCCTTCAATGTGTATCAGGCCAATTCACTCTCACCGCTGATCGAACTTGGCCTGCAGATGCAGGAACAAGACCGCCATGAAGAAGCCATCGACTACTTCAAACAGGCGCGACAGGTCAGCCGAATCCAGAATGGCCTTTATGATGAAACCCAGCTGGCACTGGTGGAAGCTATCATCGAGAGTGAGATGGAACTGGAAAACTGGGAAGCGGTTGATAATCACTACCAGCATGCGGAGCATTTGTATCACAAGCTTTACGACCTGCAAGACCCACGCCTTGAAGAGGGCCTGGGCAAGGTATCCCGCTGGCTGTCTTATTCACTGAGTGCGAGGGACAGCGGTGACAGAATAGACAAACTGTTTCGGGCCAGGCGCATTTACAGCCTGCGCTTACAGATCGCAGAACAGACTCTGGCCAAGGACCATCCCAAGCTCGCCTATCTGCAGGAGAACATCAAGATCTGCGACAAGCAGCTCTACCCTATCCCGTCCTACATCAATGACGACTCGCTCAGGATTCGTGAGGAGCGTGGTCGAATCTCCCTGGTGGCCAGCCTGCAGCGCTAGCCAGAACCGGGGAATACTGTTTCCTGTAGCTGATTAAAACTCGTATTCCAACAGTATTCGGAAAGTGGAATCCGGTGTTTCATTGTCCAGTCCGAATATTAGCCCCGCCTCCCAATTGAGACTCTTGCGGATTCCCAGATTCAGATTGCCGCCGAAGGCAGGGCCGAGTCCCAATGTATTCTGACCTGCATAGAGTTCTACTGCGGGTTCGAATACCCGGCTATGGCGATAGCGTGCTTGCAGTGAGACAGCGGTTTCGAACTCATCCTTGATGGCACTGCCCCATTCCTGAATCAGATTGAGATTCGCTGTTGTGCTCCAGCGTCCAAGTTCTTTCTCAGCCAATATGCCAATCGTTACCTCATTGATACTGGCATCAACCACGTCTTCGAATTCAAACAGTAAGCCCCAATCCACCGCGTATTCCCCTTGTTCGGTGAGCTGCCATTTGAACTCGACCTCCCATGCTTGAAGATCAAAACCAGTAACGGGGGTGCTGCCTCCAATGAGATATACCTCCGCGAAGAATTGCTCTCCCAGAGAGCTACCCAGGGACAATTGATGAAGCTGATCATATTTCACATAATCTGTGTTACCACCCGGGAATACAGACCGGTACTCGAGCTCATTCTCCAGAGCATCGACGTAGGGATGGTACACTTTGTCTATGATCATGCCGTCCGCGTTCGCCACGGAAGCATAAATCACTAGAACCAGAGGCACCCACCTGCGACTCTGAAACAGGGCTAATAGACGAGACACTATACACTCCCTTGCAAACGATCTTTTTGCCACCACGCACGCCGGAACAGCGGTCCGATCAGAATCGCCATCACGGCCAGACCATAACAGGTAACCTGCAGGATCGAGGGCGTTGCCTCATAGCCGACGAGCGCATACAGCAATCTTCCCGGTAACGACCCCTCCGGGATCAGCGCGGAAGAATTCCATGCCTCGGCACTATAAGGTAGCCAGTCCGCCTGCGACAAGAACGTGACCACCTGCGATGCCATATTCCCGGCAAACAATGCCAGCAGTAGCACACAGGCTCGCATTGACCAGCGCTGTTTCAAACTAATCAGGCTGTAATAAAGGAATATACCTGAACTGATACCGATACCGGTGCCTATTACACCGCCGGAAAGCACGGGTATGGTATTCTCCGCCTGACTCATAACCCCGTTCAGATAAAGAATAATTTCTGAACCCTCTCGCATCAGGGCCAACAAGACGATTATCACCATACTCAGTGCCGCAATTCTGCTGCGCAGCTGGGGCTTGTCCTGCAACAGGCTGGATGGAACTATCGTGGCCAACACCAGCAGCAACAACAAGCTGAGCAAGTTTAAAAGGGAGTTCACTACCTCGAGCCCCACGTAATCGAACCATTCGGAAATCGTTGGCATCGCCACAGCATATCCCCAGGCCCCGATTGCACCAAAGAGTACGGCATAAAAAACCCAGTAAGTTGGCAGCCGGAAATCACGGCCGGAAATCCTGTGGAAATGCTCAGTCAGTGCCAACAGCACACTGATAAGCAGTGACGCCTCCAGAATTTCTTGCAGAAAAAGAATTACCGCATCCAGGAACATAGGGTCAGTCTCTCGCCTTCATGCTATTGTGCCACCACCTTGCCCTGTGCCGTACGCGGATTGAACTCTCCAAAAAACGGGTATTCGCCTGGCGTTAAGGGGCCTATAAACACCACCGTCTCTTTGTTCCCGGCGATAACTTTCTCCCGGTTCAACTCATAGCTCTCGAATTCTTCCGGCGTCGGATCCTGGTTGATAATTCTGAGCCGTATCTTTTGACCCGCCGGCACTTCAACAACGGAAGGGAAAAACAGGTGATCCTTGATGACTATTTCGACCTCCGGCGTCGCTGCCTGTACCGACCCAACCAGCATGCAGCTGGCCAACAGCAAGATTGAATTCTTTCTCATAATGCTTCACCGAAAATAACCCGTACAGCCGTACCAGATGCGAAGCGTGAGTCCTCTATCAGGATTCGCGCATGATGCAACTCCGCTATGTGGGCAACAATGGTCAGACCCAAGCCACAGCCCGGCACACTATCCGGCCTGTCACTCTGATCAGATCGATAAAAACGGTCAAATACACGCTCCCGATCCTGCTCCGGGATGCCCGGCCCATCATCTTCTACCGATATTACAGGCCTGCCCTCCGACAGTTGCAGACTCACCTGAATAGTACCTCGTTCAGGTGCATATTTGTTGGCATTGCTCAGCAGATTGGACACCAGTGTTTCAAGGCCAAACCTGTCCCCTTGTACGACAATGCTGCTACCATCCAACTCCAGAGCCTGCTGCTTCCTCTCTACCTCTGGGTAAATTGATGCGATTCGCTCCTGCAGCAATTGATAAAGATCAATCGGACGACAGTTCTGGCTAAATTCCTCCGGGGTAGTCCGGTAAAGTGACAACAATTGTTCGATCAGATGCTGCATTCGCTCCACAGCACCGTGTAACTGCTGAAATGATTCATGTTCTCCGCCAATTTCCTGCCGCAGGTTGTGTAGCTGTATCTTGATTACGCTGATGGGCGTTCGCAATTCATGGGCTGCATCGGCTGAAAAGCGTTTCTCCCGTTCCAGTGCACTATCCAGGCGCCTGATGAATCCATTCAAAGACTCCACAACCTGAGAGAGTTCTTGCCGGGTATTCTCAGTGTGAATGGGAGAGAGATCATGAACCTGTTTACCTTTGAGTTCGCGGGAGAGTTCCTTGAGTGGCCGCAATCCAATGCTGACGATAGACCAGATCAACAAGCCCGCCAGAGGAATACCCAGAAGTATGGGCACCACAGTTTCCAGAACGACATTCTCGGCGATGATGAAGCGCAGATCCGTTCGCTCTGCCACAATCACCACACGATTTCCGGCAGCATCCGATAGACTGTAGGTGCGCCAACGATAACTATCAAAATTTACATAGCCGAAGCCGTCCGCCAACACGGGGATGCGTTGCTCCGGCGCATCGGGCGACGCCAGACTTAAAGTGTCGCCCTCCCAGATCTGGAACAGAATGCCGTTTTCCAGAGCCATCTCCGAGACATCGGCCGATCTGTCCAGATTAGCGACCAATTGCGCGATGTCGAACAGCTGGTTATCAAACAAGGTCTCTGCTTCTTCCAAACCAGAGCGAAACCCCTGCAGTACGGCGATAAAGCTGAACAATATGAGAGTAGCCAGGATGCCAGCCACCAAAAACAGGCGCATGGAACGCAAGGCTAGCTCTCCATGACCACGATCTTCATGGCGAAGCGTCTACCTTGTAGCCGACTCCACGCACCGTCTTTATAAAGCCATTGCCCAACTTTTTACGCAGATGATGGACATGAACTTCCAGCGCGTTGCTGGCGACCTCTTCGCCCCAGCTATATAACCTGTTCTCAAGCACGCTACGAACCTGAATGCGACCCGCATTTTCCATCAGGCTCTTCAGCAACATGTATTCCTTGCGCGACAGCTCCAGTACTTCGTCCTTGACGGATACCTCGTGGGTCGCGGTATCGAGACTCACATCTCCTACGGTGATCTTGGTAGTCTTCGCCGTTCCCAGGCGCCGTTCCACTGCGCGCAGCCTGGCCAGTAGCTCAGTCACTTCGAATGGCTTCGCCAGATAGTCATCGGCGCCGCTGTCGAGTCCGGCGACTTTATCTTCCACCCTATCCTTGGCGGTCAGCAGGATAACCGGCAGTTCGGCATCCCGCTGTCGAATAGACCGCAACACCGAGATGCCATCCACATCTGGCAAGCCGATATCCAGTAGCACAATATCCGGTCTATCCGTATCCAGCGCATGCAAGGCAGCCCGGGCCGTGCCGACGTGATTACACACATAGCCGGAATTATCTAGCGCCTTGACCAGGCCTGATGCCAGGGGCCAGTCGTCTTCTACAAGCAATATCTGCATATTCCTGCAATTGTATTACTTGCCCTGAATCGCCTCCAGTGCCAGCCTGATTTCTTCCTGTCGGCCAGAGTCTGCCAGAGGTCGGTCCGGTCGGGCCGGGGCATGCCTGGCCCGCTCGAAATAATCACGTGCCTCGTCATAGCGCTTCCTGGATACCAGATAGGACGCATAGAAGTAGTTGTTGTCGATCGCCTCGGGGCTTAGATTCAGCGCCTTCTGCAAAAGTTCCTCGGCCTTGTCGTCATCACCGAAACCGACTGGCCAGCCAGGTACGCTGTAGTAGAGGGTACCCAGGCTGGCGTAGGCCGAGCCATCAAGCGCATCTGCATCAATCTCCATGGCACGCTCGAGGTCGCGCTTGGACTCCTTCGCCAGACCCAGCGCGCCAAGACCACCTTTCGCGCCTGCGTAGGTGGACTTGATTATGCCACTCCATATCCAGGCACCGGCATCATCCGCGTGGGCCTCAGCATAGCTGCCGGCCTCCGCTGCGAGTTTTTCGAATGCCTCCAGCTGGGCATCGCCTTCAAGCTCATAGTTGACCTGTGCCCAACGGGTCTGGAATTGGTGTACTTCATCGCTCACGTCCGCCAGTGCCTGAGTAGCACCGAACACGCATACGAGTCCCAACAATAGTCCGGTTTTCATACCTTGACCTCCTCTGCCTTTGCATACTTTTTAATGATTCCCAGTTGATTCACCAGGGACTTGTGAACCAGTGCCGGAAACAGCGCATTGATTCTGACAAACAGTTTTTCGGGCCAACCCAGAAAACTCACGGATTTACCTGACTCCGCTTGTTGAACGATAGCTCTGGCAACCAGCAGCGGTGGGTCAGACTTGTTACCCAATTCAGTATTGAGCTGGTTTACCCGGTCATTGTTCAACGCAGTGCGAGTAGCGCGTGGCGCGATGTAGGAAACCCTGACCGGCGTGTCGGCTAACTCGCGTGACAACGCTTCGGAGAAACTCTTGATACCGGCTTTGCTCGCACAGTAAGCAACAAAGCCCGGGTGACCGATACTGCCAAAAATAGAGCCTACATTCACGATGATCGATTCATCACGGGCCTTGAGCTGGGGGATGAGATCATGGCAAAGCAACATCACCGATGTCAGATTGACGGTCATGATGCGCGTGATGGTTAACTCATCCTGATTTTCAAACAACGCAAAATCCAGTATCCCGGCTATGTTGATGAGTCCGTCGATTCCACCCAGGTCGGTGCACTTCGACACCAGCACCTGTCGATCTGTGGACTTGCTGATATCGGCGACCACAAACCGGTGCTGCCCCGGCAGCGCAGACTGCAGACCGGCAAGTGCATCGGCATTGAAACAGGTCAGCACCAGTTCCACCCCTTGTTCTGCCAGTAATTGACACACCAAGGTCCCGATGCCGCCCGTGGAACCAGTGACGAGAATTCTCTTACCTCGTAGCTTCATGCGATTTTCCTGTTGGGCAGCGCCGGCACGCCATGCTCACTGCGGAGTGAACGAAAGACATCGCCGTACAGGCCATAGAACATCTTGCAGGCATGAATGATCAGCGCCTGCTCTTCCTGGTCTTCGATGCGATCCATGAGATCCTCAAAGAACTTCACATGATTCTGGTCCAGAGAACCATGGGAATAGAGATAGCTGAAACAGTTCTTGGGCAGGTTCAGCTTGGTGCGTACGGCGTCGGCCACCTGGTCGGCGAGATTAATACTCGTGCCTTCCAGTACATGCACCATACCGAAGAAGGCCAGAGGGTTATTGCGATTCACCTGATCATAGGCATAGGAAACCATCAATTCGGTCGCGGGTGCAGGCTGACTCGCCCTCACGAATTCCTTGTCATAGCCACAATTTTCGATGTCATTCAGCACCCATTCCTGATGGCCTATTTCTTCTTCAATGTACTCAGCCACCGCGCTGCGTAGCCACTCCTTGTCTTCCGGGAGTCTCGCGCCAACCGCCATTAGCAGCGGCACCGTGTGCTTTACATGGTGATAGGCCTGTGTCAGGAAACCCACGTAGTCATCGAGGCTGATCTCTTGCGCTAGTGCCCGTGCGATAATTGGTGCATCAAGCAGCCCCAAACGCGCTTCATGCGTCTCGGTTTGTAGCGTGTTGAAAAAAGGCATTTTTAGTCCTCCCGGAAATGTCAGGCGTAATTCGCTAGTGCGCCGTCTTCATACATAAATTCGATCTGCTCAGACAGTGCGAGGTTGATGGCCTCCCTGCGGGGGCGACCATTAGCCGTAATAAGGCCTTCTCGAGCCGCCAGAGGAACCTCGAGGAGGAAATAACGTTTGACCCGTGCATAATCGGGTAACTTGCTGTTGACTACGTCAATCCACTGCTCAAGCGCAGCCAGCGACATAGAGCGATCACGCAATGAGATCAGGGCTGCACAGTAAGGCCGGGCATCGCCGACCAACACGGCTTCCGCCAGTTGCGGATTCACCAGTAATTCACTCTCCACCCATTCGGGAGAAATATTGCGTCCCAGGCTGGAGATGATGAGATTCTTCTTGCGCCCGCTTACATGCAGGTAGCCCTGTGCATCGATGTGCCCAATGTCGCCCGTGGCGATCTCGGAGGGATACCAACCCTCTGGCTCCCCCAGATAGCCAAGCATGGCATTACCCTGCACAACGATTTCACCGTCTCTAACCGCGATCTGAAGACCAGGCAAAGGCATGCCACAGCTGCCAGGCAGGCAGGAGCGCATGCTATTGAGGCTCACCACCGAACAACACTCAGAGAGCCCATAGCCTTCGAACACCGGCAAACCCACAGCGGTTGCGGTAGCCAGCAGTTCAGCTGACACCTTGCTGCCACCCACGGCGATGAATTTAAGTGAAGCAGGTGGTTGCCAGCCCTGTTTGACGGCGGCAACCAGCACCAGGAGCAGCTGTGGCACCAGGATCAGGCTCTCCGGCTGCAGGCGGGTGATGGCCTGCATGAGACGCGCTGGATGCCGCAACTCGCTGCCATGAAACCCAATCTCTTCCAGCGACGGCAGCAGTATCGTGCCGCTGGCCAGAAGCGGAGCGTACACACCCGCGATGTTTTCCAGCAATGTACTCAGCGGCAAGACACAGAGATGGCGTGGCGCATGGAGATTGACACAATCGCGCAGAGTATTGGCCTGGGCGAGTTGTTGTGCATTGCTGAGGCAGACGCCCTTCGGTAAACCCGTCGAACCTGAAGTGAAGGTAATCTTGCCTGTGCCCTGGGGAACACGGAGTGGCAATCCTTGCGCGCCCATTCGCAGGAGAAACAGGCTACTGCCCGGTAGCATGCCAAGCGGTTCAACATCCATGGTGACCAGACCAGCCAGGCGACTGGGATTGTCAGTCAATATGGCATCGAACCCGCATTGGGTAATCAAGTGAGAAATCTGGGAACCGGAGAAAAAAGTAGGAATGGGAACGAGCAGTATTCTGGCCTGCTGACAACTCAAATCCGTGATTACCCAATCGATGCCGTTATCTGCATACAAGCCCAGGGATCTGATACCTTGCCGAGCGAGCAAGCTCGCGAGTTGCTCACAACGCTGCACCAATTCACCCGCGCTACAGGCCGCCTCGGATCCTTGCAACACTGCTGAAGTAGGATCAGATGATCTCAAGATTCTCAACACATCGGTCATGGCCACGTCACTCACAGGGTCGCCCTCACATCGAGAAGCTGGGCGGCGATTCGATCAATTTCAGCGGACAGGGTCCTGCCTACACAGGCAAACAACGCCCTGGATTCGATCAAGGCGACCGCCTGCGCAGTATTCCCTAGCACGACCTGAGGTTCATGCTCGTAGTAGCTCCCCCAGCTTTCTGCCGATGTTTCGGGCAAGCTATCCAGATTTGCATCTGCCAGGTGCTGGAACTCAAAGCCCAGCCGCTTGAAGCGATGGCGCAGTGAGCGAGTGGCGGTAAACACCATGTGTTCATAGCCACAGGCGAGCAGCGCCGATGCCAACACGATAAAAATTGCCAGGCTGCCACCGTTGCTGGCACTCGCGAGATTACCAATTTCCGCGATTGCGGCTCGATCCGGGGCAGTGCCAATGCGTTTGCCAATTCGAGACTCGAGTGGCTCACTGAGGTACTGCTCAAGGAACAGAGGACCGTTGGCAGCCGGCTTGATTCCGGCAACGCCGGTAAGCCGACCCGCACAGTGCATGGTCAAGAGATAGGGGAGAAAAGAATCAAGCTCGGCACCATAGGCACTATGAAATTTTTCACGCACACAATGCTCGGCATGGGCTCTCGCACGGTCCTGTCGACCCAACAGCTGAAACGACGGGGTCAGCTTCAGCAGCCGCCGAAAGCGCTGATCGTCTTCTCTGGGCAACATCACCGCTGTCGAATTGGGTTCAGTCACGTACATGCTTGATTCCTTCTACTGCTATTTCAGTAGGAGCAATCTAGCAACCGAAACTTAAAGTTATCTTAAGGCGCTCAGTAATCTTGTACCTTGCACTACCGCTGAATCAGGCGGCACCAACCCACGGTTTTGACGGTAATCACAAACCAAGGCCGATACCAGCCCGGGCTCAGCCACTGACCCGGTGCTGATTGGGGCTACCTTGCCAATTTGATAAGCTTGCTTATAATAAGCAAGCTATGAAAATTTCCGGAAAATTCCAATTCGGCTTCCTGATCAGTGATGTGGCGCGCCTGCTGCGCTGGAACTTCGACAGGCAGGCTCAGGGACTAGGCCTCACCCGCGCACAATGGGCGGTGTTAGCCCAGCTCAAGCGGTGCGATGGGTCGCAGCAAAGCGTGCTCGCCCGGCTGATGGACATCAAGCCCATCACTCTGGCGCGGCATCTGGATCGCCTGGAGGCAGAAGGCTGGGTTGAGCGGCAAGATGACCCGGATGACCGTCGCGCCAAGCGCGTATTTCTCACACCCAAATCGACCCCAATGCTGGACTCACTCAGGCAACTGGGGGAGACAGTGCGACAGGAGGCCTTGCAGGGAATCTCTCAGGCAGACTTCGAGCTTACCGTGCAAACCCTCGAGCGCATCAAGGCGAATCTGTTTGCAGCCAACGAAGGAAGTAACTAGACAATGACAGATCAAGAATCCAGCAAACCAAAACACCACACGGGACGACGTGCGGTGAATATTCTCCTGCTCCTGTTGGGCCCGCTGCTGATCACGGCTGTCAGCGCATGGCTATACTTGCAGGGCGGTCGCTACGTGAACACGGACAATGCCTATATCAAGACTGAGATTCTGGCCATAAGTGCCAACGTGTCAGGCATGGTGATGGAAGTACTGCCTCGTGAAAGCGAGGTGGTCAAACAGGGTCAACTCCTGCTGCGCGTCGATGACCAACCCTTCCGTATCGCGGTTGCCCGGGCCGAGGCAAACCTGGCCAATGTGCGGGGCGACATCGCAAGCATGAAAGCCGAACTGATCAACAAACAGTTGGTGATCGACAAGGCACACACCGACCTCGACTACCGCAGCAAGGAACTGGAGCGGGTGCGCGGCCTGGTCGAGCGCAATTCGATTTCCGAAGTGCAGTTCGACCAGGCGCAATATGCCATGAATTCTGCCGCACGTGACCTGGACGAGAAAATCCAGGCATTACAGGTCATCAGGGCACGGCTGATCGATCCCGATCTTCCCATAGACTCCCACCCGCGGGTGAAGCAGGCACTGGCTGAGCTGGAAAAGGCACGCCTGGACCTCAGCTATACCGAGGTGCTCGCGCCTGCAGATGGCGTGGTTGTAAATATCTCAACCCATGCCGGGGAGAACGTTGTGTCCGGCGCACCGCTGATGAGTCTGGTGGACGGTTCACAGGTCTGGCTGGAAGCGAACTTCAAGGAAACCGACCTGACTTACCTACAGGTTGGACAATTGGCATCCATCTCCGTGGACACCTACCCGGATCTCGAACTGCTTGGGCATGTGGCGGTCATTACACCGGCAACCGGCGCAGAATTCTCCCTGCTGCCCGCTCAGAACAGCTCAGGTAACTGGATTAAAGTCGTTCAGCGTATTCCTGTCATAGTGACCTTCGATAACTACGCGGGCGCACCCTTGCTGGCCTCGGGAATGAGCGCGGAAGTCAGCATAGATACTCACCACGAGCGACATCTGCCGCGCTGGTCTGCGCTTTGAGTCAGCACGCCGAGCGGACATGAGCAATTCGGATTTTCCCTACAGAGGCCTGGTCACAGCTGGCATCATGGTGGCCACCATCATGCAGGTGCTGGATACCACCATTGCCAATGTGGCGCTCCCGCATATGCAGGGAAGCCTGTCCGCGACCCAGGATCAGGTCTACTGGATCCTGACATCCTATATCGTCGCCTCCGCCATCATGACCCTGCCCACTGGCTGGCTGGCCGGCAGATACGGGCGGAAGAAGGTATTTACGGTTGCCGTGGTCGGCTTCACCCTGGCCTCGTTGTTATGTGGCCTGGCTGCCAATCTCGAACAGATGATTGCGTTTCGTATCCTGCAGGGATGCTTCGGCGCCTGCATCGTTCCCCTCGCCCAGGCCACCATGCTGGACATCAATCCACCCGAGAAGCGCGGCGGCGCCATGGCGCTCTGGGGCATGGGTGTAATGATTGGCCCGATTCTCGGTCCAACCCTCGGTGGCTACCTGACCGAAAATTATGACTGGCGCTGGGTATTCCTGATCAATCTGCCGCTGGGCGTGATGGCGTTTGTTGTCATGGCCTGGTTCATGCCTGAATCCGAGCGGGACAGCCGGCCATTCGACAAGCTGGGCTTTTTCACCCTGGCAATAGTAATCGGCTGCCTGCAACTGATCCTGGACAGAGGTGAACAGCTTGAGTGGTTACATTCCAGCGAAATCCTGTTGTACATCGCGATCCTGGGATCCTGCCTGTGGATGTACGTCTTTCACACACGCAGTACTGCGCATCCTTTTCTGACGCCGGAAATATTCCTGGACCGCAACCTGGTCACCAGTCTCTTCTTTATATTCTTTACCGGCATCATACTCCTGGCCACCATTGCACTCTTGCCTCCGTATATGCAAAACCTCATGGGTTATCCGGTACTCGATACCGGCATGCTCATGGCCCCACGGGGCATGGGTACCATGATCGCCATGATGCTGGTAGGTCGGCTGGTGAATGTGGTGGATCCCAGGATACTGATCATGACCGGCCTGGGATTCACGGTAAGCTCACTCTACTACATGACCAAATTCAGCCTGTTCGTTCCCCCATCGATGTTGATGTGGACTGGCGCCCTGCAAGGATTTGGGCTCGGATTTATTTTCATCCCGCTCAATATCGTTGCCTACGCGACTCTGCCAGCCAGATACCGGGCGGAAGCCGCATCGGTGTTTAGCCTCGTTCGCAACATCGGTAGCAGTATCGGCATCTCCCTGGTGATGGCGGTACTGAGCAGAAACATTCAGATCAACCATGCTTTCCTGAGCGAGTCGTTAACACCTTACGCACTCGGCTTTGACTGGGCCATGGTGCCGCAAAATCTGCTCTCAAATGCTGCCGGCATCACCGCCATGGTGGACATGGAAATCTCAAGGCAGGCTGCAGGCATCGCCTACATCAATGACTTCAAGCTGATGATGTGGATCGTGATTGCCAGTGCGCCACTGGTATTGCTACTGCGCAACCCCGCGGTGCACCAGGCCAATCCGGCAAGCTAGATCCAGGGCCTCGACTAGAAATCGAAGAACAGCATTTCCAGGTTGATACTCAGCCTGGGCCTGGGATTCCAGTTATTCTCCCGCTCCATCAGGAGCTGGGGGACAGCCTCGAAAAACAGCCAGTCTTCGCGAATCGCCCGCCGATACTTTATTCCTGCATAGTAAAGATTGATTCGCCGGCTGGGTTTGCTGGTGCCGTATACCCCGGCCTCATAGTTCAGTGACCTGTGTTCGGACAGCAGCTTGTGCAGGACTACCGATTGTCCGAACTCTATCTGCTTCCGCTCTTGCTGATACTGAATGTCGGAGGCGATAAGCAGAATCCGGCTTGTGTCCAGAGCCTTTCGAAAAGCCAGGTTGGTGTTGTATCCCCAGCCTTCGCTATCGTAGTACCAGATGCGTTGACGCACCCCCAGCCCCCAGTCACCGCTAAGCTGCTGATCGAAGTTAGCGCGCATACGATAGTATGGATCCAGGGGCAAACGCCCACGCACACCGACACTGTGGGTCAACTGAAACTTTTCACCCGCACGTTGCAGGTAGCGAAATCCGCCGACGGAGTTACCAGATGGCTCCTCACCGAGCACATTATCCTGCAGGGTATTCAACTCCCTGGAGTCCGATTCGAAAACAAATTTCCAGCGTTCCATGGTTTGCGGCAAGTCCAGACTGCCCCCGACCCGCAGGCGAGAGTGCAAATCACCGCGGGTGCTGAACTGCTGATTGAGGCGAACCCTGAGAAATGACTCATTGCTCAGATTGTTGATGGACTCGCCCGCCAGCCAGGCATCCAGACTGCGACCCCATGCCGTCACATTCCGCGAAAGTGCATCCCTTGGCTCATCGAGCCAACGCCATGGATTGGTGTCGAGGCTTCTATTGGTGTCGGCATCGGTGCTTTCAACGGGCTGTTCGGCCGCTGCCACATACCCAGTAGCCACAAGCCATGGCACTGAAAGCACAAGCAGATAATTCTCTATTGCTCGTCTGCGTCTCATCAATAACCCGATAATTAACGTATCTGGGGGAACGGGGACATAACCCAGAACCAGTCCAGGCAGGCATGCGAACTGGTACTGTATGGCAGAGTACCGGCTCCATTCCACCAACCACTGGCTAACTACGGTACTACTGACAAGCTATAGATTAGGCTAGATGAGATTTGAAGAAAATACGCTTTGCACATCACAACGCGTTAACCGGGCATCGAGTTTCGATGCCTGGTTCACAGAAGCGCGAAGCCTAGTGTATTTTCTTCATCTGCTCACCACAGCAGATTTCCGAATGCTTCATTTTGTCGCCACAAGGGCAAGGCTTCTCATACACGAGAACACAACCGCACTTCTCGCACTTGTATTTGGCGCCGGCTTCTCTGGACATGGTGCACTCCTCTGAATGTGTTAAATATCCGATAACAGGCTAACAAGGCTAGCCGCGAGGTCCTTGATCGAGGTCAAACTACCTCGGCTTCGCCGACATGGATGAGCGGGAGGTCACCTTGGCGTGGCACATGGAGATTATATAGACGCCGTTTCTCAATACGGCCAACACTGCATCCGCCGACAAGCCCTCAGTCATGGCCGCACCGCCTGTATCTCCCGGGAGAACACTCAATGAGAACACGCCCTGGCATTGGACTGATCCAAGAGTAAACAGTATCCTGCCAATGACCCGCCAGCAGTTCATTCAACCGCCTACAGGGTAGTAAAAAATATGGCGACCAGAAAGCCCATCAGGGTAGCGAGCCCGGTAATACTCCCGCCGCGATGATGGGCTTCCGGCAACATGGTTTCGGCGATAACCGTCAGCATTGCGCCCGCGGCCACGCCCTGCACCAGTGAAAACGTTGCAGGCTCGGCACCGACGAAAAAGATACTGCCGAACCAGGCACCCACTCCGGTAAACAACATCAGCGACGTCCACATGGCGAATATGCGGGAGAAGCTGTACTGCTGCTCCCGCATACCCAACGAGCTTGAAAACGCTTCGGGAAAGTTGGACAGGAACAGGCTGACTATCAGGGACACACTGATACTGTGGTGCAACATACTGGAGCCAATGACGAATGACTCCGGTATGCCGTCCAGGAAGATGCCCAGCCAGATTGCCAGGGGTGCACCGGGAAGTGCAGACGCAGCCTCCTTGACGTCCATGGCTGTGGGGTTACCGACAACATCATCCACGCGCCGCCTGGCCTCACGATACCAGTCTTCGGCCTCCTCCTCATCGACGGCCCGATTCTTCTTGAGGCTGTTGATGCGCGACTTGCTCAGCTCCATTACGGCTTCGGCAAATTCCGGTATGTCATCCAGCAGTTCATCAAACTCGCTCTTGCGAATGACCCAGACAGTAACGGGGTCAATCGCCTTTACCGTGGCCGTCCTGATCTCTCCGGTGAGCAAGGCGATCTCACCGACAAGCTCGCCCGGCCCCAGTTCGGCGATGGCGTGCTGATCTTCATCATCCACCTCCACCCGGCCTTCGTCGATCAGATAGACACTGTCACCCGCCTCACCCTTGCTCATCAGTAATTCGCCTGGGGCAAATTGCTGTTGTCCGATGAGCGGCACGAGATAGTGCATGGATTCCGCCGGCAGGGCGCTGAACAGTGGCGAGAGACTCAGGCGCCTGAATACGCGTCGATAGTCCCGACGTTGCGCCCGCCGCAAGTGATTGATCGTGGTGCCGACCTTACGCAGGAATCCACCCTGGCTATTGAGTAGATGGTTGAGCACCACGAACAACACCCCGCCGCTCAGGCAGCCAACTGCCAGCGGTAAAAAATCACCTCGCTCGAGGGCTTCGGCCACCAGATCAATTGTCAATGCGGCGAGCAGGGCCCCACTGCCGAAGGCCATCATGGCGGCAATGACCCGGTTGCCGGGTGACCAGACATAGGCCACGAGTGCGCCCAGCGGCAGCGAGGCGGCTGACACCAGCCCAAAAATGAATGCCTGCAAAGGCAGCGAGAGTTCCATCGGCGTTACCGCACTGTCCTGAATGAGCTTGAAGAGGGTAAGCGAGAACGAAATCCGCTTGGCCCACTAACCCCCATTATAGCGCCAACAACGCTGTTAGGGATTTCCGGTGCTTTTGCCATGCTATTCAATTACTATAAAACACAGACCCGAACTACCCGGTCATCATTGATTCTGGAACCTGTATGAACTTTTTATTCGTATCCTATGACAGCCTGATTGGCGATATCGCCTGGAACGTCATGAAGGAAGGGCATGACGTTAAATACGCCGTCTCCAATCCGGTCGATCGCGAGGTTGGCTCTGGATTTGTCCCCATGGTAGATGATTGGAAGGCCGAGGTTGATTGGGCCGATGTCGTCATTTTCGATGATGTACTCGGCATGGGTACCGAGGCGAAGAAACTCAGGGACGCCGGTAAACCTGTAGTCGGCGGCACGCCCTATACCGACATGCTGGAGGATGATCGCTCTTTCGGTCAGGAAGAACTGAAGAAGCACGGAATATCGATCATTCCCTACAAGCAATTTGAAAGCTTCGATGACGCGATTACCTTCGTCCGTGAAAACCGGGCTCGCTACGTAATCAAACCCTCCGGGGAAGCGCAGAACATGAAGGGCCTGTTGTTCATCGGTGAAGAAGAGGATGGCTCCGATGTGTTGCAGGTATTGGAAGACTACCAGCAGGCCTGGTCAAACAAGATCCCGTCGTTCCAGCTACAACGACGTGTAGAGGGTGTGGAGATCGCCGTCGGTGCATTCTTCAACGGCAAGGAATTCGCCTATCCAATCAATGTGAACTTCGAGCACAAGAAGCTGTTCCCAGGAGACCTGGGGCCCTCCACCGGAGAGATGGGCACCGCCATGTTCTGGACCGGCCCCAATCGCATCTTCAATCAGACACTGAAGAAACTCGAAGGCAAGCTGGCCGAGGAAGGCTATGTTGGCTATATCGACCTCAACTGCATCGTAAGCGGTAGCAATATCTATCCGCTGGAATTCACGGCTCGCTTCGGCTACCCGACCATCTTCATCCAGAAAGAAGGCATCCAGACACCAATCTCCGATTTGCTCTACGGGCTGGCCAGCGGCACCCGCAATATATTCAAGACACGAACCGGGTTTCAGGTCGGGGTGCGCATCGTGGTACCGCCCTTCCCCTTCAGCGATCCGGAAACGTTCAACGTCAAATCCAAGGACACCATCATCCATTTCCGCAAGGGCAAGGAAGGTGTTCACTTCGAAGACGTCAAGCTCATCAATGATGAATGGGTGATCACTGGCAACTCGGGGGTGATTCTCGTTGTCGTGGGTGTGGGCCAAACCATGAAACAGGCCCAGCGCCAGGCCTACTCCCGTATCAAGAACCTCATCATTCCGCACATGTATTACCGCGTGGATATCGGCGACCGCTGGTTTGAGGACAGTGACAAACTGCATAGCTGGGGCTATTTCCGCGAACTATGATCAGATTCTGTCAGGACAGGACCGAGTGCGAGGCACTCTGGGAACAATTCAGCCCGAACGAAACTGCCTGGGATGACTGGGAGCTGATGTATGCCTTTCATGACGAGGAAAGGTACCGGTTGCACTTCCTGGTGCATGAAACCGATGGCAAGGCTGATGGCATGATTCCTCTAGTCGAAGATTCCCGCGATGGCAGTTACGAACTGTTCGGCGGCAGCTATCCCGAGAACAGAATCCTGTGGATCGCCCTGGAGCATTTTCCCGAGTGCTTCGACGCCCTGCCCGATCGTACCGATCTTTTTGACCTGAAAGGAAGCTGGGTGGATGCTCTCGTGGCCGCTCATCCACAATTTACAGACAATTTCCGGGAAACAGATCAGCAGTACTACCTGGTGCCTTCAGAATTCGATTACGACTTTACAAATCACATCCAGCAGCATTTCTCCAATGACAAACGCAAGGGTTTCCTGCGGGACCTGCGCAAGCTCAGGGAACGCGGTGTTGAGATGCACTGGAGTGATGACGACGAATCTGAATTGTTCGTCAGCCTGAGCCAGAAAAATTTCGGCAGCGAATCCGACCACGCCACCGAATCCGGTCGACAGGAAGTGTACCGGGTGGTGCGCGAGCTAAAGGAAAACGGCTACCTACGTACGCTCACCCTGAGCATCGAGGGCGCAAAACAGGCGGCCTCCATGTCAGCCCTGCACAAGGGCAAGTGGATCGCCCTGTACAGTGCCAGCAACAACGACTACGACAACCTGGGCAAGTTCCTCAATGTCGAGACTATCCAGGAAGCCTGTCGGTTGCGGGTCGACGAGGTTAACTACATGACGGGCATGGCGTGGAAGGCGGCATGGCACATGAAGCAGAACCCTACCCGCACCATGCGCAAGCCGGCGCGGCCCGCGCCGGAGTACTAACGCGGCTTGTAGCGCAGATCCAGCGAATAAGGCTGGGACGGATGGGGTGGCCTGGTATCAAACTCCACACCATCCTGGCTGTGGCCATGACGAGAGAAACGGGCCACTCGACGCGCCTCCGCTTCCATGGCGTTTACGGGGAATGTATCGTAGTTTCGTCCACCGGGATGAGACACGTAATAGGTACAACCTCCCAGTGAACGATTGTTAAAGGTATCCACCACATCGAATACCAGCGGCGAGTTGACCGGCAGCAGCGGATGCAATGCCGAGTACGGTGACCAGGCCTTGTAACGCACGCCCGCCACATATTCACCTTCCCTACCCGTATACTGCAGCGGAATCTTGCGGCCGTTACAGGTGACGATGAAGCGATTACTGGTCATGTGACGCACCAGTACCTGCAGCCGCTCTACCGAGGAATCCACATAGCGCGCCGTGCCCTGACCGGAGCTTTCTTCACCGAGGACATGCCAGGGTTCGATGGCACCGGTAATCTCGACTTCCATGCCACGCACGTTGACCGTGCCGTAGTGAGGGAAACGGAATTCCTGGAATGCCTCGAACCACTGCAGGTCGAAGTCGAATCCCGCGTCCTTGAGATCGGCGATCACCCAGGACAGATCCTGCCAGATAAAATGCGGCAACATGAAACGGTCATGCAGTTCCGTTCCCCAGGGAATCAGGTCGCGCCGGTAAGGATGCTTCCAGAAGTGTGCCACCAGGGCGCGAATCAACAGCATCTGCACCGCACTCATCTGCCAGTGGGGCGGCATCTCGAAATTTCTTAACTCAAGCAGACCCAGGCGGCCGGTCGAGCTATCGGGGGAATACAGCTTGTCGATACAGAACTCGGCACGATGGGTATTGCCGGTGAGATCCACCAGGAAATTACGCAGCAGTCGGTCTACCTTCCAGGGCTGCAGGCTCTCGCCCTCCCCCAGCTGTTGCAACGCAATATCCAGCTCATACAGGTTGTCGTCGCGGGCTTCATCGACCCGGGGCGACTGACTGGTGGGCCCAATGAACTGCCCGGAGAACAGGTAGGACAGGCTGGGGTGATTCTGCCAGTAGCGAATCATGCTGCCCAATAAATGAGGGCGTCGCAGGAAGGGGCTGTCTTCGGCTCGCGCCGCACCCAGGGTCACGTGGTTACCACCACCGGTACCGGAATGCTTGCCATCGACCATGAACTTCTGGGTACCCAGTCGTTCCTTGTGGGCGAGGTCATACAGCTTGCGGATGATGTCTATCATTTCATCCCAACTGCCAGCAGGATGAACATTCACCTCGATCACGCCGGGGTCGGGCGTAATCAGCAGTTTACGCAGCCTGCGATCACGGGGTGGATGGTAGCCTTCCAAGACCACAGGCACCTTCAATTCGGTCGCGATTTCCTCGATAGCGTTCAGCAGGTCCACATAATGGTTGAGGCGGGTTACCGGCGGCAGGAATACATAGAGTCGGCCGTCGCGTACCTGCACACAGATGGCAGTCTGAAATATGGTGTCGGTCTGGCGAATCTTGCGAGCCCTGCGCTTGCCGGTATCTGCCAGTGCGGCTTCTTCTTCACCGGAGAACGGGTCTGCCTCGTGATCCACGTGGGCATCCTCCGGCGCCTGCCAGGGGATGCTGCCCAGGGGCAGGCGGAAGCCCATTGAGGAATCGCCCGGTAGCAGGAATAATTTCTCGCGCCGGAAATACCAGCGGCAGCTGTACCAGCCCTTACCATCCTTCTCTTCGAGCCAGGCCAGCGGCAGGACGTAACCGACCGGTTCGCCCAATTTGCCTGTCAGCATGTTACGCAAGCGGTTGCGTTCGAGAGGATCCTTCAGCTTGTTGTCATCAACCGTGACGTTGGCTGGCAGCTTGCCCTCGGCCTCCAGATAGTGCCAGGTGTCTTCGTAGGCAGGTATGCTGTGTTTCTGATTGACCCGCAGGTTCCCCGCCAGCTTCCTGATAAATTCACCTGCCAGCGCGGGTTCCAGATCGCCCGGGCTGGATTCATCACCGAGGTACTTCCTGTTTTTCCACAGGGCCTTGCCGTCTTCACGCCAGAACAAGCCCAGCGCCCAGCGCGGCACCGGCTCACCCGGATACCATTTGCCCTGCCCGAACTGCAGTACGCCTTTCGGTCCAAACTGCTTCTTCAGCGCTTGCAGCAAATTACCAGCGAGTTGTCGCTTGTCTTTGCCGAGCGCCGCGGTATTCCACTGCGCGCTCTCCATGTCATCGACGCTGACAAAGGTGGGTTCACCACCCATGGTGAGCTTTACCTTCTGGCGATTAAGTAACGAATCGACCTGTTTACCCAGCGCATTGATCCTGCGCCAGTTGCCTGTGCTGAACGGCTTGGTGACCCTGGGGTCCTCATGAACACGAATCACCTTGTTCTCATAGGAGAACTCCACCTGGCATTCGTCGATTGCTCCGGTGACCGGTGCCGCGGAAAACGGATCAGGCGTGCAGGCCAGCGGTATATGGCCCTCGGCAGCGAATAGCCCGGAGGTTGGATCCAATCCAACCCAGCCGGCTCCCGGTATATACACCTCGGCCCAGGCATGGAGGTCGGTGAAGTCTTCAGTGGGGCCGGAGGGACCATCGAGAGATTTCACATCGGGTTTAAGCTGCACGAGATAACCGGACACAAAGCGTGCCGCCAGTCCAAGATGACGCAGGATTTGCACCAGCAACCACCCGGTATCACGACAGGAACCGGATTTACGGGTCAAGGTCTGTTCGCAGGTTTGCACCCCGGGCTCCAGACGTATCTCGTAGCCAATCTCCTGCTGCAGGCGCTGGTTTATCTCTACCAGGAACTGCACCGACGGTGTTTTCCTGCGCGGAATCTGTTTTACCCAGGCTTTCAGCTTGCTGCCGTTTTCGGCCAGAGCGAGATAGGGCGCGAGGTCCTTCAGTAGCTGCTTGTCGTACTTGAAGGGAATGTGTTCGGCGCTTTCTTCGAGGAAAAAATCAAACGGATTGATTACCGTCATTTCCGCGATGACTTCCACGGCAAGACTCAGCTTGCGCGCCTTCTCGGGGAACACAAGCCTGGCCAGGTAATTGGAGAAGGGATCCTGCTGCCAGTTTATGAAGTGAGAATCAGGCTCGATCTTGAGGGAATAACTCTTTATTGGCGTACGGCTGTGAGGTGCCGGACGCAGGCGAACGACATGGGGGAAGATTTCCACCGGCCTGTCGAATTGATAGACCGTGTTGTGCCTGATGGCTACCGTGATTGTCATAGTACAGGGTCAGGCGACTGTGCGATTGATGAATTTATTCGCTGCGTGTTCGGGGCCGATCAGTTATTTCTGTCAAAGGGTGAGGACGATTCCATGGGCTTGCTGCCGTTATCGATTTTTGGCCGGTCCCAGTTCGCCGCCCAGGCGATGGGTGGCATCTGGCGAAACGCATCCTTGAGACGCTCATCCCAGCTGCGGCTAATTTCCCTCAGGAATTCGCTGTCTGCATCGAAGCGATGATGGTCTGTGAAGACATAGGTATCCCGGTAATAAATCATCACCTCAACCGGTGGGCCTACCGTGAGGTTACTGCGCAGAGTCGAATCCATGGACACCAGGGCACACAGGGCGCAGGTATCCAGACTCGTGGTTGGACTCAGTATTCTGTCGAGAATGGGTTTGCCGTATTTGCTCTCGCCAATCTGCAAATAGGGTGTGTCATTCGACGTCGTGATGTGATTGCCCTCGGGGTAGATCATCATGATCTCATGTTTTTCCCCGTTGATCTGACCACCGATAATGAAGTTCGCTTCGAAAGTGACCCCACCACCGGTTTTCTTCTGCTGCGCGACGCTGACCTCACCCAGATACTCGGCGGCCTCTTCCATGTTTGTCACGGTCATGAGGTTGACCGGGCTGGCGCGTTTGATATCGGACTCGAGTTTGGAGATGACCCCCTGGGTGGTGGCCAGATTGCCCGCAGAGAGCACACAGAACTGTCGGGATCCGTCGACACCAAACCGGAACATTTTGCTGTAGGTGGCTACCTGGTCGATGCCAGCGTTGGTGCGTGAATCGGAGCAGAAAACAATGCCATCATTCACAGCGATGGCAACACAGTAGGTCATTCGAGCGGGCCTGAGAGAGCGATTATGGAAAAAAGGACATCAATCATATACGGATTCCGTCTCCATAGTCTATTGATTGCTGAAATTTAATAATGCGGAAAATTATCCACAATTTCTTATATTTCAATAACATACGATATGCGAAAATGCACCAGACTGACAAATTGTTGCGACAAATCCAGGTCCTGGATTGCCGGTATCCAATCGACATCCTGCGCTATCGGCGGGTACCGATTCAACGCCAGCCGCAGCACTGCCTCGCCTGGGGTCACTAAACAGCGGTGCCTCACGCTGCGGCGATGCACTCTATCTCCACCCGCGTATCACCACCGAGGCTGATACCGATTGCTGTACGGGCCGGTTTGTTCTCCGGGAAGAATTCGGCATAGACCTCGTTCATGGCACTCCACTCTGCCATGTCCACGAGATAGACGGTGCACTTCACTACCCTGTCCATTGACGAACCGAAGCGCTCGAGGGCGTCCTCGATGGATTCAAGCGCACGCCGTGTTTCCGCTTGCACACCTCGCTCTCCGGGACCACCGGTCTTACCCGCCAGGAAGATCAAGCCTCCATAACGCACGCCTTCCGAATACGGCGCCCGTGGATTCGGGTTCATGTACTCCGGGTCTTCGGTCGTGCCCGCCTCGGCGGCGTTGGCGACGGGAAGCTCGGGTTGGCAGGCCAGTAACAGGGAAGAGAGAGCAGCTAATATGAGCAATCTGAGCATGGGATTCTCCAGTGTGTTTGTTATTCGTGCTTTTTCTTATTCAGCAGCTTTATGGCTTGGTAACAGTGTAGCCCTCCCGCCCCGCAATACCAACTGCGCTTGATCGCACTCTCATCCACTGCCTTGCAAACCATTCTGGACAGTAATACGCCATGATCGCAGCCGCACCAGCATGCCCGCCCTGCCCTTCAGTCAGTCAGCTCTTCATGCAACACATCGTGCTGCGCGCGTTGTTGCGCCTGCAGGTTGATCTGCCTGTACAGATTGTTGAGGAGATTGGTGCCCTTGGCGAGTTGTGTTGCCATGCGTCGTAAATTGCTCGAATGCTCGAGCAACTCAGAAACCCGTGATACTTCAAGCCCCACCTCAACGCTGCGCCTGAGGTTGCGCTCCTTGTGCGCATCATAGTGATCCTTGACCTGCGCCGTCCTCTGCTCGAATTCAGCACTGGAGTAATGCGCCGCCGTGACGTCCATGAGATTAAGAAACTCAGCGACCTCGCCATGGAAATCATTCAGGATAGACAGCAACTCCGCATCGCCCAGCTCATTCGTTTTGCTCGCGCTTTCCAGCACTTCCATCGCCAGCTCTGCGGCAGTCAGGTAGTACTGACTGCAGCGCAACACCTTCGGCAAGGTCTGAGCGACTTCATGGGGGATACTGTTGCGCTGTAACTCCATGACGAATTCCCCTATCGCCTGGGACAGCCTCACCACCGCATCATGGTTTGCCTCGCTGCGCTTGCCCGCTTTCGCATTGCTTTTCAATGCCAGCCGGCAATAGGAGATACTGACTTCGGCCAGGTGAATGAGCTCATTTACCGCGGCATCCAGGGCAAGATCGGGGGTAATGCTGACATTCCTGTCCAGGTAACGCGGCGCACCCAGCGTCTCTTCCTGGGTCTTGAATCGTCGTTCGAGGAATGCAGCCAGTTTGCCGGTCAGTGGCAGCATGATCAGCACACCGAGCACATTGAACACCGTATGAAAGAGTGCCAGGCTCACGGCGGGCTCCGGCTCGATGTTCAGGAAACCGGCAATGGCATCCACTACCACGAACATCAGCGGCAGCAGCAACAGCGCCACCACACCGGTTATGCCATTGAACATGACATGGGCACCGGCAACCCGCTTGGCATTGGATGTGGCACCCAGCACCGAAATCACGGCTGTGGATTTGGTACCCAGGTTGGCACCGATCATCATGGCGCCGGCCGCGTAGATGCCCAGCAGGCCACCGTTGGCGGCCGTGAGTGTGATGGCGATGGCGGCACTGGACGACTGGGTCAGCACGGTCATCAGAAAGCCGAGGCCCAGGTAGAAGAGCAGCCCGCCTATTCCGTCCAGGGTATAGCGCTCCATATCCAGGGTAGCAACGATGCCGTCGAACGCATCCTTGAGCGTCTGTATACCGATGAAGAACAAACCGAAACCCACCAGGGCTGTACCGATGGCGGCGCGCCGCGAACGACCACCGGTCAGACGCAGCAACATGCCAACGCCAATAAGGGGCAAGGCCATCGCGCTGATGTTGATATCGAAGCCGATGATCGCCACTAACCAACCGGTGAGCGTGGTGCCGATATTGGCCCCGTATACCACACCGAGGGCCTGGGTCAGGTTCAGCAGGCCCGCATTGACGAAACCGATGGTGGCCACGGTGATCGCGCTGGAAGACTGGACCACGGCGGTAATGAAGAATCCGGTGAAGACCCCGTGCAGGGGCGATCGGGTCCAGCTCTTGAGCATTGTGCGCAAGCCCACGCCTGCAGCCAGCTTCAGCCCATCGGTGAGCATTCCCACCGCCAGCAGGAAGATTCCTATGCCCCCGGCGAGCATGCCTATGACAGTCAGGTCAATCAAATGCCAGTGCCCTGAAAAGGAAGGAAGAACAATCAGTATAAAGGGTTTTTCGTGGCGTGGTTACAGTTCCAACAACAGCCGCTGTCCATGAATACACTTGTACTGGGAGGGGCTTCAAGTTTAAATGCCAGATTGAATTGTTAGCGCAAGAGAGATGTACTTTGGCCACTATTACGTTTTTAGGTGCAGCGCAGGAAGTCACCGGGTCCTGCCACCTCATTGAGTCCCCCGCGATTGGTAAAGTCATTCTCGACTGTGGTATGCACCAGGGAGGCGACGCGATCAAGCGACTCTCGAAAGACCGTTTCGATTTCGATCCGGGCGAACTGGATGCCGTCATCCTGTCCCATGCCCACCTCGACCACAGTGGCTTGCTGCCCAAGCTGGTTCATCAGGGATTCACGGGGCCCATTTACTGCACGTCGGCAACAGCGGACCTGCTGCGCATCATGCTCAATGACGCCGCCGGATTGTATGAACGCGACCTGGCACGGGAGAACCTGCGTAAACAGCGCAAGGGACGCAAAGGGCAGATCAAGCCCCAGTATACCCAGGCCGATGTGGATAACGCCCTCAAGCAGTGTGAAGGTCGCCGCTATGGCGCCAGCACGACTGTAGGACCACAGGCCCGGGTGACCTTTCACGATGCCGGTCACATCCTGGGCTCCGCGATCGTCGAGCTTGAGTTCGAGGAAGAAGGCAGAACGAAGCGTCTGGTCTTCTCCGGCGACCTGGGCAACCAGGACTCCAGCCTGATGAATCCACCTGCCCGCTTGCGCGAAGCAGACGTGGTACTCATGGAGAGCACCTACGGCAACCGGAATCACAAGAATATCCAGGATACCGTGGATGAGCTGGCCGAGATTCTGGCATCCACCTGGGACCGGGGAGGCAATGTGATGATTCCCTCTTTCGCGGTTGGACGTTCACAGGAAATCCTGTTTCACCTGGGCCAGTTCCACTATCAGGGGCTGCTGGACAATTGGCAGGTCTTCCTCGATAGCCCGATGGCCCTGCAGGTTACCCGGGTCTACGACAAGTGGTTGAAACTGCTCGATGGCGACGATGTGAAAGAGCTTAACGATGCGCAGAAGAGTTCCCTGATCGGATTCCTGCCCTCATTGCAGATCAGCGAATCACCACAGGACTCCATGGCCATCAACGAAGTAGAAAAAGGCGCCATCGTCATCGCGGGTAGCGGCATGTGTACCGGCGGTCGTATTCGCCATCACCTCAAGCACAGGATATGGCGGGAAGAGAACACCCTGCTGTTCATCGGATTCCAGGCCATGGGAACCCTGGGGCGAAAGCTGGTGGACGGCGCCAAGACCGTGCGCATGTTCGGTGACGAATTTGCGGTAAAAGCCCGCATCGAAACCCTGGGTGGCTACTCGGCCCACGCTGGCCAGGACGAGCTGGTGGAATGGATAACAAGCTTCGAAACCAATCCCCAGGTAGTCCTGGTGCATGGCGAGCCTTCCGCATCGCAGGCGCTGGGCGCCAGGCTCGAGAAAGAGCATGGTATTAGCTGCAAGTTGCCAGCACCCAGGGAAACGCTGACTTTCTAGGCAGGCTGGGCTTCCAGGCACACGCCACGCATCAATCGTTACAAGCAGGTTCACACCATGTCCGACAGGCCCAAGCAAGAATGTTCCTCACTGGACAGTGAAGACTATCCCGGCGACGAACTGCAGGCAGATACCTTGCAGACCCGATCGAGCTCATTCATCCCGGCCTATGCCGATGTAGAGTTCCTCAAGCGTGACACGATGCGACCGGTACGGTTTCAACTGGAACTTCTCAAACCAGAAATACTGCAACAGGAACAGGGCATAGACTCCACCGTCGTGGTATTCGGCAGCACACGCATTCCCGAGCCTGCGCAGGCCAGGGAGACGCGGCGGCTGGCGGAACAGGCAGCAAACGCCGCTCCCGATGATGCAGCCCTGGCGAGGCAGGCGAAGATTGCCGCCAGGCTGGAAGAAAAATCCCACTACTATGAAATGGCCAGGGAATTCGGCCGCATCGTGACCGAGCACGCCAATGCAAAAAGAACCAGAAACGCCGTCATCGTCACCGGCAGTGGCAGCGGCATCATGGAAGCCGCCAATCGCGGAGCGCATGAGGCCGGCGGCAAGAGTATCGGCCTGAATATCATCATCCCCCGCGAGCAGACACCCAATCCCTACGTCACACCGGAGCTCTGCTTCCAGTTTCAATACTTTGCCCTGCGCAAGATGCATTTCCTGCTGAGGGCAATTGCGCTGGTGGTATTCCCCGGCGGTTACGGCACCCTGGACGAGCTGTTCGAGACACTGACCTTGATCCAGACCAAAAAAATGAAGGCATTACCGGTTATCCTGTTTGGGCGTGAGTACTGGGAACGGATAATCGACTTCGAAGCCCTGGTTGACGAAGGCGCGATCGATCCGGGCGACTATGAGTTATTTCGGTATGTGGATTCGCCCGAGGAAGCCTGGGATCTGATCGAAGCCTTTTATGCGCCGAGGTAGTTCACCGGTGCGCGGCAGTGCCGCCAGGCTGGCATGGTTCCGCGTGACCCGCATGTCATTGAAGGCCCCAATTACTCTACATTGCCGATCAAGTATTCCTGCATCTGTTGCCAGGCGAAATCACTGTGATCGGGACCATAGCCTTTGGTCCGCATACCTTCCGTGGCTTCACGCCCGCACCAGGAGAGCATCGTGCCGGGGCCCGCAGGGTGTCTGCTTAAGTAGTCTGTGAAATCATAGACCTTGCCTTCTATAGCCATCCAGCAATCATCCTGACTGGCGTGTTCCGCTATTTCCTGCGGCGTATAAGTCGCGCCATCGACCGCTGTCGGCTGCTCTTGTCCGGCAAGGGCATGAATGGCTACCATGGTGGCAATGCTGGACCAAAAGGCAATAAACGCGGAAAAGCATAGTTTTTTCATAGCAGATTAAACTCCTCGGTGTGAATGCGCTTACTCGGTACGCCGGAAGAGCGCAATATGCCCTGTACGCAGCCCAACATGGGCGGCGGACCGCACACATAACAACTTCGCCCCATGAAATCCGGGCAATGACCCTGCAGGAATGCCGTATTTATCGCACCCTCGCGGTAAAAATAATGCATGGTCAGTACGAAGCCGGGCAGCCTGTCGGCTATGTTCTTTAGCTCATCATGGTACAGGGCGCGAGCCTCGTCCTGTACGCAAAGAATGCAATGAACGTCTACCTTGCCTGCTTTAGCAGCGAGGTGCCGGGCCCGGCTTAAAAAGGGTGTAATACCGATGCCGCCGGCGATCCATAATTCACTCTCGGTACAGTCTCCACTGGGGAAAAACGCACCGTAGGGCCCTTCCACCCGCACCAGGCTTCCAATTTGAATGGACTGCAGGGCGCGACTCGAATCACCAAGGTCTTTAACGGCGATGCGCAAATTCGCTTCCTCCGGTGCGGACGATATGGTGTAAGGATGCTCTTCGGCGTAACCGGCAGCCAGTTGGTTGTCGAAAGGGGTGAAATAGATAAACTGCCCTGCCTCATAGGCCAGCCGCGCCTGTTGTGGCTGTGATTGCAGTTCCAGCTCCACCACATTCGACAAGGGTTTGCTTGCACCGACGACCTGATAGCGCAATTGACCATGGCGTTTGAACCACGATCGTTTGGAAAAGCCCCAGCGGAACAGCATGGCCAGGAGTGCTAATCCGGTATACAGGGACCAGAGAATAGATTGCCACAGGAAATGTATTTGCCGGGCCAGCATGAAACTGTGTATCAGCGCCAACACCAGGGCCACACCGGCCAGCTTATGGAGAAACTTCCAGCGTTGATACCTGGGTTCCCCAAAAAAAGCAAAGCTGGGTGCCAGGAAAATCATCATTACCACCAATGCAAGCCAGCCAATGAGTGCCGGAGCGGGGTTACTACCCGGAAACAAAACACTCATGCCCGCATCAATGGATACCGTCATTCCGGAAAATGCCAGCAACAGCGGATGCGTTAACAGTAGCAGAAAGGAGACGGCTGCCAATTGATGATGGGTAAACCAAAGCTTGGTGAGCCCACCAAATTTTCTGTCAAAACCGGGCACGCGACTGCTTAACATGGCCGCTACCAGGAAGAAGCTGAGCCCGGCAATACCGGTTAGACGGCCCAGAGTATTGAGCGATGCAGCGGTCGAACTCCATTCGGTTTCGGTAGAAGTGACCAGGAATATAGCTGATGGCAACAGCCCCAGAAACCACAGCAGTAAATTAGCGGTGGGAGTACGCATCAGATCAACCTGTTGAACTGAGTAAGTAGATGCATGCTTTATTCACACGACGCGTAATCGCTTCAAAGTTTTGCCTGCAGCGACAGGGAAATGAAATGGGCTGAATAGTTCGGACTGAGATTTCCTGGCAAGAGGATATTTGACAGAGCATCGATGCCAGCGGAATCCAGGGACCAGTCAATGGCCTGAAAACGTTCAAAATACCAGCCCAGCGACAATTCCCTGTCTGCACTCAGTCGATAATTGGCTGACAACTCGGCTGAGATAATCTCGGTGCTTACGTCGGGTAACGGCAGAAAACTCTGACCGCGGCTACGCGGCTGTGTCACAGTATTGGCATCGCTGAGGCTGACGTCGAAGGTCAGATCAAGGCGATCGGGAATGGCAGACCATTGCAGCATCGAGCCGACACTATGCACGCTGTCTTCGCTATCTTCCCACCAGTCATTACCGGGCAGCCTGAGCGATTCCGGAAAAAATGGGGTCGGGTTGCCGCCACCAAGCCGGGCGTAACCAGCCTGCCGGTTCTGGTAGTTATCAAAGGTGTAGAATACGCTGGCCTGCCAGTGTTGAACTGGCTCGAAACTGAAGTCCAGTGAATAACTGGACTTATCTGATTCCTGCAAGCCTATGCGGGCTTCGGGATAATCATCCACAGCCAGTATGGCCAGAATTGAAACGCTGGCCTGCTCCCAGGGGAACAGGTTGAAGCTGGCGCTAAGTTCGCCCCGGTCGCGAGCTGTGAGATGATAGCGACGCAGCAAGGGATCATTCTCGAACAGCTCATTTCCCATGAGCGTTGCCACGTAATCCGGATTGTGACCGGCTACAAAAGGCACGGAAGCATCATAAGATGAAGCATCCCGTTCGGCACGTGCCAACTTGATCCAGGCCGAGGAGGTAGCAGTGGGCTTGAAACTCAATCTGGCGTAGATCCTGTCCTCCTTCGTTGTTGCCACATCCAGCATGCTGCGATCGGTTTCATCAAACTCGAGGCCCAGGTTGAGCCGGGTACTACCGCTTAAACGGTATCTGAAATCGGCGCTTAATTTTTCCTGTTCCAGATCATAAATACGGTTTACCCGAGCGCTGCTGTTCAACAGTCCACTCTGAGGCGTGGCGTCACCGGGAATACGCAGGTAGATTGCCTGCGGCGTCCTGTTGTCGCGCTCCCGATAATAGTAGTGCAGGTTGAGATTGCCGCGATTGCTCACGCGGATAGTAAACCTGAGGTTCGCCAGCAGCGTCTCTACGCGGCCTCCCAGATTAGTGCGAGGAAGCGGAGTCGGCGCGGGAAATGCGCTGCTATACGGCAGGAAACTGTCGTCCTGTTCGAGTCGTGAGGATACGACGCTGCCACTGAGTCGGGTGCCGGTACCAAAACTGTGGGTTCCTGACAGGGAAACCTGCCGTGATACATTGTCGGGTTCCAGCCCTATCTGTCCCACCGCGCCATCGCTGAAATTCGCACCACTGGCCCACTGACTGTTATTGAAGGGATTATCAAAACGCAGGCTGGTGTTGTCGTTACTGAAGTGAAGGGTGTTATAAGCCAGGTTGACCTGACTACCCGCAGAGACGTAGGTCACCGACAAATCGAGCTCATCAATCTGGTAATCCACCGGCCGCACCAGCATAGACCCTCTTGGATTACCCCCGGTAGTACCGAAGATCGCAGCGAGGGTGTCGCTACCCTGCCGAGTTTCATGGCGGAACTCGCTCTGCAACTGCCAACGCTGATTGAAACGCCATTGCAGGGCACTGGTGACCCGATCTCGCCGCGTGTCCACATTGACCTGGTTCAGGCTACCCCCCAGAGCGCTGAAACCGGAAGTCGTGCCACTACCTGTCCAGCCAGTAGGCAGGGTTTGCACCCCGGTGCCACTGCCAATGAATGGCGTAAAACCATCATTGAAACGGTAGTGTGGCAATTGTTCATAATTCAGGCTAAAGGAAATCTCATTCCAACGCCGGTAGCTGGCCTCCAGACTGGTGGTTTCAAGGCCAATTCGGTCACCCTTGAGCTGCCAGGTGCCCCCTTCGCCGGATTGCTGCTCTCCCTGAAGCAGAAACGAACCGATACCGTAGGCTCCCTCCCCGGTAATACTGGAGTACTGACCGAAGCGATAGGAATCTTCACTACTGTATCCAGCGCCGATTCGGATGGAAGAATCCTGGGCAAAAACCGTTGGCGACAGGGCAGCCGCTAGCGGCAGACAATACAGAGCCGACCGTAACAGCGGTGCATGCCTTGTCGCAGTTTGTTGCAGCATCGGATATGCCCTCACCGGGTAAGCCTCGATCCGGATGGATGATTGGAGCCATGCACCAGTGAATGACAATTGGTACAGGATGAACCCAGCAGGTTCTGTTGCGCACCGGCAGGCGGTAGACCGGTACCGCTGTACAGGCTACTGGGATGGAAAGCCTCGGAATGGCAAGTCTGGCAAAGAAACGGCTGCCTGACAGAGAGTAGCCTGTCCTGGGTCGAGCCATGGGGAGTATGACAATAGGTGCAGTCCTCGGTCACGGGCTGGTGTTCCCACAGGAATGGGCCACGCTTTTCAGCATGACAGGAGGTACAGGTCTCATTGACCGATATCCGCGACAACAAGGCCATGGCATCGGAACCATGGGGGTTGTGGCAATCATTGCAGGTCATCAGCCCCTCGGCGACTGGATGGTGGCTGCGCAGGTTCATCTGGGCTCGTTGCTCCAGGTGACAACTCAGGCATACCGACGCATCTGACAACTCATTCAGTGCCGTGGTTTGGCTGGCATGCAGGGTATGGCAATCAGCACAAGCCAGATCTGCCGCCTGATGGGCGCTTCCGGACCAGTGCACCGTCTCGCGGGATTGATGGCAATTCAAACAAGCCTGATTCTGGACAGCCTTGTCACTCGCGGGAAAGCGACCTTCCGCAGTGAACACGATACCCGGCGACTGCAGGGACTGACCATGAGACGCGCTATCACCGTGACAGTTGGAACAGGTCCCCGCAGCGGAAGCAGCGCCAGAGAGCGCGGAAAGACCATGCGGCGTACCATAGATGGCGGTAATCTGTGGGTTGTTATGGCAATTGAGACAGGTGCTGTCCTCGCTCTGAGCGCCGAGCGCGGTAGTTGTCGCCTGTTGCCGCGTCGCATCCCGAGATTGCGCCTCGCTCGTATTCAATCCCAGGAATAACAGCGCCAGTGCACTAACGAAAAATGCTCCCAGCCCAAACAGACTGCAGCACGCAAGCAAACGATTCGTCATGTCCTTACCTCAAGCAGATTTCAATTCTTACCATGTTAACAAGCGGAACCAATGGCTTCCTGACCAATATCAACACTTGCGCCGACAAACGACGCTACCGCACAGTAAAACCATGGCCTGTGGCTGTTTCAGGCACCACCTTTAGAGCTGTGCTGCCTGTTCGTAGGAGCTGGATTCGCCCGTTTTTCTTAAGCGAAGGCGAACCTGTTTTTCGGTTTCAATGATTACAAATAGCACCACACCAACAGCGATCACCAACACACCATCTTTGAACGGTATGGATTCAGTGGCAAATACCGCCTGCAAAAGCGGGAGATAAGTAATCGCGAATTGTGCAACTGTAATCGCTATGACGACTGTCCAGACCATTTTAGTCCCGCTCACTGCCTTCCAGGTCAATGAGGTTCCGTAGATATTGCGGATAAAGAACAAGTTGAATATCTCCATCACGACCAGCGTATTGAGAGCAATGGTGCGGGCCAGTTCGATCGAATAGCCTCTATCGAGAGCATAGTAGTACATACCAAACACGCCGCAGAGAAATAGCACTGAGACCAGCACAATAAACCAGACAAGCTCGCCTGTTAACAGTGGCTCATCACGCGGACGCGGTGGACGATGCATGGTGCTTTCTTCTGTAGGTTCAAAGGCGAACGCTATACCCAGAGTTACAGTCGTAATGAGGTTCACCCATAAAATCTGCGTGGGAGTTATCGGGAGAGTCATCCCGGCCAGCAGAGCAACAACTATAGTCATCGCTTCACCCGCGCTAGTGGGAATCGTCCAACTAATTACCTTCTTGATGTTATCGTAGACGGTGCGACCTTCACGCACCGCGGCCGCAATGGAAACAAAATTATCGTCTGCCAGCACCAGTGCCGCAGCTTCCTTGGCGGCCTCACTGCCTTTTTTGCCCATGGCGATACCCGCGTCGGCGCGCTTCAGGGCCGGCGCGTCATTCACGCCATCTCCGG
>Ga0181584_10000001_pt1 | contig 182468 bp, 157 predicted proteins | sample 071ome_30_FD_132462 | JGI IMG/M metagenome (GOLD analysis project Ga0181584, IMG submission 132462) | Coastal salt marsh microbial communities from the Groves Creek Marsh, Skidaway Island, Georgia - 071406AT metaG (megahit assembly) | ecosystem: Environmental > Aquatic > Marine > Intertidal... | reverse complement strand
TTAAGTGCTTCCTTTAAGTGCTTTAAGTGCAGGCTCACTGGCCGCGGAGGAAGAGTTTGTCGAGGTCATTCAGGCTCTGGTAGATCCAGGTGGGGCGGCCGTGATTGCATTGGCCGCTACGCTCTGTCGCTTCCATGTCACGCAGCAGGGCATTCATTTCCGGGATGGTAAGGTGGCGATTGGCTCGCACCGAACCGTGGCAGGCCATGGTCGAGAGCAACTCATCCTGGTGGGCGAGTATGCGCTCGCTGGTGCCATATTCCAGCAGGTCAGATATGACATCACGCACCAGTTGCTCCACGTTGGAGTCTTTCAGGATGGAGGGCACCTGTCGCACCACAATCGACTCGCTGGCTACGCGCTCCAGTTCCACGCCATATTGCAGCAGCGTCTCATGATGCTCTTCGACACAGTCCGCTTCCGACTGGCTCACCGCCAGAGACACCGGCACCAGCAGGGGTTGCATCTTCAACTCTTCATTCATGCAGGCCAGCTTCATGCGCTCGTAGGTGATCCTTTCGTGGGCGGCATGCATGTCAACCACGATCAGACCTTCCTTGTTCTGGGCCAGGATATAGATGCCGTGTAGCTGAGCGATCGCGTATCCGAGCGGTGGTACTTCCTCATCCTGTTCACTGAGTTTTCCCAGTGCAGCCATCTGTGCCTGAATCTGTCCTGATGACACAGCACCGCGATCACCCTGATAGTAATTTGTGACACGTGGCTCTGATAGCGAAGAATCCAGATTGTATGATTCCTGCAATCTGAGCGGCGCCTGGCTGCTTTCACTATTGAACGCCTGCGCGTATGGAGAATTCGCAGCCGATTCTTCGTATCCCTCGCGGTCATGACTACTTGCCGAATCGATAGTCGGTCGTACTTCCGCCAGCGCTTTATGCAGGGCACTGAACAGGAAGTCGTGCACCAGTCGACTGTCCCTGAATCGAACCTCGTGCTTTGTTGGATGCACATTCACATCCACGGCTGCAGGATCCAGCTCCAGATACAGCACATAGGCCGGGTGACGGCCGTGAAATAGCACATCGCGATAGGCCTGCTTGATGGCGTGGGCTACCAGCTTGTCCCTGATTGTGCGTCCATTCACATAGAAATACTGCAGATCAGCTTGGCTCCGCGAGAACGTGGGCAGACTCACCCATCCCCACAGACGCAGCCCCGCACGTTCCACGTCGATAGCCACGGCGTTTTCGATAAATGCCGGTCCACAAACCAGGCCGACCCTGCGCTGTTTCTCGGCATCTGAATTCGCCGCCAGCAGCTGGTGCACGGCGCGATTATTGTGGCTGAGATTAAATTGCACATCGAAACGGCTGAGCGCCAGGCGCTTCACGACTTCGTCGATGCGGCTATATTCTGTCTTCTCGGTCTTGAGGAATTTCTTGCGCGCGGGTGTATTGAAAAACAGATCCCGCACTTCCACCGTTGTGCCCTGGGGATGGGCGACCGGTTTGATGCTGGCCTTCATATCCTGGCCATCGTTCTGCACCTGCCAGCCAGTGGAATCCGGTTCGGCAACGGCCTTCGACTGCATCACCAGATGGGAAACAGAGCTGATGCTGGCCAGTGCCTCACCGCGAAACCCCAGACTGCCAATGCGTTCCAGGTCATCGAGTTCGACGATCTTGCTGGTGGCATGCCGCGACAAGGCCAGGGCAAGGTCGTCTTTGACGATGCCACTGCCGTTGTCTTTTACTTTCATCAGCTTGACTCCGCCCTGCTCCACATCGATGTCGAGGCGGCTGGCGCCGGCATCCAGGCTATTCTCCAGCAACTCCTTGATTACCGACGCTGGACGCTCAACCACTTCACCGGCCGCAATCTGGTTGGCGAGCCGCTGGCTGAGAAGATTGATACGCTGCATGGGAGATAGAGGGAAGAATTCAGGTCGGGTGCGAATAAGAGACCATTGTAGCACTAAGCTGCCACTGCGGTGGCTCGCCAACGGCAGTAAATTGGCTCGCTACAGGGACGGTATCTTGAGGACCTGCCCGACCATGATACGATCACCACGCAGGGCATTGACTTCGCGCAGGCTGCTCAGGCTCACCCGGTACAACTGGGCGATTTCAGACAGGGTCTCTCCCCGACGAATCGTATGTTCCGCGCTGGTGGAGGTGGCGCCGCCAGGTATAGCCAATACCTGCCCAATATGGATGGTATTGCTGTTGAGGTTGTTCATGCGCTTGAGTTCGCTGAGCGACACGCCAAAGCGCTGGGCGATGACAGAAAGACTATCCCCCCGGCTCACGGTATAGCTGCCGGGCACAATGCCGTTGGCTTTCTGCCACGCCACCAGGGAGCCCTCCGGTGGCGCATCATAGAAGTAATTCATGATGCCTTGCGCCATGGCGGCGGCCATGCGTTCCTGAAAGCCCGGCGTGTTGAGCTTGCGGGCTTCATCTGGATTCGTCAGGTAGCCAGTCTCGATGAGAATCGACGGGATGTCTGGCGAGTTCAATACTTGCAGCGACGCCTGCTGCACCTTGTCACGGCGGATCGTGGTGATGCCGTCGAGGCTTTCGAGGATGCGAGTGCCGGCGATCAGACTCTGCTCCATGCTCCAGGCCATCTGCAATGAAACCAGGGTCAGGGCCACATCGTCGTCCAGGTTGCCCAGGGCCAGGTCACCACCGACGCCTCCCAGCAAGTCCGAACTATTTTCCTTGGCCGCCACTCTGGCCGAGTTCTCTCGGTCTGCCCGATCACCAGACAGGGCATAGATGGTCACCCCTTTCGCCTGGCTGTTGCGATACCAGTCGGCATGAATGGCCACGAACAGGTCGGCGCGATGTTGGCGGGCGATCTCGGGGCGCCGCTCCAGTTTGACGTAATAGTCGCCCTCGCGAATCATCACTGGCTTGTATCCGGGCATGCTGTCGAGCCGGTTGTAGAGCGCCTTGGATATTGCCAGGGTTACCGTCTTCTCTTTGAGTCTCCCATCATGTGCGATTGACCCCGGGTCTTCTCCACCATGCCCGGCCGAGATGGCCACCACGATGTCACGCTTCTGATTGGAAAGGTCTGGCGCTATCTGTGCTGGGGCTGGACGGCTGCTATTACCGGCTGTCGCGGCAGTGGACTCCAGGTCATAGAGATCGACGACGAGCCGATTCCCGAATTCACTGTTGGGCTCCAGGGTAAAACTGGAGGGCCGCACCTGTAGCTTCATATCCAGCACGATGCGCAGATCATCTCCGTTGCGAACGCCACTGCGCACGGCGGCAATCGGGCTGTCCGTGAAATCCAGGCCATTGAATTCGTTGCGCGTGCTGGAGTCTTCCACGTCGATGACAATGCGAAAGGGGTTTTCCAGGGAGAACAATTGATAGCGGGCGCTGGCACTGAGATCGAACACCAGGCGCGTGTGATCAGGCGCCCGCCACATGCGCAGGTCTTCCACTTCCGCGGCCATAGCAGACACTGTCAGCAGCGATGCCGACCCATACAGACAAATTAACTGTAAGCAGCGTTTGATGGTCATCTACGAAAAACCGTGCCCGAAATTAAAATGGGTGTCCTTTAACTACTCTTTAACTACTTTCTACAAATACCTTGGCGATAGTCCCTGAAGACAGGCCCGAATTTCCTCCAAATTTGGTCCGGAATTCAAATGGGTGTCCTCTAAAAAGCCCTTATATAGTGTGGGTTTTGCCGAATTTTGCCCATAGTTCGCATTGTCTATAGGTTTCGGCCTTAAGCCCACAATCTTTTGGCCAGGGAATCGCCTTTTTCCGTGAGGGTTTGACAGCTCACGGTGCGGGCTGTTCCGGTGCCGGAGAGATTCAGCACGAGATCGGCGCCCGGGATCAGTCCCTTGCCGCGATTGGCCCATTCCACGATACACAGGTTCTGAGGTTTGAAGTATTCATCGATACCGAGGAAGGCGACTTCTTCCGGGTCGCCAAGGCGGTAGAGATCGAAGTGGTAGATCTTGCAGTGGAGCAACTCGTAGGGTTCCACCAGGGTATAGGTCGGGCTCTTCACCGCGCCAGTAAAGCCAAAACCGCGCATGATGCCGCGGGTGAGTGTGGTCTTGCCGGCCCCGAGATCCCCGGTGAGGTGTATTACACCCCCCACGATGGGCGCGCCCAACTCGGCTGAGCCTGACTCCAGTTCGTAGTCCGGATCGACGAAGAATGCGCGGGCCAGCCATTGACCAAACCTGAGGGTAGCGGCTTCATTCTCCAGTTCCAGTTTGTACAGTGTATTCATCCTGCTGGACAGATTCTCTGAGGCTAAACGGCGGGAGGATTGACCAGCGTCCTGATCTGGGTCAACAGATCGGTGGCCAGCAAGCCGCGCTGTCCCGCGGCCGCAGCGACATCGGCGGCCTCGCCATGGATACAGACCGCGGCCTGCAAGGCGGCCAACAGCGGCAGTCCCTGGGCCAGAAAGCTGCCGGTGAGCCCGGCCAGCACATCTCCCATACCACCGCTGGCCATACCGGCGTTGCCCTCAGTGCTTAACAGGAATTCCTGCGCGCCATGGCCGCCACAGATGAGGCTGCCAAAACCCTTGAGCAGGCAAACACCACCCCATTTCTCTTGCAGCCTGGCGACGGCCGCAAAGCGGTCGGCTTGCACATCGTCCTTACTCACTCCCAGCAGCGTTGCCGCCTCACCAGGGTGTGGCGTTAGTATCCAGTTGTCCCTCTTTAACACGGTCTGTCCGTTGTCCTTCTCACTCAACAGGTTCAGGCCATCGGCATCGACCACCAACGGCACATCCCTGGCAACTTGCATGGACAAGGTGCGCTGTAATTGTTGCCGCGACCAGTCGCTCTTGCCCAGCCCTGGACCGACCACGATAGCAGTGGCGCGACCAAGCAGCGCAGCAATTGCTTCCTCGGCAAGGCCTTCATCTTCTGTACCCAGCACCATCAGTTCCGGACGTCGGGCCAGCAAGGCTGGACGAAGCGCACTGCGGGTCAGCACGCTGACCAGGCCGGCACCGCCGCGCAGTGCCGCTTCGGCTGCCATCAGCACCGCACCCCCCATGCCCTGATCGCCGCCGATTACCAGCACATGACCGTAATCACCCTTGTGGCTGGCTGGTTTACGGGGTGGAAAGAAACGGATGACATCATTGATGTCGATGCGCTGAACCGGCGCAATCGGGGCGTGCTCATGATCGAAGACTTCCACAGGAACATCCAGGTCAGAATAGAACAGCGCGCCGGTAAAGTTGGCAGCCTCACCGGTGAGCAACCCCTGCTTCATGCCGATGAAGGTGCCGGTTAGCTGCGCCCGCACCGCGGCGCCCAGCGGCATGCCGGTATTGGCGGATAGTCCAGACGGTATATCCAGCGCGAGCACGGGAAGCCCACTGTCATTAATCAGATCGATGGCCCCGCGGTAGTGACCCTCCACTTCCCGGTCGAGGCCCGTTCCCAGCAGTGCATCGACAACAACGGTGTTGCCCAGAGCATGCCAGTCCTCATCCAGCTCCTGTAGAGACATTACGGAAACACCCTTCTCCACCGCCCATTCCCAGGCACGGCGTGCGTCTCCCTTGAGCACTGCCGGATCACCCACTGCGACCACCTGCGCGGACAAACCCTGCTCCCTGGCCAGTCCGGCGACGATATAGCCGTCGCCGCCATTATTGCCGGCACCACAGAAACAGACCACGCGACGCACCTCGGCCCAGCGGTCCAGCAGCGCCTGAAAACTGACCAGTCCCGCCCGACGCATCAGGGTGAATCCCTCGATCTGGAAATCATCGATAGCTACCCGATCAAGCTGCTGCACCTGTGCAGCCTGATAGAGCGCGCGGGGTAGTCTGGCGCTGAGCTCAGCCATGTTCGCTAGTTAAACTTCTTGATCAAACGGCGCACGAGACGCAGGGCCGTTTCCAGTTCTTCGATTGGAATGTCTTCGGTATTTTCGATAGCCCAGGGATCCTGGACCTCACGCAACATATTGTAGGTATCAATACCCTTCTCTGTCAGGGTCACCAGCAAGGAACGTTTGTGTTTTGGATTCGGCACATAGGCGAGAATCCCATCCTCCACCATGACATCGGTGATGCGTTGCACCGCCTGCCGGGACTGGCCCAACACCCTGGCTATTCCCGGCACGGTGAGACCGGAATTCGACAAGGCGATGGCACCGATGACCTTCCAGCGGGCATGAGTCAGACCGAGCTTCTCGGTCATGGCGTCACCCTCGGAGATCAGCAATCCATTAAGCCGGAAAAGCGACAATACAAGGTCGAGAAATAGTACGCGTTTCGGAGAATGCACTCTTGAGCCTTCTTCTTTACCCATGTTCAGACAAAAAGATGAAATTATTGACCAGCGACCCTTGCCTGCCACGGTGTTCGTCTGGCACTGCAGGCAAGGAACAGTGTCGCGTAACACTGAATCTGCAAGGTCTCTGGCAGCATGTTGTCATTACCAGCCTGCAAGGTCAAACGAACTGCGCAAACAAACTAAAAGCCGCCGAGCTGCGTCTTGAATAAGAACCCGGTAACTAGCTTGGAGTTAGTCACCAGAAATCTCACCCGCAGCCCGCCACTGCCCAGGCACCCCAAAATCAGGAATGACCTTATGCGAAAACAGCGAAACGGATTGATACTCACGGGCACTCTCGGCGCCGCACTATTGATTGCCACCGGCCTTGCCACTCCCGTCCTTGCGCAGCCCCAGTTGAGCGGCACCCCGGATGAACTCAGGGGCTTTCTCTACCCCCGCGCGAACACCGTAAATATCAGCGGCGAGGCCGAGCTCAACGCCTACAAGGACATCGCCAGAGTCAGCCTGCTGGTCACCACCGAGGCGCGCGTCCTCAACCAGGCCATGTCTCTCAATCAGGAACTACGCGGGGATCTCATCACCCAGTTCACTGCGGCGGGCATTCCAGCGGCCGACATCAACAACTCCCGATTCGCCAGTTCTCCCCAGTACGGGCTGTTCGGGCGTAATCCCTCGTCCTACGAGGTGAGCGCACGACTGGACGTGGAAGTGTCAAGCGAAGAGGCACTGCAGCTGCTGGCCGGCGCGGCGGACGAATACGATGAAGTGGAATTCGAAACGGTGGAGTTCGAACACAGCGAGGAGGAAGCCTTCGAGGACGAAGTGCGGGAACTGGCCTTACAGGACGTGATGGAGCAGAAAGCCTTCTACGAAGACACCCTGGGACTGGAGCTGCGCGCCATTAATTTCTTTTATGGCGGCATCCGGCAGATGGCCCGCGCCATGCCTGCCACCCTGGCCATGGAAGAAATAGCGATGGATGCGGTGGGTGGACGATCGACCGCCGCGGTGAGTGCTGCCACTGCTGTTGCCCCCAGTTTTAATGAAGTAGAATACCAGACGTCCGTGACGGTGGTGTTCGAAATTGTCAGCGAGAACCAGACCCAAAACTAGACACGCTGCAATCATCCTGTCCATTCTGCTGGGCCTGGGTGCCCAGTTCAGCCAGGCAGATGCTATTGCCGATGCCGAACGATTGCTTCGGGTGAGCGAGACTGAGCGTCATTTTCAGTTCGCCGCCCGCAAGCAGACCAGTGACCTGCTGCGCGTTTACTCCGGCATCGTAGCCCAATCGGCCAATGTCGAACTCCCCAGGCACATCACCCGGGAAATCGAGACCTGCTATCAACACGCCTACGCCTGGGACAGATTCAGCAGCGGCATCGCCGAGATCCTGGCCCAGCATTTCACCAGCAGTGAATTGCAGCTATTGACAGATTTCTATCGCAACCGGGGCCTGTCGCCCCTGGATATCGGGAATTTCAAGCTGGCGATCGCCAAGGCCAGGGGCATCGAAGAGCAGACTGCTAAATTCATGTTTAACAACAGCAGCGGTTGCGTCGAACAGGCTTCAAGGCTGATAAGCCGTTATGTGAATTCCCTGCCATTAGCGACCGATGACAGGGTCGGCGACTGGACGACTTTCGACATCAATAACAGGCAGCCGCGAGAGAATTCCTCCACACCATGAATAAACAACTGCGACCAGACCCGGCGATCGAACAGGACAAGGCTGAATGGAAGCAGGCACTGCAGGACATACTCGATGCCTATGGCCCCGAGGGCGTGCAGGAAATTCTTAACTGCCTCTCTACCTGGTGCGGTGAACGCCAGATCGACGTCAACAAGGTCACCGTCAACACTCCCTACCTCAACACCATTTCCCGCACCGAGCAACCCGCCTATCCCGGCGATCTGGAACTGGAACAGAAACTCGAGAACATCCTGCGCTGGAATGCCATGGCCATGGTGCTGCAAGGCCAGGATGCCGGAACCGGTGTCGGCGGCCACATCGCCACCTATGCCTCCGCGGCGAAGCTGATGGAGGTGGGTTTCAATCATTTCTTCCGCTGCAAGAGTGAAGACTATGGCGGCGACCTGGTCATACCCCAGCCCCATGCTTCCCCCGGCATCTACGCCCGTTCCTGGCTCGAGGGTGTCCTCAGCGATGCACAGCTCCACAATTACCGGCGTGAACTACAGCCCGACGGTGGCCTGACGTCCTACCCGCACCCCCGCTCCATGCCGGACTACTGGCAAGTGCCCAATGCCTCCATGGGACTCTCTACACCCACGGCAATCTACCAGGCACGCTTCGCCCGCTACCTGGAGAACCGCGGACTGAAACCAAAACTCGGCGGCAAGGTGTGGTGCTTCATCGGCGACGGCGAGGCGGATGAACCCGAAGTACTGGGCACCATCAATATCGCCTCGCGGGAAGGGCTCGACAACCTGATCCTGGTGGTCAACTGCAACCTGCAACGACTGGACGGTCCGGTACGGGGCAATGGCAAGATCATCCAGGAACTGGAAGCCTCGTTCATCGGCGGTGGCTGGAATGTCATCAAGGTGATCTGGGGTGGCGGCTGGGACAAGCTGCTGGAGATTGATGCCAACGCAAGCCTGCGCCGCCGCATGGAAGACTGTGTCGACGGTGACTACCAGCGCTACTCGGTGCTGCCCGGTAACATGCAGCGTGAACACTGGGTGGGTGACAATGCCGAACTCCGCAGCATGATGAATGACCTCAGCGATGAGGACGTCAAGCAGATCAAACGTGGCGGGCAGGATGCAGAAAAAATTTACGCCGCCTATGCCAGGGCAGTAAGAAGCAAGGGTAAGCCTACCGTCATTCTCATCAAGACGGTTAAGGGCGATGGCCTCGTGGATGCAGCGGGCAGCAATACCGTACATCAGAAAAAGAATTTCGATGGCGAGCAGCGTCTGGCGATCGCCCGCAACTTCGGTATCCCACTGGACGATGAAGCGATCAAGGCGGCGCAGTTCTACAAACCACCCGCCGACAGCGCAGAAGTACTCTACCTCAAATCCCGGCGTCGACAGCTGGGAGGACAGATTCCCAAACGACAGTCCGAATGCGTGAAACTCAAGGCGCCCGCACTGGAGAAATTCGATTCTCTAACTGCGAATCCCGGGGAGCGCAGCCAGTCCACCACCATGGCACTGGTGCGCATCCTCTCCATTCTGATGCGGGAGAAAGACATCAGCCGCTACATCGTGCCCATCGTACCCGATGAGGCGCGCACCTTTGGCCTCGAAGCCCTGTTCAAGATCGCCGGTATCTTCTCCCTGCAGGGGCAGAACTACACGCCGGTGGATGCAGACACCCTGGTTGCCTATCGGGAAGCGGAAGACGGACAGATCCTGCAGGAAGGCATCTGCGAGACCGGGGCGCTGGCATCGTTTCTTGCGGCAGGCACAGCGTACTCCGTCCATGGCGTGCCCACCATACCCTTCTACTTCTTCTATTCCATCTTCGGTTTCCAGCGCGTCGGTGACATGATCTGGACCTGTGGTGATATGTTATGCCGCGGCTTCCTCATCGGCGGCACCGCTGGGCGAACCACGCTGAATGGCGAGGGCATCCAGCACCAGGACGGTCATTCCCAGATCATCGCCAGCACCTATCCCAACCTGAAGAGTTACGATCCCGCCTTCGCCTATGAGTTGGTGGTCATCGTGCGCGAAGGCATACGCCGCATGTACGACGAGCAGGAAAATATCTTCTATTACCTGACCGCCTACAACGAGAACTACATCATGCCTGCGATGTCGCATGATCCGGCTACGGCAGAAGGCATCATCGCCGGTGCCTATCATTTCGCTGCCAGTGAGGATAAAGCGTCTTCGCAGATACACTTGCTGGGCAGCGGTTCCATCATGCAACAGGTATTGCAGGCCAGGGACAAACTGGAAGACCTTGGTTTCGCGGTCAGTGTGTGGAGCGTCACCAGTTACAACGAGTTATATCGCGAAGCGGAAGCCTGCGAACGCTACAATCGCCTGCATCCAGAGGCCGAACCACGAAGCCCCTATGTCAGCGAGTTGTTCCGCGACACCCAGTGCTGCTACGTCGCGGTAAGCGACTACATGAAGAGCCTGCCCCGCAGCATCGCGCCCTGGATGCCGGAAAATTACCTGATACTGGGCACCGACGGCTACGGCCGCAGCGAGACGCGGCCAGCCTTGCGTGAGTATTTCGAAATTAGCGCCGACCATGTCTGCCACACGGCACTGGTGGGATTGCTACGGGCGAAGAAGATCACCAGGTCTGCGTTCAGGAAGGCCTGCGGGTCCCTGGCTATCGATCCCGACAAGGCGGATCCGACACAGCATTAATCCGCTTGCGCTATGCGCGGTTCAATGTGTCAGGGAATACATCAGGTAGTTGATGCCCAAGCGGTAGGCCGAGTTCGCATAGCGAGTCGGATAGGCGGGATGGTAGGTGTGTTCCCAGCCATCACCCATATCGGAATTCCAGTTGATCAACACCATGACCCTGCCATCATCATCGAGGATGGCGTGATTGCTGGCGAAGTCGATTCCCTGCTCCCCGTACTCATCACTGCGATACAGCGCGGGTATCATCTGGGGACCATCGATGTCGTAGTAGACATGGAAAATTTCATGATCGGCTTGCAGTTCGACGATCTCCCGGTCGGGAAACACCTGGCTGAAGGCGGCGTAGAAATTATCCCACTGCCGCTGCCCCCAGAAATCATCGATCAACAGGAAACCACCGCGCAACAAATACTCGCGCAGGTTTTCGGTTTCCCTCGGGCTGAGGAGTATGCCGCCGTTCTGACCGACTTCCAGCATGTAGAGAAAGGGGTAGTCGAAGATCTTCTCATCGTCGAAGCGCAGAACGATAGGATCGCTCATCACCCGGATATTGGTCAGGCGAGACACGCCACGCAGGAAATTCATGTCGGCATCGGGAAAATCGATGGACCAGGTGCCGTAACCGAAGCCTCCACCGTAGTAGGCGTCGAACTGCACTCGAACGAAATTGAACTCGCCGCCCTCGTCATAGCCGAGATCGTAGATCTCGTCCTCGCTGCCCGCGATCTGGGGATACACCTGGGCGGCAAGTGCCCCGGACACCAGCAGCAAGGCGATGGTGAGTGAAAAGCGGGTGACATTCCCCGGACTGCGGCGCATCAAAAGGTTCCTGAATCAACTGGCAATCAAGTGTCGCCACTTTCGCCTGAAGTTTCAAGCAATCGAATTCGCCCGCCTGTCCAGAAAAACTCCAAAATCACGCTTTGCTTTTTCTGAATCTTGCCTACACTGAGTTTAGAGATTCGGGGTTTCGTCAGCTGTTACTGCGCCTGGTCAGTCACCAGCCCACAGATAGTCGAACGAGCAAGCCGACCAGCAGTCATGTCACAGGGAAGTGCATGTGGTCGGTTTACCCTGGCTCAATCCCTTGCCTGCACATTCACAGGAAGCGAAGCCTGGGCCCCACGCAGTGAGGCGCAGTAGTCCTCGCTGGTCAGCGCCGGCGTGAACCAGATGTAATCGTAGGCGGGAATATCACTGACGCGCTGCAGATATTCCTCGGCATCGACGATGCCCTCCTGCACTTCCAGGAAGGCCAGCGACAGGATGTCACCCCGGGTCAGTGATTGATCTCCCTGCAACAAGTAATTCGGCACACCCAGGTCCTGGCGCACATGGTAGTTGCCGGCGATCAACACAACAGCCTCATCGGTAGCCGCGTCCCGCATGGCAGACGCCATCGTAAAGTCCCGCTGCTGCTGCACCCGCAACATGGCCGGAAACTGGGACTCAGGCAGCATGCCGCAGTGACTCTCATCGATATCCCGGTTTAGCTGCGCCATGGTTGGGGCATCGAAAACCGAGGCGAGGTGGGGGTACTCCGCCGGATCGGCGCCGTAAATTTGCCCGACGTCCGCGCCACTGATGTTTCCGGAAAATATGGGCACACGGCGAGAGTAGGCGGCGTCTACCAATGGGCCATAGAATTTCCAGTCCCAGCCCTCGACATCCCACTGCAAGTAGTCGCGAATCTCTTCGCTGGAATCGAATTCCTGCTGGTTCAGTGTCGCCAGCGCCGCATCGGATTCCCGGTCCAGCATTTCAAACACGACTCCCGCGACGGCATTCGCTTGCAGCAGTCCTGCCAGCAGTTGCAGCTGCAAGGCGTGATGGTCCGGGTTGTCGTGCTTCTCTCCCAATAAAAGATACCTGGCGTCGTCTACCGCACTCCACAACTCCGTCTCACTGACGAAGCGCGCCTCATGGCTGTTCCAGATTCGCCCAACCAGGGGATGATCGCGCAACAGCTCGGTCTGCCAGTCCCTCTCGCCGGACTGCGCAACACTGCCCGATTGCGCACACGCCGCCAACAGCAGAACCGAAGCCGCCAGAATTGCCAACCTGTTAATTGGTGCCACCCATTTGCTGCCAGTTGGCATAGATCTCATCACTCCAGAAATACTGAAAATAGGCGATAGCTGCCAGCTTCTGCTCGTCATTGAGTCGATCGGCAAAGCCGGGCATCTGACCACCCAGAGGGACACCGCCTTCATTAATAACTTGCATCAGCACCGACAGGGGGTGATGCCAGGCATGGGCACTGCCATTCAGCGGGGGTGGTGGAAAGGAGCCATCGGCCAGGCGCTGGCGCCAGTCTTCATGCAAGCCCTGTGCTGCATCGCCATGACACACTGCACAATGCTCGGCGAAGACCTGACGTCCCGTCTCCACCTGTTGCCGCCCATACCAGCGCTGGGTTTGGGGATCGACCTGAGCACTGCCGCCACGCTCGCCGCTGTCTTCGCCGCTGCAGGCGAATAGCACAGCCATGATCAGGCCCAGTCCTGTCTTGCTTGGTACTTGCATGGGAATAGCCTACTTCTTGGGGTAGTCAAATTCCACCAGGGTGCCGATGCCAATCTCGATGTCTGACCAGCTATCGATGTCCAATGAAATCTCCACCAGGCCGCAGGTCGGGATATTGTCGATGTCTGTGTTTGCCATCACGTTGGCAAATTCGGTAATGGCGGGATTGTGGCCCACCAGCATCGCCGCATCACAGGACTCGTCCACGAGGCTGGCCGCCTTCAGGAACATGCCTGTGCCGGCGAAGTACAGCTCCGGGTTACTGGTGATGTCATCTACCGGGAAGTCGATGGCCTCGGCGATCAGCTTCGCCGTGGTCTTGGCCCGCAGTGCCGGGCTGGAAATAATCCGGCAGGGCTTCACGCCGCGTTGCTTGAACCGCGCGCCCATGATGGGCGCATCGTGGAAACCACGCTCGCTGAGCGGTCGCTCAAAGTCTTTGAGTTCCGGGTCGTCCCAACTGGATTTTGCGTGGCGCAGTAAATAGAGCGTTTTCATTTCATTGCCGGGGGTGGGCGAGCGGCTCGGTATACCCGAAGCCACCTACAGGTCTATCTTGCAGCCTTATACCGCAATCTCAATCTCAACTCCAGAAAAGTCGGTGTGCCGACGATACCCTATGCACTAGTGTAAAAATCGGCCTTTTCCGCGCGACTTGGCGCCCGGTTTGGAAGTGCCGATAGAAATTCCAGGAGTTATTTGATGTTCACACGCAGAATCACCACCACCATTATCATAAGCAGCCTGTGGGCAGGCAGCGTGCTTGCCCAGGAAGAAGATGGTATCAGTAGCGAAGTTGAACTGGGTGCGGTGGTCACCACAGGAAATACCGAAAACGAGAATCTGAACTTCCGCGGCGAGGTAGACTGGCGGGATGGTAGCTGGGAATACGGCTTCCTGATCGATGGCTTTCGTTCTTCCCAGGAAGACAGGTTGACGGCCAATCGCATGTACTATGTCGCCGATGCTGAGTTTCATTTGAATGAAGACAGCTTTATTCTCACCCGGCTGGCGCATGAGGATGACGAATTCAGCGGCTACGACTACCAGTCGGATTTCTCGGTCAGCTACGGCCGCAACCTGCTGACGGCCAGGGAGAACATGGCCCTTACCCTCAATGTCGGTGCGGGTGCTCGTCGCAGCAAGAGCGAAGACGGCATGTTCAGTGAGGCGATTCTGCGTCTGGCCGGCGACTATGAATGGAATATTTCGGAATCTGCCACCTTCGGTCAGACCCTGAGTGCCGAATCCGGTGACAAGACCAGTATTTTCCGTTCCGAGTCCAGCATCGAGACCCGTATACTGGATAACCTTTCACTCAGGTTTTCGTTTAACATTAAGCACCAGACCGAAGTGCCGCGAAACCGGGAAAAGACCGACACCGAAACAGCCATAACGTTCGTTATGAATTTCTACTAGGTTTACCAGCCGGGCAGCAAGCGTTCAAGCAGACTGCCCGGCCTTTCCCCCGTTCATGCTGCAACCCTCGGTTCGTCATCAACACCGAGGAATATTCATGACACCTGTTGTCCGCCTGTACTGGCTCATCACCCTCTTTTTCTTGCCCTTGAGCTTGCTGTGGCTTTACCTCAGCACCGGCGGTGCCTATTCGGCGAATGCGCTCGCTGGCAGTCCCCTGGCTGCCTTCTTCACCCTGGTATTCGGCCTGTGGGCCATCAGCGGTGCCTGGGACATCCTGTTCAGCGTCAGCAACCTGCGGCGCAATTACCCGGTGGTGGCTAATATTCGCTACTTCCTCGAGCGCTTTCGGCCGGAGATTCAACAGTACTTCATCTCCAATAATCTCGAGGAAAAGCCATTCAGCCGAGAGCGGCGCAACCTCATCTATCGTCGCTCCAAGGGACTGAATGACACGATCCCCTTCGGCACCGAGCAGGACATCATGGCGGATGGCTATCGCAGCCTGTTGCATTCCATCAATGCCGTGCACATCGACGACAGTGAGGCCCGAGTCGACTTCGGCGGGCCGCAATGCAGCAAACCCTATAGCGCATCCCGGCTTAATATCTCTGCCATGAGTTTTGGTGCTCTCAGTTCCAGCGCTATTGAAGCCCTTAACAAGGGGGCCAAAATGGGCGGCTTCGCCCACAATACCGGAGAGGGCGGACTCAGCCCCTATCACTTGAAACATGGTGGCGATTTGATTTGGCAACTGGGTACAGCCTATTTTGGCTGCCGCACTAACAAGGGCATGTTTGACGACGGTGCCTTCGCAGAACGTGCAGCCAACGATGCCGTGAAGATGACCGAGATAAAGATCTCCCAGGGTGCGAAGCCGTCTCATGGTGGCGTGTTGCCCGGCGCGAAGGTCACCCAGGAGATCGCCGACATTCGCCTGGTTGAAGTGGGCAAGACGGTGAACTCGCCGGCCAATCACCCGGAATTTTCAACACCGACCGGGCTGCTGGAATTTGTCCAGCGGGTCAGGGAGAAGAGCGGCGGCAAGCCTGTCGGCTTCAAGCTGTGTATCGGGCGCCGGCACGAGTTCCTCGCCATTGTGAAAGCCATGCTGGAAACCGGAATCCTGCCCGACTTCATTACCATCGATGGCTCCGAGGGGGGCACAGGTGCCGCACCGGCCGAATTCACCAATCGCCTGGGCGTGCCCTGCCTGGAGGCGACCTACTATGTGAACCAGGTGCTGATCGGCGCGGGGCTGAGGGAGTCGATCCGTATTGTGTCATCAGGCATTACCGCCACCGGCTTCGATATGCTGGAGAAGATTGCCATCGGCGCCAACACTGTCAACGCCGCACGCTCCATGATGCTGGCGCTGGGCTGTATCCAGGCCCGTAGCTGCAATACCAATAATTGCCCTACAGGCATCGCTACCCAGGACCCATTCCGCTCCCGGGCTGTGGATATCGAAGATAAATCCCTGCGTGTGAAGCGCTATCACAACTCCACCGTCAAGGCCTTCCTTGAGCTCTGCGGTGCCATGGGTATCAGTCATCCCGATGATCTGGAGCCCGATGACCTGCTGCTTCGGTGCGATGAATACACCCGAAGCTACACCCAGGTCTATGTGCCGTTGGCAGCGGGTCAGCTCCTGACCGCCGACATACCATCGGATTACAGTGCAGACTGGGCCAGGGCAACTACCAGCAGATTCTAGTCGGGCGGCTGCCCGGGCGAACCGCCTGTTTCGCGGGCTCGATTGACGTCCTGCTCCAGTGTTCGCCGAGCGGGCGGGTCACGGTGGTCTCATCCGGCAAACCGGCGCTATACTGCTGGTATGGCTACTACTCACACCACAAGCCCCGTTTTCCTGCCCGGCTTGCTGCTGGCAGGCCTCCTGACGCTCGCCCCTGTAGTGCCGGTTCATGCCGATCAGACGGATGAGCGCTTGAACTCCCTGTTCGCCGACCTGGGCGACAGCGCCGACATCGGGAGAATACGCGCGACCGAAAACCAGATATGGGAGATCTGGCTGCAACATGCCAATCCCGATGTCGAGCGCCTGCTGGTGATGGGTACCGAACGCATGAACACGCAGCAATACCCCGAGGCCTTGCTAATCTTCAATCAACTGGTGGAGAGCGTTCCGGATTTTGCCGAAGCATGGAATAAGCGGGCGACCCTGTTCTACATGCTGGGTAACTTCGAGGCATCCATCGAAGACATCGAGACCACACTGGCCCTGGAACCGCGCCACTTCGGCGCCCTGTCTGGACTGGGTCTGGTGTATCTGCAGCAGGGAGAGCTACAAAAGGCGCGCGAGGCATTTGAAAACCTGATCGAGGTACATCCCAACAGCCCGAATGCCCGGGAGAATTTGCGCTACGTCATCGAGCGACTGCAGCGCGACCTGATCTGAATATCCTGCTAGCCTGCCAAGCTCGGTGACTCAAGCAGATTCCCGCGCAGGACAAGCAGGCATAAAAAAAGGGTTGCCGTGGCAACCCTTTATATTTCGAAGCGTGTCTCTTACTGGGAACGAGAACCAGTAACAGCGAAAGCACCGAAGTCGCTTCCGAATTCGCCGCTCAGGGAATCACCATCGACCTGGCCAGAAAATTCCAGGACAAGAGTCTGGCCCTGGGCATCTACTTCAGCATCGAATGCAATGCTGTTGCCATCGTAGGTAATACCACCGATTGGTGTTTCACCCAGTTGATCGGAACCCATCAGGCCAGTGCCATCGGCATTCAGTGTCAGTCGCGCAGGCAGAGCACCCAGAGGAGTATTCATTTCCACGTCCCACACGCCAATGCCGGGAGGTGCAGATGCAGCGCATCCAACCAGAACAGCCAGGCTAAGTACCAACAATCCGCTCATTAATTTTTTCATGTAGATCTACCTTTCTTTTATTAGCTTATTTGCTATTAGCTTTGAATTTGCTCAACTTCAGTCCTACAACAGAAGTCCGGAGTTACCGTCTGGAGCAGCCGTTGGCCATCTCAACCCCCACCCCCTTCTTCGTGGAGTTGCCTCAATTGAAAACGGTTCGCCTATTGTCCTGCTAAATGGCTTCCAGTCAACCTCGAAGACCGGGCAATCCCCACCGCCTGTCGGAAATAAGGGGCGCTTGGCGGCACGATTAAAACAATTACTCAATAGCCCAGGCTGTGAGCCATGACCGTCCCGTGTCCTGAAACCCCATGGCTTTTAGGGCACGCTCAAGACCCGGCATGTGGGCTGCGCCATAAAACAAACTGATGGTTTGCTTGTCAGCTTCCTTCAAAGCACTTTCCAGTCGGGCCATTGCAACGCGATTGCGATCGCCAAGCAGGGTGAGGCTGTCCTCCAGTTGTGGATCCAGCAACAGACCATCCGCCCGCGCCAGTTCCCTGGCTAACAGATACTTCAGCACCAGCGACTGATTCTCCATGGACAGTGCCATCAGCAGGCTGCTGACGCTGAAGTCTCCCGGCTCCAGCGCGCGGGATTGTGCGCTCGCCTGCTGCGCTATTGCCACATCGAAGATCATGGAGAAGAAGCTCTCATCTTTCTCTGCCATGATATTTCCCAGTTGTGCGGGACTCAGATCAGCATGGCGAAAGTTGGCAGGCGTGTAATCGATTTCCTGCAACTGGAATTCTACATTGAGTAACCGGGCAACGAGGTTCTGGATCATGCTGAGGGGTGAGGCACCCGCGGCGGCGCTATTCGGACCTGGCCTCTGATCGGGTTCTGCCACCATCTCATAGAGCACGAGATCCTGTGTGGTGAAGAATTCGTTGAGCATGGCGTAGTACGCGGTATCGGCGATATGGATCGCCGCGACCAGATTGACTTCCTTGCCTTCGTCGTTGCGGTAGCTGTTAATCGCGGTTTGTAACTGTCCCTGCCATTCGCCCGGGCCATCCACAAAGCGTACAAAGCCCGCTTCCTGGGCATCTGCGAGACTGGCCCAGACAAGAAATATCAGCAGGCCAGAAGTGGCAGTAGAGAACCTCATTGCGCGATTACTCTCCGATGTCTACTTACAAGCATGAGGAATTCATTGCAGTGACGGCCTACTGAGGTCCTCGCCCGATACAACTGTGCCCGCCGATGGCTATCAGTTAGACATGGCTCTTTGCAGTTTGTCCGGTGGGCAGCAATCCGCGCCCTGGGTCAGTCGACAGAACGCGCTTACCATCCACATGCCCACTACCGGAGCAATAATATAGATCCAAAGATACTCAAATTTCATGGCTGCGAGCGCCGGGCCGATGGATCGAGCCGGATTCATCGAGGCTCCTGTGACCGGGCCGGCAAATAAGGCCAGCAAGGCCACCATGCCACCCACGGCAGCTCCTGCCATGATGCCCTTCTCCTGATGACCAGTGGATACGTTGAGAATGATGAACATGAGGCTGAAAGAAATCAGGACTTCCATGAGGAAAGCCCGCGGCACATCAGTCGCGGGCATCGTTGCGCCGTAGTTGCCGTGTTCCGGGAATAGGATAAGCAGCACAACACCAGCCACCGCCGCGCCACCGACCTGGGCCACGACATAGGCTGGTATTTCCCTGGCGCTGATACGACCAGCGAAATAGAAACCGATAGTCACCGCAGGATTGGTGTGCGCGCCGGAGACATTGCCGAGGGCATAAATGATCGCCATCACCACCAGTCCGAAGACGGCGATGACACCGATATGGCCCAGCGCACCTGCGTAGAGATCGTTAACGACAATAGCTCCACAGCCCACAAACACGAGCAGGAAGGTGCCCAGAAATTCTGCCGTCACTATGTTGGTCTTCATCGCGGCTGTCTTCATTCCCCTTGCCACTGTTAGCCAACAGTGACTGAAAAAGTTTCTAGCGGCTGGCCTGGCCGGCCGGACCTTGCCAGGCCAGCTCGAGAATCTCCCGGACCTGCGCTGCGTTCTCCAGAGGTCGAGGATTCTTCCTCACAACCGGGTGGGTGATCGCTCGACTGGCTATAGCGTCGAGTTGCGCTTGCTTCACCCCCACCTGAGAGAGGCTCGTGGGTAAGCCCAGTTCGGTAATCAGGGTAGCCACCGCTGTGCTGGCAGAAGACCCTGGCATTCCCAGAGCCTCGGCAATCCCGCCCTGGCGTTCAGAAAGCATGCTCGCATTCCAGGCCAGGACCGCCGGCAGCATAACACAGGAAGTGTGACCGTGAGGGACACCACAGTAGCTGCCGAGGATATAGCCGATGCCATGACTGGCGCCGTGTGCCACGGTGCCGAGGCCACAGCAGGCCAGCCAGACAGCTTGCTGGTTCAGGTCTCTGGCTGCGAGATCGTCTGGATTTGCGTGAATGGCTGGCAGCGACTGCTTGAACAGGCGCATGGCATGCAGGAAATTACCATCGAGGTAGGGCGTCGACTGCGGGGAACTGTAGCCCTCGATGGCGTGATCCAGCGAGCGGATTGCTGTGGACAGCCACAGCCACTCGGGGGTGTGCGAACACAGCGCCGGATCATAGATGATGAGCTGTGGACAGAGATTCGGCGCCCGATAGCCTTCCTTCGCCGAACGCGCGGTGTCCAGTACACCGGCATTGTTGCTGTGCTCAGCCCCGGAGAGCGTGGTGGGGATCGCGATCTGGCGAATGCGAGGCGCATTGCCAAACAGGCTGTCATCCGCGGCCCGCGGACCCCGGGTACCATCTGCTCGCTGAGCGTATTGCAACAGGTCTTCCGCGCTCTGCAAATCCTGGTCGATGATGAGTTGTATGGCCTTGCAGGCATCGATGATGGAGCCACCGCCCACTGCGATCAGCAGGTCTGCATCTTTCTCGCGCGCCAGCTGGGCCACGGCCAGAACATCCTCACGCGGGGTGTGGGCACGAATCGCGGTGCACAGGCCCATGCAGCTATCGCCCAGCGCAGACCGCAATTCCGCGAAGTCATCGGTGAGCGAGGCGAGGCTGGCAGAAGCCACCAGCAGCGCCCGACTCGCGCCCACTTCTCGCATGATTCGGGGCAGGGTTTCGACGCTGTCGGCGGCGGTGATGACCCGCTCCAGTGTGGTGTATTTGAATTCCATGGCTGTGGCCATTCTTGCCGGGTATTTTCGCTAATAATGCCAGTTTTTCTATGCTAATCAGCGTGTTAACTCCATCAGGAAAAATGGGTGTCCTAAAAATTTTAGTTGGGTGTCCTGAGACTTTGGAGGCTTTGCGTGGGTGTGAGTTTACGCTGGAACGACCGCTTTCACCTAGGGGCGGGGGCCGCTGTCATCGCCAAGTGCAGGACTCGGGGTTACAATGAGGGGTTATCACTAATCCGTACGAATTCCAACGCCTGTGGGGGGCGCGAGATATGGCAACTTTTAAGGTAAATGGCGTAGAGCATACGGTTGATGTGGAAGCCGATATGCCTCTGCTGTGGGTGCTTCGCGATGAGCTGGGCATGACAGGAACCAAATTCGGCTGTGGCATCGCGTCCTGTGGGGCGTGCACCGTGCATGTGAACGGCAGTGCAGTGCGTAGCTGCGTGCTGCCGGTGTCGGCTGTCGAAGGGCAGGACATCACCACCATCGAAGGGCTGGCGCAGCAGGCGCGCACTGCATCGACGGCTGTGGGTACATTTACCCCAACGTCGCAGTTGTCGGCGGTGCAGCAGGCCTGGATCGACCACCAGGTACCTCAATGTGGCTATTGCCAGTCAGGCATGATCATGGCGGTCTCTTCACTGCTGGCCAGCAACCCCAATCCCTCTGATGCGGAGATCGACGCCAGCATCAATAATGTGTGCCGTTGCGGGTCCTATCCCCGCGTACGACGCGCCATTCGCTCAATCACCGCTTAAGGAGGCAAGACCATGAAGATTTCACGACGTCGTTTCATTCTTGCTTCCGCGGTTGCCGGAGGTGGCCTGCTGGTAGGTTACGCCGCGACCCGCCCGAGCAAGCACCGGGTCGCCAACAACACCCTGGCCAGCGGTGACGAGAAGTTCGTTACCAATTTCATCAAGATCGATCCGGACAACGAGATCACCATCTACGTGCTGCATTCGGAGATGGGTCAGGGTATTCACACCTCGCTCGCCCAGATGGCAGCCGATGAGCTGGATGCCAACTGGGAAGATGTGCGGGTCGAACAGGCCCCTGCCCTCGACCTGTATGCCGCCAATGACATGATCAATGGCTTCGCCGAAGAATACGGCCTGCCCAACTTCCTCAAGGGCATGGTAGAAGCCCTGTCTCCTGCCATCGCGGGTATGGCCAACCTGCAGATTACCGGCGGCAGCGCATCGATTCGTTACACGGGCCAACACGGCATGCGTTATGCCGGCGCCGCCGCGCGTGAAATGTTGATCCAGTGCGCCGCCGAGCAATGGGGCGTAGCGGCCAGCGAATGCACAACCGAGCTGAGCCACGTACACCACAACGCCAGTGGCCGTTCCCTGAGCTACGGCGAACTCACCGCGGCCGCCGCCGAGTTGGAACCACCCAGTGATCCTGTGCTGAAGGATCGCTCCCAGTTCAACATCATGGGCAAGGCAATCTCCCGCGTGGATATTCCTGCCAAGGTGGACGGCACGGCCGAATTCGGCCTCGATCACCACAGCGATGACATGCTGTATGCCGCCATTCGTCTTGCGCCTGTCTTCGGCACCAAGCTGGTGTCCGTAGACGCCACTGAGGCCTTGCAGCGCCGCGGCGTTAAACGGGTCATCGAACTGGAAGATTCCGTCGCCGTGATCGCCGACAACTACTGGCGCGCCAAGGAAGCCCTGAAGCTGGTCAAGTCAGAGTTCGAATCTTCCGAAAACGACAACATTTCCAGCGCAGACATTGCAGCAAGATTCGATACCGAACTGGCCAGTAGCGATGGCGACAAGGACTTCGAGCAGGGTGATGCCGATGCCGGACTGGAAGCGGCCGCCGATGTCATCGAGGCAAGCTACCGTGTGCCCTACCTGGCGCACGCCCCCATGGAACCCATGAACTGCACCGTGCATATTCACGATGGCCGGGCAGATCTGTGGACCTCAACCCAGGATCCCTTATCCATGCGTGGTCGGGTGGCGTCGGTGGCCGGGCTCAGCGAAGACAATGTGACCCATCATCCAAGCTATTGCGGTGGTGGCTTCGGTCGTCGCCTGCCCTTCAACTGGAACGTCATCGATCATGCTACGAAGATCGCCATGGAATTCGATGTGCCGGTGAAGACCGTGTTCAGTCGGGAAGATGACATGCAACAGGATTACTACCGCCCGGCGGTGTTCTCCAATTTCCGCGGCGGCCTGGATGCCAGCGGCAATGTCACCACATGGCATAACCGCTTCACCGGGCCTATCCAGGTGCCGGGTGCATCACACATTCCCTATGCCATCGCCAATCAATCCATTCGCGTGGTGGACGGCGAGACCCATGTGCCTATCGCCGCCTGGCGGAGTGTGGACCATTCACAGCAGACCTTCTTCATCGAGTCTTTCATGGATGAACTGGCCCACCGTGCCGGCAAGAACCCTTACCAGTTCCGCATGGATCTGCTGAATGACCACCCCCGTCATCAGCGTGTATTGCGCACGGCAGCCGAAGCCGCGGGCTATGGACAGAACCTGCCTGAAGGTCATGCCCTGGGCCTGTCGATCCAGGAGAGCTTTGGCAGTATCTGCGCCCAGGTTGCGGAAGTGTCTATCGAAGCCAATGGCCAGCCACGGGTGCACAAGGTCACCGCCGCTATCGATTGTGGCTGGGCCGTGAATCCCGATGGCGTGGAGTCACAGGTTGAGAGCGGCATCATCTTCGGATTGTCTGCGGCCCTGTATGGTGAAATCTCCATCGAGAATGGTCGGGTGGCACAGAATAACTTCCCGGACTACGAGATGGTGCGAATGGCGACCTCACCCGAGATCGATGTACATATCATCGAATCCGGCGAGGCGCTGGGTGGTCTGGGTGAGCCCGCTACGCCACCGATCGCAGCGGCGGTTACCAATGCCATTTATATCCTTACCGGGCAACGTGTTCGCGAGCTGCCTATCAGGAAGCACAAGCTGAACCCCAGCCCGTCACTGGCATCGGTTTAGACTGGTACAGCTGGACATGAAGGGGAGGCAGAGAAATCTGCCTCCCCTTTTTTATTGCGCGCTTTGATTGCTTCCAACGTCTCACTTAAGTTTCTTCAGACTCTTCAGCAATCTTCGCCAAAGCATTGGCAGCCGTTGCTGGCAAATCAATCGAGGCGCTTGCTGAATCTGGCGATCGACAATACCAGCGCCACAACCATAAACACCCCCAGTGCCACCAATTCATCCCACATGGTGAGAATATCCGCACCGCGCAATATGATGCCGCGAATCAGCCGATTGAAATGGGTAAGTGGCAGCACCTCGGCTATGGCCTGCGCCAGGGGCGGCATGCCATCGAAGGGAAACATGAATCCCGACAACAGGATCGAAGGCAACAGGATGAAGAACGTCATCTGCATGGCCTGGAACTGGGTCGTGGCCAGGGTGGACATCAACAGCCCTAGTGACAGGTTGGTGGCGATGAACAGCAGTGACGCCAGAAGGATGTGCAGATATTCGCCTCGAATGGGCACCTCGAAGAAATAGCGCCCCAGAGACAGGATAATAATCAGCTGCAACAAACCAATGACAATGTAGGGAAAGATTTTCCCCAGCATGAGTTCGGGGGTTTTCACCGGCGTGTTAATGAGGAACTCCAGGTTGCCCCGCTCCCGCTCCCGTACGATCGCCACCGCGGTGAACAACACCATGGTCATGGTGAGTATTACACCAACCAGGCCTGGCACGATATTCACGGCGGAACGGCGCTCCGGATTGTAGTAGTTGCGTACCAGGATTCTGCTCTGCTGATTCGCCTGTTGCTGACTGTCGAAGGCGATGGGAGCCGCCGTGAGCTGCTGCGCGACACCGAGGATGATCGGATCCGTGCCGTCCACGAGCAATTGGGCAATTTCCCTGCTGCGACTGATCAGCCGCCGGTCGAAGTCATCAGGAATGAATATGCCGATGGAGATGCGCCCGGCATCCATCAGAGCATTGAGCTCCTGCAAGCTGGCCGCTCTGTGTTGGAGATCGATCACCTGGGTGGCCGTGAGCTCACTCACAAACTGGCGAGAGAGATGGGTTTCGGCCTCATCGACGTAGGCGGCGGACAGATTCCGCACGTCGGTGTTGATCGCGTAGCCAAACATCAGCAACTGGATTAGCGGTATGCCCACGATCATGCCGAAGGTGAGGCGATCCCTGCTCAGTTGCAGAAATTCCTTGCGCATGATGGCGAAGATTCTTAGCAGGGACTTCACGCCGTTGCGCCTCGCTGCTTCTGTCGCCCCGCTTCTTCAAGCCGGCGCAGTTCGGTGACGGCCACGAACACGTCTTCCAGATCCGGGAATACCGCTTCCACTTCGGCCTCGATGCCCGACTCGGCCAGTTTGTTCTGAACCAGCTGCACAGCATTGCTCTGCCGCTTGGGCATCAGGACCCGCAGACGGATTCCCAGTTGGGTGATACTCGTGATCGCAGGTTCATTGCACAGGCTGTTGCGGGCAGCGTTGGGATCCTGGGCGACGACCTCGATAACCTGGGAGCTGATCTCCTCACCCAGCTGTTTCGGAGACCCATCTGCAACCTTCACGCCCTGGTCAAGAATCGCTAAATTGTGACACCTGGCGGCTTCATCCATGTAATGAGTTGAAACCAGTATCGTGGCGCCCTGATCGGCCAGCTCGAACAGCGTCTCCCAGAAGTCCCTCCTGTTCTGCGGATCGACGGCGCTGGTTGGCTCGTCGAGAAACAGGATACTGGGACGGTGCAGGGTAGCCGCCGCCAGTGCCAGTCGTTGCTTCTGGCCGCCGCTGAGGGTGCCCGCAAATTGCTTACTGCGGTCGGCGAGATCAAATTCGGCGAGCAATTCAGCTACCCGCACCTTGCGGGTCGGACCATCCAGTGTGTAGATGGTGCTCACGAACTCCAGGTTTTCTCTTACCGTGAGGTCTTCAAACAGGGAGAACTTCTGGGTCATGTAGCCGATCTTCTGCTTGAGGGCCTCGGCGTCTTTGCGCGTATCCAGTCCCAGTACCGTGGCCGACCCGGAAGTCGGCGTGAGCAGGCCACAGAGCATGCGGATGGTGGTGGATTTACCGCAGCCATTGGGTCCAAGGAAGCCGTAGATCTTCCCTGTAGGGACTTCCAGGTCCACATTGTTTACTGCCACCAGGGAACCGAACTGTTTGGTCAGGCCTCTCGCCTGGATGGCGTAGTCGAAGTCAGCCATGGTTCACTCCAAGTAGACCTGAACCGGCAAGCCCTCTGGCAGGCGCGGGTTCGTGCCCGGCAGCGTGACTTCGGCGAGGTAGGCGAGCCTGGATCTGTCTCTCTCTGTCAGGGCGAAATAGGGCGTGAAGACTGGCTCCATGGCGATGCGCCGAATGCGTCCGGTCATCGGGGCCTCGATGCCATCGATATGCACCTGCAATTCACTGCCGACGTTCAGCCCTACCCGCAACGGTTCGGGGATATAGATGCGGGCGTAGGCCTGCTCACCGGTGAGCATGACGGCGACGATGTCTCCAGACCTTGGGCGTTCTCCCATTTCGAAGGGCAACGAATCAAGCAGGCCGGCCATGGGCGCCACCGTGGTCAGGCGGTCGCGGTCGAACTGCAGGCTCTGTAGTTGGACTTTCGCCTGCTCCAAGGCAGCCTGGGTCTGATCGATCTGTTCCTGACGGGTCCCGGCTGCCAGCTCTGCCAGCTCCGCAGTGACCCGTTCGACCCGCGCGCGCGCCGCATCAAGCTGGCGCTGCGCATTGTCGATGCTTTCCGCGGAGGTAAGATTGCGCTCACCCAGTCCAGCCAGTCGCTGCAGGTCCCTTGTTCTGAACTCCCTTTCCACGATGGCTTCTTGCAGGCTCGCCCGGGTCGCCGTGATAGTTTCCTCACGCGGTCCGTTTAACTGCTCCTGCAACTGGGCCTCTATACGCTTGATGCTGGCCTGTGCCTCGTCAATGCGCAGCTGCAGGCGCGCCGCGTCCTGTCGCAGTATGGTCTCACCCCGCTGTAGCGAGTCGCCCTCCACTGCAACGATGCCCGTGATTGGCTCATTGCTCTCGGTGATGATTTCTACCCGATCGGATTCCAGTTGCCCCACGGCAACCAGGGGCTGTTCTTCGCAGGCCGCGAGAAACAGGCCAAGGCAGAGTGGGACAAAGACTCTAGTCTGCATGTTCGTCTCCCTCCTTATTCGCTGCCGCATGCAAGACACCGCCGTGGAACAGCGCGATGTTGTGTTCGACCAGCCTTGCCGCCGCCTCTTCGTTCATGTCCCGGCCCAGGACAGTCTCCATGACCGGCTTCGCCAGAAAAGGAAACACCGTGAGCGCGATCATGGATAGCATGGTGAGACCGGGGTCGAGATCATCGCGATACTGGCCATCGCGAATCTTGAATGAAATGGACGCCATCAGGCGCGGCGCGAACGCGCCGGCGAAGCGCGCTACCATGGCGTTACGGGATTCACCCTCTTTCATCAGTACCTCGCGCAGGAGAAAGTTGGGCCACCAGGGGTTCTCGAGAAGGACTTGCGTATACGCGCAGCTGAACTCCGTGACACTCAACGCCTCATCACCTCCCAGCTCCGCGAGACTGGCTTCCAGTGAACTGAGCAGTTCATCCACCATGGCCAAGTACAGACCCTGCTTGCTGCCGAAGTAGTAGTTCACCATGGCGCCATTCACGCCCGCCGACTCCGCGATCTCACGCACCGACACGGCCTTGAATTCACGCTGCAGGAAATGCCGCCGGGCCGCGTCCATGAGGTCCGCCTTGACCTTCTCCCCCTCATTCCTCGCTGGCCGACCAGCATTCTTCCTGCGCTGCATACCCACTTCTGATTCCCGGAGCCAAAAACAAAATTAATTAAACATTTAATTAATATTCATGTCAAGCCACACCCGCACCCCTCACCCAGCCAGAACCCGCGCAGCACAAGCCCTGCAGCCAACCCATTCTGTGGACACCCATTTAAAATTTAAATGGGTGTCCTTTAAAATGCTCTTTAAAGTGCTTTAAAGTGTTGGGCGAGGAAAAATGGGTGTCCCGGGAAGTTTGGCCCGGTAGGGTCGTGCTACACTGCGGGCCTGCTGGATTTTGGGCGTTTGTTGTGGCTCTGCTTGTTGTTGGCTTGATCCTGTTTTTTGTGCCGCACCTGTTTCGTGAAATTGGCGTGCGGGACCTGTTGCTGCAGAAGCTGCCTTCCGAGGGGGCTTACAGGGGGCTGTATTCCCTTCTGGCCCTGGCCGGCCTGGTGCTGATCGTGGTGGGCAAGGGACGCTCGGAGTTCGTGATGATCTGGGAGCCGCGTTTCGAGTTGCGCTTTATCAGTCATGTCATCATGATTCCGGTTTTCATCCTCATCGTAGCCGGTAACACCCCACTCTCGAACCTGCGCAAGAGTCTGCGCAACCCCATGATGCTCGGCACCTGCCTGTGGGGACTCGCGCACCTGTGGTCCAACGGCGACCTGGCCTCCATGCTGCTGTTTGGCAGTTTTACCCTGTGGAGCGGATTCAAGTTTGTTGCCATGGGCATGCGCCAGGGACCGGCCCAAGGGAAGGCCTCCATCCTCTGGGACGGAATCGCGCTTGTCGCTGGTCTGATACTGTATGCGGCTGTCGCCATATTTCACGGCCAGCTGTTTGGCGTGGGCTTGAGTTTCGTCTGATGCAATGCTGTTATTTACAGAATCCAGCACGCCGGCTCGAAACCGACCAGGCACCAACATCCACCAATGACTGACAGAATGATGAAACCGGATAAGCAACAGAGCACACGCACCAGCATTCAAACCCTATTGGCGCTTGTTACCACTTGCACCCTGCTCGCAGTAGCGCCTGCTTCCCACGCCCAGACCGCAACAACCCTGCCCTGGGATGGCGAATGGGTCGCCGAGGGAACCCTGTTCCGGATTGCTGTGGTGGTTGAGAACAACCTCATGCAGGTAACCCAGATCGAATCCATGGGTCAGATCTGGACCAACGAGGACGGCGAAGTAGACGGCAATGTAGTACGCGTGAAGGTGGACTACGCCGGCGCCAGCGGCATTATCCAGGCGGAATTGGTAGACAGCGAGACGGCGGTCGCGTTCGCGGCAAGCTGCCTGCCTGAATTCATGGTGGTGTGCGCCCTGTCGAAAGACCGCCAGGCAGTCTTTCGCAAGGTGTCAGAATAGGGAAGATCGGAACAACAGTGATCCGAATTCATGATGTCAGAACGGCGGTTCCCACAACCGGGAACCGATGCCCATGCCTAGATTTCGCTGGCCGACTTCACCACCTTACCAACGATGCCGTATTCGATGGCCTCGTCCGTGGTCATCCAGTAATCCCTGTCGGTGTCCTGCGCCACTCTCTCCAGTGACTGACCTGTCTCGTTGGCAATCAGCTGGTTGATGCGTGCCCGCATCTTGATAATCTGCTCTGCCTGAATCGCGATATCCGTGGCATCACCACGTGCGCCACCCAGTGGCTGGTGTACCAGAAAACGTGTGTTAGGCAAGCAGAAGCGCTGGTCTTTGTCGGCGGCCAGGAATATTGTCGTAGCCGCACTAGCCACCCATCCGGTACCCACAACTTTAACCTGGGGTTTGATGAACTTGATCATGTCGTAGATCACATCACCGGATTCCACGTGTCCACCCGGTGAACTTATGTAGATCGTGATCGGATCGTCGTTATCAGCCGCAAGCGCAAGCAGTTTCTCGGTTATCGAGCGGGCCAGCTTGTCATCGATACTACCGAAGATGGTAATGGCGCGAGACTTGAACAGCTTCTCCTCAAGAAAGCTCGACTTGCCGGAGCCCTTGGGTTCATTCTTCTCATCATCCTGAAAAACTTTCACCTTTGTTTCCTCAAATATCACTAATTCAATTCTGTAGTTAGCTTGTGTTAACAGCTCGCTGCCCGTACTTTGACCCCAGTCACGGCTGCGGACTGCAGTCCTGTTGCTCGGTCCGCAAGTAGGCAATTATCTTCCACAGGTCATCCTGTCCACCCGGGAAATTATTACCAAACCCTACCATGCGCGTGCTCGGAATGCCGGTAGTAACGATAGTAAAAATATCCTCGTTACTGCCACCGTATTTCCAGTGGCAATCGAACAGGTCGACATCCTCGCCGGGTTCCGGCTCATCGCCATGGCAGAAGTTCGCGCAACTGCCCTCGAATAACAGGCGCCCCCTGATGAGGGCTTCTTCATCCTGCAGGTAAGTGCCGAGCACACCCTGCACTTCCTGCGGCACCTCCGGCTCACTGCAGGCAGCCAATAGACTCAGTAAAGCACAAAGCAGGAGACTTAGCCTGAAACCATGCGCGCACGCAACCGCAAAGAGTGAACGATGCATTACTACAGCCCCTAGCCTCTGAATCCTGAACAGCGCTGAAGCAGCCGCTGACTGTTATCGCAAGTGAGTACCCGACCGATGATCGCTGGGGGGCAGATTAATCACAAACGCGAGCCTAATCAACCACCGGCCGCCGCTGTTTCAGTGTCACTACTGTGCTCTGCTCCCAGGGGTTTGAAGGTGATCAATAGCTGCGGGAGCAGGGTCAACGAACCGGTCAGGGCCACCAGCATAGCGAGTGAGGTAAGCAGGCCGAACACGATGGTGGGTATGAAATTGGACAGCGCCAGGATAGAGAATCCGGCGACGATAGTCATGGACGTAAAGTACATGGCACGACCGATGCTGTTGTGACAGAAGTACATGGTCTCGCGATAGTTGCCCAACCGTGGAAACTCCCGCTTGAAGCGATGCATGTAATGAATCGTGTTGTCCACACCGATACCAACAGAAATGGCGGCGATGGTGATGGTCATGATATCGAGTGGGATATTCAGCCAACCCATGATACCCAACACAAAGGCCGCCGCGATGGCATTGGGAATGATGCACAGAATGGCAACCGCCAATGAGCGGAACAGGGTGAGGAACATCAGCATGATGGCGAGCATCACCACACCCAAGGTGAGGATCTGCGACTGGAACAGGCTCTGCAACACGTTGTTGTACATCACCAGGATACCCGTGAGCCGAACCTGCTCGTCCGTGAATCCGAACTCTTCTTCGACACCGGCTTCGATGCGCTGTAGCAACTCATTGCGATTCAGGTCAGGTGCCGACTCAATCACCCGCACGTTGAAACGCGCCTGGTTGTCGTCGATGGATATGAAAGGTGTGAGCACCGTGTCTTTCAGGGTTTCCGGGATGCGGTTATAGAGAATGGCCCAGAGGAAACCATCGATGGTCTCGTTACCATTGAGTTTCTCCGCCAGTTGCACGATGGCGCCGAAGGACAGTACCTTGCCAGTCTGGCTGTCGTTGTCCAGGTACTCATGTATGGCCTTGATCTGCTCCATCTTCGGTGCGGTAAACCAGTAAGCGTCATCGTTGCCGCTATCACCAAAGCCATCGTCGAAACCGTCGTCGAAGCCATCATCGAAGTCGTCGGCAAAGCCGTCGTCGAAGCCATCATCGGCGGCTACCCCGGCCTCCAGATCGACGATCACATCGAAAGACAGGGTACCACCCAGCTTGTCGTCAAACAGGCGCATGCCCTGGTAGATCTCGGTGCTCTCGCGGAAATAGTCGATGAAGCTGTTCTCGACCCTGAGCTTGCTTAGCCCGATCACGCTGAACGCCAGTACCAGCGTGTAGATCACCAGCACGTTAATCTTCAGTTTGTCGGTGACACTGGCCAGCATGCCAGTGAGGTTCAGTTTCAGATTACTGGAGTACTCGGCCTCATCCTTCTTCAACATGCTCATGATGGACGGGAACAGGGTGAACGCCACGACCATCGCGGTGACCACACCCATCATCATCATCCAGCCAAACGTGATGATAGGAAGAATGCCACTCACCAGCAGTGAGCCAAAGGCGACCGCCGTGGTCAGTGCCGTGTACAGACAGGGGCGGAACATGCTGAGCACGGAGTGGCGCAGCAGTTTGTCGTGATCACTGTAGTGCCGCTTGGCGCGCAACTCCCGATAGCGCACTGTGAGGTGCACGGTCAGGGAAATGGTGATAATCAACAGCAGGGAAATGAAGTTGGATGACACCACGGTCACGCGCCAGTCCATGAGCCCCAACAGGCCAACCATGATAGTGCCCGCCACCGCACAGCAGATGAGCGGTATGGCGACCCAGCGCAGTCGCCGAAAGATCAGTCCCAGCGCAACGATGATCAGCAACACCACGGCGATACTGAAATTATTCAGGTCGCCTTCCACGAAGGTCACCAGGTCATCGGCAATCATGGGGGCACCGCCCAGGTAAATCTGCGCTCCGTCCCGGTAGCGATCCAGGATGCCGCGTATCTCGGCGATGGTCTGGTGTTGACGGTCCCCCGCCAGCACACTGTATTCGGCGTACTCTTCTTCGATGGACAACAGCTCGGCCTGCTGTTCCGGCGAGATCTCACCGCTTGCCTCGAGATTGCGCAGTTCGGTGCGACGCGTGATGAGTCCCCGCGCCGTTTCATCGATTTTAAACCCAACCTGCATGCCCGCAGTCTCACCGTCAGGACTCAGCAGCGCATTCCGAAACACCGGGCTGGTCATGATCTCTTCGCGGGCGGCATCGAAATCGACTTCTTCATCGAGCAGGGTCAGATAGTCCTCGGAGATACCCGTGAGTGGGGTATCCCCGAATATTGGCACGTTGAGTATGCTGTCGACGGATTCCACTTGCTCAATGGCCAGGAGCTCTTCCCGCAGTTGCGCCAGCTTCGCCAACTCTGCGCGATCAAACAATTCACCGTGGGGTGTGTAGGCAACGATTACTGAATCACGGCTGCCATAGCGCACATTGATTTCCCGCGAGAATTCCAGGTCAGGATCATTCTCCAGCAACAGGGAATCCGCCGAGGCATCGAGACGGAAGTTCTGGGCATGGTAGGCAAAGAATGCGACCACCAGCAGCAGGCTGGCTATGACCAGTACAGGCTTGCCGAAGACCAGTTGGCTGTACAGACGAGCAGTAGGAGAAGACGACATGACTATCTAAAGCAGGGTCAAATTAGGAGGCGCTCACTATACGCGTTTTCCCGGCGGTTTTCGATGACACCGCGGGGTCGCCGACGATGCAGGATTCGCGGCTCGTCGGCACTGAAGCAGGCAACCGGGTCACCGCGATTCAGGGAGAATCCGGCGGATCCACTTCCAGGCGACGTGCACCCGCCAGGATTCCAGTGAAGGCATAGTTACCCTCGTGGCAGGCATATTCATAGATGGGCTCTCCCGCAGGACGGCGATTCATGGCGATCTCGCCGGACCAGGGCCGGGTGAAACTGGCTGGATCCTCAATGGTGAACCCGTACCTGATCTTGTCCGGCCCGATCAGTTCGAATCGCTCCGTCACCACGGTCTGGTCGGAGCTGCCCCGGAAACTCTGCAGGGGATGGAAGTCGCGTGTCTTCACCACCAGGGTATCGCCCTCCCAGTAACCCACCGAATCCCCCATCCACTTATTGAAGTCGGTGTCGGGATGATCCTTGCCCAGGGGAATGATGCGGGCATCGTGCACCATCTCCACCAGGATCACGACGTGATCGCTGGTCTGCACGATCTGGTAGTTGTTGTTGTACATCACCGGCAACATGGGTGGGCCGGAACTGGAGCCAAATGACAGCAGGCAGCGCTCGCCCAGCGGCCGCAATTCGTAGCTGTCATAACTCTCTACACCGGGTCGGTTACGAAACTGGCTAATCAGGGAGTGGCTGCTGAACCCTTCCACCATGGGAATACGTCCGTCTTCCGGGTCCACCACGATGGACGTGCGGTACTCACCGTTGATCTCGATGACATTGGTGCCACGATCGACCCAGAAATTGTTGTAGCCCAGGTCGGTATTGCCGTCCGTGGGTGGCGCGCGGTCCGGATCGGAGTCCGTCGATCGATTCTCGATGTAGCGGCGCCAGCTCTCTTCCTGGGCTGCCGCCTCGTCTGCGGTAAAGAAGCCCTTATTGCCCAGATCCCGTGGACGTTGCAGGGGAGTCTGGGTCGCATTGGTCCAGATGCCCTGCAGATCCGGCCTGCCGTCTGCCGTTCTCGGCATCGTCCATTCCTGGGCTGCGCTGCTGCTCGCCGCCAGGCCCAACAGCAGGGACAGCACGATGCCTGTGCAGGATGCTCGTTGAAGTGCTACTGGACCCATGGGGGTTCTCCCGTGTTACGCGCTGACGCCATGTGATTCGGCGCCTTGCCATGGGGGGCCCGGCACCGACTATTCCTGCAAAAAAGCTTACTCCGATTGCCGCTGATGCTCAATCCGGGGGACGCCGACCCACCGCCCACGCGCGATCAGCCGATTAAATCAGTTACTACCTTTTGGGAAGCGCATGCGCGATCGCTATCTTTTTGAATTAAAAGCGTTATTTATGTTGCAATGCGCATCGAAAACCCATCCCTCAGCGGGTTTTCGCCGGTGCAACATTCTGTGATTTCGATCAATACCGCTGTGGGCCACCTGGGTGAATATTGCTACCATTATTGTGTGCTATGGGTAACAGGGTCAGGCCTGTGGCGCTGGTCAACCAGGGCTGATGAGAACCTGGCCCGGCAGTCGGGTTCACCCACTGTGCCCGACAATGAGTTGGAACAGCGCAATGCAGTACCTACATAAGCAGTACCCATAGACCTGTTAATCGCCCGCTAGGGCCCGATAGAAAGAGAAACGAAGCAAGGAGTCCATTGATGAAGTCATTAGGCAAGGTACTCATTACCACCGCTGCATTGTTTACAGCCGTTTCCGCGCTGGCCGATGAGTGGCTGCGCTCTATTCCCGATTTTGAACTGACTGACCAGAACGGCAAGGTCCATACCCTGGACGACTACAAGGACTACGACTACGCCGTATTCTACGTGCAGGGTGTCGGCTGCCCGATCGCCCGCATCGCCGTGCCCAATTTCCGCGAAGTGCGCGATGAATTCTCTGGCAAGAACGTCAGCTTCACCATGTTCAACTCCAACATCCAGGACAACCTGGCCCGCATCTCCCGGGAAGCGAACGAGTTCGGCATCGACTTTCCAATCATGAAAGACGAGGGGCAGAAACTGGCCAAGGCCCTGGGGGTCGAGCGCACCGCCGAGGTATTCGTGGTGAATCCCCGTACCCAGGAAGTGCTGTTCCGCGGCCCCATCAATGACCAGCTTGGCTACGAGACACAGCGCAATGAGGCCAGTGCCCACTACCTCAAGGATGCACTCAATACCGTGCTGGCGGGTGGCGTGGTCAACATGGATGACATCCCGGACTCCAAGGGTTGCCTGGTTGCAATCTTCGATACCTGATCACGCAGACCTGAGCATTCAGTAAGCGGCAACAGACAATAAAAAGGGGAGACCTGGTCTCCCCTTTTTATTGGCCGGTGGTCAGGCATCAAGCCCGGACCGGTCGCAGAATCCATTCGCCTGACGGCTCACAATTAAACGTGCATCGGAATTCCAACTACCCTTACTCTATTGACTGTGTAACTTACGAGCCTTTCACCCTGCCCCGGCACTGGTTGTTGCAATCCTGAAATTTGCGGGAATTGAGCACGGAATCGATTAGCTCGCTTATCCTAGGGATTTCACGAGTACAGAGGGGCAGTCACCCATGGTACGGTCTGCGCACCGTAAAAATAGCGGTAATGGAAAACCTGCAGTGGATCTCTCTCAAGCGCCAATACCCGTCTACCTGGTAGACGACGATCCCGAACTTTCGGAGGCCCTGGCGATCTTCCTCAGGCGCATCGGCTACTCGCCAGTGCGGTTTCACAGCAGTGAAGAGTTTCTGGCATTCGATGACTATGCCGAGGTTGCCTGCGTCGTGCTGGACAATCACTTGCCCGGTCTTTCGGGCCTGCAGGCGCAACAGGAAATGATCAAGCGCGGCGTGGAGCTGCCCATTATTTTCATGAGCGGCGAAAGCGGCTACCAGGATATCGTGGATGCGGTGAAGAGCGGTGCAATTACCTTTCTTGAAAAGCCCTTCTCCATGGAGAAGTTCCAGTCTGTGCTCGCCGAGGCGCTCGCGGTTCACAACGAGAAACTGGAAAAGCTGGCCGCCCTGCACACAGCAAACGCCAAGCTCGATGCCCTCACCTCCCGGGAACGAGAGATCTATGAATTCGGCATCAAGGGCTACTCCATCAAACGCATTGCCGAAGAGCTAAGCATCACCACCAGTACCGTGGAGTTCCACCGCAGTAACGTGCTGAAGAAGCTCGCTGTAAACTGCTTCTCCGAGTTGATGGCGCAGGAAATCGACAAGCGTCAGTAATCCTCCAGAAAATTCCAAAAAAAAAAGCCGCATGCGCTTTAGCGCCTGCGGCTTTCTTCGGCTTGCGTTTGCGTGAACACCGGGAGTCAGGTGTGCAACGCCAGTATTACTCCACGAAGGCTCTTTCGATCACATAGTGCGCCTTGATGCCCTGGCGGGACTCCTCAAATTTCCAGCCATCAAGAATTTCACAGCAGTCTTTCAACATGCTGGGACTACCACAGATCATGAATCGATCCTGGGCGGGATCTGGCTTTGGCAAATTCAAATCATCGAATAGCTTGCCAGAAGTCATGAGGTGGGTAAGGCGCCCCTGGTTACGAAACTCTTCACGAGTCACCGTGGGGTAGTACAACAACTTCTCGCGAACCTCTTCGCCGAAGAACTCGTTGTTAGGTAGCTCGTCCCTGAGCAAACTTTGATAGGCCAACTCGCTCACATAGCGCACGCCGTGGGTGACGATGACATGATCGAAGCGTTCATACACTTCCGGGTCCTGCACGATGCTGATGAAAGGAGCGAGGCCTGTGCCGGTGCTGATCAGATAGAGATTGCGACCGGGTAATAAGTGATCGACGACCAGTGTGCCGGTGGGCTTGCTGCTCACCAGTAGCTGGTCACCAATCTGGATATTCTGTAAACGGGAAGTCAGCGGGCCATCCGGCACCTTGATACTGAAGAACTCCAGTTCTTCCTCATAGTTGGGACTGGCGATGCTGTAGGCACGCATCAGGGGCTTGCCTTCCACCTGCATGCCCAGCATCACGAAGTGGCCATTCTCGAAACGCAGTGACTTGTCCCGGGTCGTGCGAAAACTGAACAGGGACTCATTCCAGTGTCGGACATCGGTGACGTTCTGGGTGGAAATACTGGCCAAGCTGAACTCCTGGGGGCACCGGGCGAGGTGCATGCAAGCTTAAAGTGGCGGCAAGTCTAGCGGCCGGCTTTATATCTGTGAAATTGATTATATTTATATTACTTATCTATAAAATAGATATAAGAGCCCGAAACCCCTATACTTCCGGCATGCATTACACCCTCCACTACACCCTCAAACAGCTGCAGGTCTTCCTCGCCGTGGCCAACCACGAGAACGTGAGCCAGGCGGCAGGGGAACTGGCCATGTCCCAGTCCGCCGCCAGTACCGCACTCAAGGAGCTGGAACAGCGTTTCGATACCCGCCTGTTCGACCGCGTGGGCAAGCGTCTGCAGCTGAACGAGCAGGGCCAGCTGGTGCGCCCCCGGGTCGTGGCGCTGCTGTCCCAGGCCCAGGAGCTGGAGGACGAACTGCGCAAGCACGCCGGCATCGGGGAACTGAAGGTGGGTGCCACCCTTACCATCGGTAACTACCTCGCCATTGGCATCATGGCAGGCTTCATGAATGAGCATCCCGGCGCCCGGGTCCAGCTGACCGTGGAGAACACCGCCGCCATCGCCAACAAGGTCCGGAACTTCGAATTGGACGTAGGACTTATCGAGGGTGAGCTGCAGGATCCCGATCTCGAAGTGATCTACTGGCGCGACGACGAACTGACCCCATTTTGCGCGCCGGACCATCCGCTCGCTGGCAAAGGCCTACTGGATGAAGCAGACCTGCTGCAGGCAGAGTGGATCGTCAGGGAGCAGGGTTCAGGTACCCGGCAGGCCTTCGACCGGGCCATGACTGGCATACTGCCCAACCTCAAGCTGCGGCTGGAATTGCAGCACACCGAGGGCATCAAGCGCGCGGTGGAGGCCGGCCTCGGTGTGGGTTGCCTGTCTTCGCTTACCTTGCAGGAAGCCTTCAGGCGTGGATCGCTGGTACCATTGGCGGCGCCCCACCGAAACTGGCGGCGCAAGTTCTACTTTATTCTCCATGGCCAGAAATACCGTGGCGCGGGGGTAAGCAGCTGGATGGAGCATTGCCGCCGCAGCTGAACGGCCTGCCCCGGGTACGCAGCATGCAGTGTGGTGAATGAAAGCAATATGAGTGGCGTGGTTGCCTGAATATATGAAGTTGGATACCCCTGCCCTGTCTTCCAGGATAGCAAGCTGGTGCGTAACGCGTCGCTTGTCACTCTTTATTGCCAGCGTATTCACCACTCTGGCCCTGGCCAGCGGACTGCTGATCATCCAGTTCGACGGAACCTTCAATGCCTTGCTCACCGAGAGCGATCCCTATCTCGATGATCTTGCGCGCATGGATGAAGAGTTCCCTATTCCTACCGAGGCGGCCTTCATCTTTGTCGCGCCCGAAGGCGACTCGGTCTTCAACAGGACCACACTCGATGCCCTGGATGACCTGCGCCAGGCATACCTGGAGATTCCCCGCGCCAGTTACCTGTCTACCATCATCGACTGGCTCTCACCGGAGACCCAGCGTCGGCTGTTCGTGAAGCCCATCGCCGAATACAGCGACAGTGAACTGGCCGCCGTGGCGGCCGAGGCGGCGGGCGATCAACTGCTCACGGCCAACCTGCTGGCCGGAGACGGCGGCATCACCTTCGCCAACCTGAGCCTGAACGCGCGCAATGCCAGCACGGCCGAGCGTATGGAAATCGCTGCCGCCATCCAACAGGTCCGTGACGAGATCCGGGAGCGTCATCCCGAAGCCAGGCTGTATGCCGGATCCGACCTGATCCTGGAGCAGTCCAGCCAGGACTCCATGATCGCCGACCTCACCAGCCTGCTGCCCATCGTGATCATCATCTGCGTGCTGGTGATCTGCTACTGCTTCCGCTCCATCTCCCTCGGTGCCTGTATCCTGATTCACCAGGTGGTGACAGCCGTGTGCAACATCGGCACCGTGAACTATCTGGGCTATTCCTTTAACAATATTTCCGTTATCGCACCGCTGGTAGTAATCATCATCGCAGTCGCCAACAGCGTGCATATCATCTCCATCTACAAGCAAGCCCTGCAGCGGGGCGACGACAAGCTGGACGCCATGCGCCACAGCCTCAGCCATAACCTGCAACCGGTAAGCCTCGCGGCCGTTACCACGGCCATCGGCTTCTCGTCCCTGAACATGACCTCGTCCCCGGCCATCCAGGAATTTGGCCAGATCGTGGCCATCGGTATCCTGTTCGCCTACGTGCTCACCTTCACCATGCTGCCTGCCATCATGGTGTGGCTCAGCTTTTCCTGGGACAGGAACCCGGCGCAGAAACTGTTCCTGCAGTCCCAACTGCAAACCCTGGTCAGCTTTACCCAGCGCCGGGACGAGCCCATATTCTGGGCCTGCACCTTGCTGGCGGTCTTCACGGTGAGCCTGCTACCCCTGAATGAAACCGATTTTAATCGCCTGGATTTCATTGCCAACGAGGACGATATTCGCCAGTACTATGACGTGGTGGGCGAGCGCATGAACCGCGGCCCCGCCCTCACCTATGCTATCGACAGCGGCGTCGAGAACGGCGCCATGAGCCTGGAATTCCTGCGGCGGGTGGAGCGCTTCGGGGAATGGCTGGACAGCCAGCCGCAGATCGAGTCCCACGCCAGCGTAGTGGAGGTGCTGAAAACCATCCACCAGTTTCTCAACGATGGCGACCTGGACTACTTCCTGCTGCCAGAGACCGACACCAATGTGGAGAATTATCTGGAAGCCTTCGCCATGGTGAACAGCCTGGAGTTTCCCATCGGCGACTTTATTAACAAAGACTTCTCCGCCATCACCCTGCTCATCAACGCCACCCGCATCTCCAATCAGGAGTTAATCGACCTGGACCTGCGCATCACCGAGGAGTTTGGCAATTACTTCGAGTCCGCCGAACTCATCCACGGCAGCGGCCTGCTGGTGTTCTCCCGCATGGATGAGCTGGTCACCACGGAGTTGTTGCAGGGTTACTCGGTAAGCCTGTTGCTGATCACCATCACCCTTGTATTCGGGCTGGGGTCATTCTACTTCGGCGTGCTCAGCGTGATTCCCAATCTGTTGCCGGCCACCATGGTATTCGGTTTCTGGGCACTGTTTGTGGGACAACTGGATCCCTTCGTGATGATGCTGTTCAGTATCAGCATCGGTCTGGTAGTGGACGATACCGTGCACATCCTGAGCCATTACCTGGAGAGTCGGCGCAGCGGCGCCTCACAGGATAAGGCCATCTCCCATGCCATCAGGATTGCCGGCCCGGCGCTGTCCATTACCACCATGGTACTGGCCCTGGGGACTACCATCCTGATCTTCGCCAACACCCTGTACTTCCAGCAATCGGCGAAGCTGCTGGTTCCCATCGTGGTGGTGGCGCTGGTGCTGGACCTGGTCTATCTGCCGACCATTCTCAAGCGCTTCGATCGCAAGATTGCAGTCGACACAGCAAGCTAGAAGCGAGCGCGTTAAGGTCGTAATAGTCGCCAAACGAACAGCCTATAACGACTCTATCAGGAGATGGAGTTCGTGCCATCACTCTCTATTGCAGGGCGCTACTCGGGATCTCATCTATCGGCCCGGAGCAGCCGGCGCATGACTTCAGACCTGGGAGTTAGAAGCATCTACGGGGAGGCTCGTGTTAAGTAAGCAATGTACGCAAACAATTTGCAACAACGCAGTGGCCTGAGACAGGTGCTGCATACTGGACATAAAAAAGCCGGGTCATAAACCCGGCTTTAAATCTGTCAAGAGGACTTGAAAGCTTCGCTTTCTTAGTCATCGCCTCCCTGATTCGCAAACTTGTAGTTCACCGCGCCGAAGAACATCTCGTCCCAGCTCTCATTCCCCCAATTCACCGCCCGATCAGGATCAGGATTAGCAGGATTCTGCGCAGAGTTATCGAAAGCGCCAACCGCCGTAATCACCGTACCAGCCGGCACAAACTTCGGCTCTTCATACTGATAAGCCAGCTGCCAGTTGTAGTTGTACTTGGCGATGTTGATCAGCTCCTCGCGTGAACCATCGGGGTAATCCGCATAGAAGCGCATGTACTTGCCGCGGAAGTGCATGTGCGGCGTGAAGCTGTACAGGTGCGCGTCCCTGGCGATGGTGATCTGTGAGGTCTGCTCAAACTGTGGATCGTGGGGTGGAATCGTGGTCCAGGTGTTGGGGAAGATGCAGGCGCATTTGCCGGACATTCTCTCCGCGGGTGGCTGGTCTTCCGGGTAGAACCATACGCCGACCTGGCTGCGGTCGGTAGTTTCCTTGCCGTAAGGTGTGTAGTGCATGTTCAGGTGCAGGATGGAACCTGCCTTGATCAGGCCGCCGGTGTCTTCCGGATTCATTTCCTGTACGAAGCCGGGGATATAGGCCGCGATGTTGGCCTTGTCCGGGTGGCTTGGACCGCCCAGGAAACCGCGTCCGTCTTCACCGGGGAAATCCAGGCGGTTCACCGTATGGTGCAGCACCGCGCGGTCGCCGGCGATGATCTGGCTGGCTTTCATCCAGCGATCAGTTGGCATATCGAAATGAACTTCCACGTTCACGAAGACGCCGTTGCCTGTGGCCGGCACAGTGGTGGGTGGAATATCCAGGATCATGTCTGGCTCGCCGTAGGCCCACTTGGACTCTGGCCATTGCAGGTTCATCAAGGGGTCTTCGGTGCCATCACGGGGCGCACCGGCTTCGGTCCAGGCGATGATGTTGCGGATGTCCTCGTCGGAGACCAGGCGGTCATTCATGAACTCACCGATGTGGCCATCGATGGCGCCCGGTGGCATGCGACGAGTCATCAGCACTTCGCGAATCATGGGGGACCAGCCCTGTACCATGGCATGGCTGTCCATGGCGAAGGGGGCAACCCCGCCTTCACGGTGGCATTCGGCGCATTGGGCGGCCAGTACCGGCGCGATGTCTGCCACATAGGACGGCACGGAGCGCGCGGGGAAGGTGATTGGGTCGCCGTTCACCGCGACTTCGGGTGTGCTCACTGCATTGCCATCGAGAATCTCGGCGATGGCCTTGTCGGCACCGTCCACGTTGCCACGGTAGGTCACCACGAATCGGTCAGGATCGAACAGCAGCACCTGGCCCGCGTGGGTGATGCCCAGGGACTCGGAGATCATGCGCGCGTCATCCATCAGCACGGGGATGTCGACACCGTATTCGGCCACCTTCTCGCCTACCGCGTCGCGGTTATAGCGCCCCATGGGATTGATCATGAAGAACTCGATGCCTTGCTCATCGTACTTCGACTTCAGGGCATCGAAGCCGGCGACGGCGGCGGTCGTGGCGGCGCTGTCGTTGGCCTGCACCAGCAGGGCGACGGCGGCATGGTCGTCATACCAGCTCATGCCATGGTGGTAGCCTTTATGGTCCAGCAGAGAGAAGTCCCCCACTCTCTCCTGAGCCGCCAGGCTGCCTGACACCGTTAACAGGGCCAGGGATGAAATCATTACGCGGCTGAATGTGCTCACAGTTATCTCCTCAATCTCCACAAAGCAGGGTCTGTTCGGACAGGAAAGGCAGGCTCGGGCGCTGTGCCCGGATGACCTCCAGTTCCCCTTTTCCAACGCTACAGACTAAGAGCTATGGGGGTTGGGGTCAATAATCGTGGTTTCGTCTCGCCCTGTAATTAGCGTGACTTGTCGGAGTCTTCAGGGCGGGTTGGCGGCCACCAGCAGCGCCCGTAATTGGGGGTAGAGGTCAGGATTGGCGATCAGCAGATCCTTGTTGTGGAATTGGGGGTCGGCGCCCTCGGGCAGCGCACTGAAATGGCCACATTCGGCACCGGCTTCCAGCGCGATGAGGCGGGCGGCGGCGAAGTCCCAGACACTGAGGCTCTCGTAGTAGCCATCCAGTCGCCCCATGGCGACGAAGCAGATGTCCAGCGCCGCCGAACCCAGGCGGCGGATGTCGGCACAGTGAGTGATTACTGACTCAAGCCGTCTCGCCATGGGGCCCAGGCCCTCCTTGATATAGGGAAAGCCCGTGGCGATGAGGGCGCGGGACAGCTCGGTCTCCCGCGCCACGGCGATGGGCTGGCCATTGCGGAAGGCCCCTTCGCCCTTGATGGCATGGAACATCTCATCGGTGAAGGGGTTGAAGACCACGGCAACCGCGACATCGCCGCCCACGGTGCAGGCCATGGAGATGGCAGACTGGTTGTGGCCGTGGGCATAGTTTACGGTGCCGTCGATCGGGTCCACGATCCACACATGTTGCTCCCGTTCCCAGATCCTGCCCGCCTCCGGCGAGGATTCTTCCGAGAGGATCGCGTGATTGGGGTAGCTGGCCTTGATCACCGTGCAGATCAGTTCATCGGCCTTGAGGTCGGCCTGGGTGACCAGTTCATTGCCACCCTTGTAGTCGTGCTGGAGGCCGGCGACCTCGCGCTCGTGGACGATGAGGTTCCCCGCCTGCCGGGCGATTTCCATGGCGAATTGCAGTAGGTCGGTCTTGCTGTGCATGTCTGGCTGTCCTTGTCTGTTTGGATTTCAGGGGCTTCGATCCTGGTTCCTGGGTAAGGGCGGATAAGAAGGGCTGAAAAATAGCTGGGCTCTGAATCTCTGAATTTGCCTGAATTTCTTCAACATGTGCGGCAGCCTGTCCCTGAATTCATCGTCCCGGCCGCGGGGTCGGTTCCCCTGCGGATCGCTGCAGGCGGCGTGGTTGCTGGGCTGGGGCGAAATGGAAAAATGGGTGTCCGGTAAATGGAATCCCGTAGTGCCTGGCTCAGAGACTGCCTGCTGGTGCCGATAAACTCAAGGTGAAAAGTGCTACGATCCTGGTCCTGAAGTATTCGCTGTTTGCCACCATCGCCACCCTGGTCAATCTGGGTGCGCAGGAAGTGGTGGTGAGTGTGTACCAGGGCAGGAACTCCATGTTCTTTTCCATTCTCCTCGGCACCCTGTCTGGCCTGGTCTGCAAGTACCAGTTGGACAAGAATTTCATCTTCGACTATTCCACAACGTCATCGGCCCATGACCGACGCAAGTTTATTCAGTACACGGCCACCGGGTTTTTCACCATCGTGCTGTTCTGGGGCTTCGAGTTGTTTGCCGAATACCTGTATGGCACCAAGACCGCGCGCTACACCGGCGCCGCCATCGGACTCGCCATTGGATATGTTGTAAAGTATCAGCTCGATAAACGCTACGTCTTCATCCAAGAGAACCCCTGATGCAACTCAGTGGCTGGGGTAACTACCCCGCTGTACAGGCCGATGTCCTGGCGCCGGCCAGTGCGGCCGAACTGCAATCCCTGCTCGCCCAATCCGACGCCTCCTCACCGCTGATCTGCCGCGGTGGCGGCCGCAGCTATGGCGACAGCGCCCTCAACGCCCGGGTGCTGAGCAGTCGCTATCTGGATCACTTCCTGGACATTGATGAAGCCGCCGCCACCGTGCGCTGTGGCAGCGGGGTGAGTCTCGGGCAATTGCTGGAGCTGGTGATTCCCCGTGGACTGTTTCCACCGGTTCTGCCGGGCACCAAACACGTCAGCATCGGCGGCGCCATCGCCGCCGACATTCACGGCAAGAACCACCACCTGGAAGGCAGCTTCTGCGATCACCTCGAATCGCTCACCCTGTTGTTAGCCGACGGCAGCATCCGGCGCTGTTCTCCCACGGAGAATGCCGCACTGTTCCACGCCAGCTGCGGCGGCATGGGGCTCACCGGGATCATTCTCGATGCCACCCTGCGCCTTAACAAGGTAGCAAGTGTCTCTATTAATAACCGCAGCTTCTCGGTGCGAAACCTGCAGCACTGTCTCGAGCTGCTGGATGCCCACAACGAGGCGAGGTACGTGGTGGCCTGGCTCGATTGCCTGCAACAGGACGAGAGTCTGGGGCGCGGGATCGTCTACGTGGGGGATCACGCCGACGATGGCAATCTGCAAGGGGTGAAGCGTCGTGGCCTGTCGGTGCCGTTTCATACACCGGGCTTCCTGCTCAATCGTTTCACCATGCGTCAGTTCAATGCGCTCTATGCCCACTGGAAAAAGGGCCAAGGCGAAACCACGGTGCAGACGTACGAGCAGTTCTTCTTTCCTCTGGACAGCATCGGTCACTGGAATCGCCTGTACGGGCGCCGGGGCTTCCTGCAGTACCAGATCGTCGTACCGGAAGATGCCAGGGAGACGCTGACCCAAATCATCAGCCGGGTAGCCGATTCCGGCCAGGGCTCTTTCCTCTCGGTGCTAAAGCGATTCGGCAAGGCCAATAACAATCTGCTGTCCTTCCCCAGAGCCGGCTACACCCTGACCCTGGATTTTCGCTGGCGGCCATCCCTGTTTCCCCTGCTGGACGAACTGGATGCACTGGTTCTGGACTGCGGCGGCCGCCACTACCTGGCCAAGGACGCGCGACTCAGTGAAAGCAGTTTTAAAACTGGGTATCCTCGCTGGCAAGAATTCATGCAGGTGAAGGCGGACGTGGACCCGGGCAATCGATTCGCCTCCCTGCAGTCCCAGCGACTGGGTTTAACACCCGCAACTGCGGCCAACAGGAACAGGGAGTCTGACCCTTGAACGTGCTCATCATCGGTGCCGGATCGGCAATCGCAGTAGCCACTGCCCGGCACTATGCCGCGCGGGGTTGCAGCCTGTTCCTGGTGGCCAGAAACGAGGCGCGGCTGGCGGAGCTGGCCCAGGATCTCACAGTCAGGGGCGCGGCCCGGGTCGGCCAGCACACTCTGGACGTGCTGGATCATGACCAGCACGGGGCGGCAGTGGATGCGGCGCGCCGCTTTCTCGAATCCATCGACATCGCGCTGATCTGCCACGGCTCCCTCCCTGACCAGGCGATTACGGAGACAGACTTCGCCGCCGCCCGGCGCGAGCTGGACGTCAACGGCCTGTCGGTCATCTCCCTGCTTACCGAACTCTCCGCCGTCATGAAGGAACAGGGCGATGGCACCCTGGCGGTAGTCACCTCGGTGGCCGGTGATCGTGGTCGCCAGCCCAACTTCGTGTACGGCGCGGCCAAGTCCATGGTGTCCACCTACCTGCAGGGCCTGCGCGGGAAGCTGCTCCCCCACGGCGTGCATGTGGTCGACATTCGTCCCGGCCTCGTGGATTCGCCCATGACCGCCCGCTTCGAGAAGGGCGTGCTGTGGTCGACACCCGAACTGGTCGCCGCCAAGATCGTCAGGGCCATCGACCAGAAGCGCCATACGGTGTACACCCCGGGTTACTGGCGCATCATCATGGCCATCGTGCGTTCGATCCCGGATGTGATTTTCAAACGCCTCAAGTTTTAGGCCCCGATCCTGGATTACTCTCAGCCTTGTCCTCCGCGCATAACCAGCCTCCCCTGTTCGTCGACCTCGACGGCACCCTGATCAAGTCAGACCTCAGCGTCGAGTCCCTGTTGTTGCTGTTGAAGCGCAATCCTCTCTACCTGTTCGTACTGCCGCTGTGGTTGATGAAGGGCCTCGCCTATCTTAAATCCAGGATCGCCGAGCGCATCGATCTGGACACCAGCCGGATGGCACTGAACCAGGACTTCGCGGCTTATCTCAGGCAACAGAAGGAACGGGGCAGGTCACTCACATTGATCTCGGCGTCCAACCAGAAATACGTGGATGCCGTTGCCAGCGAATCCGATCTGTTCACCGAGAGCATCGGTAGTTCCGACAGCTATAACATGAAGGGCAGACATAAACTGGCCCATATCGAGGCGCGCCTGGGCAAGGAGCCCTTCGCCTATGCGGGTAATTCGGCGGCGGACATTCCGCTGTGGCAGGCGGCGACGGAAGTGATCAAGGTGAACTGTAACGCCGGGCTGTACCGTGCGAACGAGTCGACCCAGAGCGAACTGCAATTCGATGCACCCGCGCCCTGGCTGCCGCAACTGTGGCGCGCCATACGCCCCCACCAGTGGTTGAAGAATGGGCTGATCTTCGTGCCCCTCGTGCTGGCCCATCGCGTCAATGAGCTGCCGCTGGCCTTCGATGCCTTGCTGGCATTCTTCAGTTTCAGCCTGTGCGCCTCCAGCGTGTACCTGCTGAATGACCTGCTGGATCTGGACAGTGACCGGCGTCATGAGTCGAAGTGTAAACGCCCACTCGCCGCCAGCAGCCTGCCCCTGGCCACTGCCCTGCTGGCGGCGCCGCTGTTGCTGCTGCTGGCCTTCGCCCTGACCGCCCTGCTCCCCATTGCCTTCCTGCAGGCTCTGTTCGCGTACTGGCTGCTCACCCTGCTGTACAGCCTCTACTTGAAATCGGTGTTCCTGCTGGACGTGGTGACCCTGGCGCTGCTGTATACCCAGCGCCTGATCGCCGGCGCGGCCGCGGTCAGCGTCGTCGCCTCGCCCTGGCTGCTGGCATTTTCCCTGTGCCTGTTTCTCGGCCTGGCCCTGGTGAAGCGGGTGACCGAGGTGCAGGACGCCGCGGGAGAAGACAGCGTACCGGGACGGGCCTACAGGCCGTCCCACCGCTCCATGCTGACCATCACCGGCGTGTCGGCAAATTTCGCTGCGATGCTGGTGTTCGCCTTCTACATCTATGCGCCGGAAACCACCGCGCTGTACAGCGCACCGGCGATCCTGTGGGGAGTGTGTGTGTTGCTGCTGATCCTGTTGCTGCGGCTGTGGCAGCGCGCCATAGCGGGAAAGCTGCACCATGACCCGCTGCTGTTCGCGGTCAGCGACCTGCCGAGCCAGGTACTCACGGGGTTGATGTTTGTCGTGTTGTGGCTGGCCATCTGACAGATCCCTGATCAGCAGGGTGCTGCCGCAGCGGTCTGCAGCTGAGACCTAGGGCAGCATGCTGAGAATGCCGTGATGAAAGCGCAGGTGGTTCTCGATGTAGCTGGCGATGAAGAAGTAGCTGTGGTCGTAGCCTTCCCGCTGGTTATAGCCCAGCGGCATACCGGCACTGCTGCAGGCCTCGACCAGCAGTTGCGGCTTTAGCTGCTCCTTCAGGAATTCGTCGTCCGCGCCCTGGTCTACCAGCATGGGGATGGGGCGGGTGGCGCTCCTCACCAGTTGCACCGCGTCGTAAGCCGCCCAGGCGCTTTGATCGTCACCTAAATAGTGCTTCAAGGCTTTGCTTCCCCACGGGCAATTCATGGGCGAGCAGATGGGCGCGAAGGCCGACACGGAGTGATATTTGTCCGTATTCTTCAGGGCGATGGTCAGCGCGCCGTGACCCCCCATGGAATGCCCCATGATGCTCTGCTTGTTGATGTCGATGGGAAAGTTGCGTGCCACCAGCTCCGGCAATTCGTCCACCACATAGCTGTACATATTGTAGTGTTTGGCCCAGGGCTCCTGGGTAGCATCCACGTAGAAACCGGCCCCAAGCCCGAAGTCGTAGGCACCCTCCGGATCATCTGGCACGTCGTCGCCCCGCGGGCTGGTATCCGGCGCCACCAGGATCAAACCCAGTTCCGAGGCAATGCGCTGTGCACCGGCCTTCTGCACGAAATTCTCATCGGTACAGGTAAGGCCGGACAGGAAATAGACCACGGGCAGTTTGACATCGGCACCGGTCGCCAGCTGCTCCGGCAGGAATACCGAGAAGCGCATTTCGCAGATGGTACTGGTGGAGAAGTGCTTGACCCGAACCTGGGTTCCGCCAAACGACTTGTTGCTGGAGAGTTGTTCCAGGGGCACGGGCGTTGCTTCCTGTTTAGCGTACAGTTGTTCTACGTTGTCCTGGCCGACGGCGTTTCGTCTCAGGTGCTTCTGTACTGCATAGAGCGCCTATTGTAGACAGCTTCCGTCAGAAAGACGAATGACGCGTGCCGAAAAAAAATGCTGGTAACCGTGCCCGGGGAGGGCCGTGCTACCAGCATCAGACTAGAGGTGGGGATCCAGAGAATTCAGGCTCAGGCCTTACCATCTCCTGTAGCGTTCGTTATGGCGACGCTCGCTGTCATAGCGATAGGGATCCCATTCCCGATCGCGGCGTCCGAAGTCAGGGAAGCGATCCCTGTCACGACCCCGGTCATAGCGGTCCCGATTCCTGTCCCGGCCGAAGGCATTGCCCTTGAAGCTGCTGGCGGGGCGGCCCACATAGCCGGCCCGATTCCAGTCATAGCCGTTCCAGTTAAACCGTTCGCCGCGGTTGTTCACAACCCAGGGCCGGGCGTAGCTGCCGCCGATCTCTACGGCACCACCCGGCGCTTGGTCCCAGCCATAACCGTTCCATCGGTAGATGGCATGACCACCGCTCTCGCGCTGCGCACCCAGCACCCAGCCGTCTGCCACCGCGATGGCTGCACCGGGTACACGGTACCAGTTACCGCGATCACGACGGTAGATGGCATAACCGTCCCGGGTGCGTTCGCCGAGGCGCCAGCCAGCATTCCCATCGTGGCCGCGAAAGCCACGATCATCCGCCTGTGCAGGCACAGTAGCGAACATCAACAATGAGACTGTTAATATTCCCAAGAGTGCTGTTTTCATGGTGGTTTCCTCCGTTTGTTCATTACCGTTGTTCACTGTAGGGAGGATTATTGCGCGGCATAACTGAATCGGGAGTGAACCGATCGCCGATTGTTGTTCAGATTCGATTCAGTCCCGGCGCAGGCAATCAGGCCAGGGCCTTGAGCAGTTCCACCGCGGCGGCGCTGTCGAGGTATTCCCTGAGATAGCGGATCTTGCCGTCTTCGATATCGGCGACTACGCAGGCGGCGATGTTGATCTTAGTACCATCTGCCAGCGTGCCCCGCACCATGTGTTCCTCCACGAAGCCGGTGGCGGTGGCGGCACGCCGGATTTCCTCGTAGCGAAAATCCGGCAGTACGGCAGACACTGCCTGGGAGAATTTCATCAGGGTATCGACATCGAATTCGGGATTCAGGTTTTGCCGGGCGCGAAAATCGGAAGCGCAGAGACTGCGCACGGTATCCAACTCACCGGATTCGAAGGCATTGAACAGGACTGCGGCGATTTCTTCGTTATTCATTTTATTCCCTCTTTATTTTTATCAACTTCCTTTTTGCCGACACGCGCGGTTACTCTCGGGCCGCTCAGCTTAAGCGACATTCATCTTAAGGAACATCCATCTTAGGCGACTATGAGGAACGAATCCTCAATCGGGTCCCACTTGCTGGGCTTGCCGATCCGGGTCACCTTCATGGTCTTCTGCACCTTCGGCTGCAGCAGCTCGGCAAATTCTTCCACGTCATGAAACTCAGAATCCAGCCACTTGTCCACCAGTTCCTTGTTTTCGAAATCCAGCATCAGGGGCATGGACTTGGGATGAATCGCATCCCACTGCGGAGAGAGGGGCGGCAAGGTGATGATGGAGGCTGAGTACACCATCTCGCCAGTCGCCTGGTTCAGGTGTTCCTTGTACAGGCCACCGAAGGCGATGGCCGAGTCTGCCAGCTCAATCATGTGATAGGTCTTCTTGTCTCCCAGGCCCTCGACGAAGGCGCTGGCGGGAATGATGCAGCGCGATTCCCGGTAGGGCCGGTAGGAGATGCCGCGCTTGTTATCCAGCTTGTCGGAGCGGGAATTGAAACTGGCGTACTTGTAGTTGGGCTTGAGGGACTCGGGGTCCAGGAACAACCACCAGATCGCTTCCGATACCCGGCGTTCACCCGCGGTCTCGTGGATGATGCCGATGTGACTGCCGGGTGCGATATCACCCCGGGCGAAGTGATCGATAGAGCCTGCCGGCGAGCCATGCAGGCTGATACCCAGTGTCTCGCAGAGCCACTGAATCTCGGGGCTGTCTATCAGGTTGAAGCGTCCGCACATTGCTTTTGTCACTTGGGGGGTAGTAAAGTCCAAATCCTCCTTCTTTATATGTCGACAAGAACAAAAAGAGAAGCCCATGAAAAAGCTCATCGCCCTCTGCTCATCCTTCCTGCTGGTCTTGCTCTCGAATTCGGCTGCCGCCCAGTCCGCCAGCGACGTGGCCGCCTGCGAGAATCTGCTGGACCTGCGCAACCTCACCATCACCCGCGCCGGAATCCGCGAGAACCAGCAGGATGGCTCTTCCTATTGCTACGTGCGGGGCATCATCAGTCCGGCAATTCATTTCCACGCACAGCTGCCCTTGCCGGGAAACTGGAACGGCCGCTTCCTGCAGTGGGGCGACGGTGGCAAGGATGGCGATCTCGACTTCGCCGATCACCGGGTGGCGGAAGGCTATGCCGTGACCAACAGCAACATGGGCCATGACAACGGCGTCGAGCCCGGTGCGTCTTTCGCCTTCAACAATCGCCAGGCGGAGATCGATTTCGGTTACCGCGCGGTACACCTCACCGTGGCCGCCGGCAAGCGACTGGTGCGCGAGTATTACGGTCGCGCCCAGGACTATGCCTACTTCGAAGGCTGTTCCCAGGGCGGGCGCCAGGGCTTCATGTCGGCCCAGCGCTTTCCCGGAGACTTCGACGGCATCGTGGCGGGCGCACCGGCGTTCAACTACCAGGGCCTCAATGCCGCGGGCACCTGGAACCTGCAACGGGTATTCCGCGACAACCTCGCCGGCAACCTCGCTGTGGATACCAATAACGATGGCAAGATGGACAGCCTCAATCTCGTCTACCTGCTGCATGAGAAAGTCCTGCAGGCCTGCGATGCCAACGACGGTGTCCGTGATGGTGTGGTGAGCGATCCGCTCAGCTGCAACTTTGACCCCTCCCTGCAACTGGCCGATGTCATGTGTCCCGCCGGCAGCAGCAGCGATAGCTGCTTCACCAGCGCCCAGCTACAGACCATCCAGGATCTGTACAGCGGACCCAGCGATGGCCAGGGCCGGCAGATCTATCCCGGCAAGATGTTTGGCTCCGAGCTGCGCTGGCCGGGTTACTACATCCCCTGGGAAGGCAATAACATGGGTCCCTCCAAGCTCACCGGCGTGGCGGGGGATCACATGAACTACCTGTTCTATGAGGAAGACCCCGGCATGGCGGTGCCCGATGTCCGTGACATCCACTACCAAGCCAACACCACTGCGGTCATTCCCGAGTTCCACTGGATCGACTGGGACATCAACGATTTCTTCTCCGGCAAGGGCGACCTGATGAAGTCCATCACCGACGCCAACGACCCGGACCTGTCCCGCTTCCTCATCGACGAGGGTGGCAAGATGCTCATCTACCACGGCCTCGTGGATACCCTGATCGTCGCCACCGACACCATCAACTACTACAACGACATGGTGAACACCACGTTCAACGGCAGCATGAGTGACGCGCAGCAGTCAGCCCGCCTGCACCTCGCCCCCGGCATGGGTCACTGCAGCGGTGGCAATGGTCCGAACACCTGGGACAAGTTGCTGCCGCTGGTGGACTGGGTCGAGAATGGCGTCGTACCGGATCGCATCACCGCCACCCACAGCACTAATGGCCAGGTGGATAACGAGCGCCCCCTGTGCACTTACCCGCAGCAGGCGCGCTACATCGGCCCCGCCGGTGGCGCGGATAACCCTGCCAACTGGCGTGCTGAAAATTTTCGGTGTGAATAGTTCCTGCTGAGCCGGGTACCGAAACAAGCTGTGCATCGGGCTGGCTGATACGCCAGCCTTCGGCACCGATTCGCTCACGATCCCCAAGCCTGGCACTAGTGGGGCGAACGCCAATCCCGCGACTTCGAACATTGGCCTTACAGAGAAGTATCACGGTCTGTTCGACGCGCTCTGAATTGGCACCCCTCGCGGTCGGGGCGCATAAGCACGCGGCAAGACGCCAACACGGCAAAACCTTCGAAGCCAGCCCCACATTGCAAAAGCCCCGGTTTTACTGATAGTTTCAACAGGCTCCGAACCAGTCGGAGACTGAATAAAACCAGAGCCCAGAGGTGTTTATGAAACTCGGCCGCCTATGCCAAATAAAAGCCCCCACCGCACTCCTGATAGCGAGCCTGATGCTCACATCCCTGGCCCAGGCCCAGGAAGTGTACCGGGCCAGACTGTCACCCATGCCCACCACGCCGCAGACCGTGAATGAAATTCTCGGTGAAGGCGAAGTCATCCTCACCCTGAACGGCAATACGCTCACGGTCGAAGGAGAATTTGCCGGCATGAGTTCAATGGCCACGGGAGCACACCTGCACAATGGGCCACCGGCACAGCCAGGCCCGGTGGTACACACCCTGGAGATTGACCAGGCGACCGGCGGCAGCATCAGCGCCACACTGGAACTGACCGACGAACAGGTCGCTGCGCTGCGCAACAACTCACTGTATATACAGGTGCATAGCCAGAACAATGCGCCCGGCGAACTGCGGGGATGGATATTCCTGCGCAGCCACTTCGACAATTTATAAGAACACCCTTTTTTGCGGCGATCACCAAGACATCGCCAACGAGGCAAGCCCATGAAATTTCTGACCACTCAATCCAAGACGATCAGCCTGGGGCTGATGATGCTGGCCGGCCTGGCCGCCTGTGACGACAGCGGCAGCGGCGGTTCCAGTTCCACTGAAATTCCCGTAGCGACCGCACCCAATGCCAGCGCCGCCGTTGTGAGTTTTGACGCGCAGACGACGGCCGGTGCCGAGCTGTTCGCGACCAACTGTGCCGCCTGCCATGGTGCCAACCTGGAAGGCACGACACTGGGTCCACTGCTTTCCGGCAGCAGTTTCGTGCAGAGCTGGGGACAGCAGACACCCGCCCTGCTGCTGGGCAATATCCAGGCCAATATGCCTCCCGGTGGCAACGAGAACCTGAGCGATGAGGATTACCTCAACATCGTTGCCCACATCCTGACCGTGAACGGTGTGGACGGCGTCAACGACGCACTGACCGCCAGCACCGATTTCACGATTGCCGACAATATCTCTGCCATCGTCGAACGCCAGCAACGGGCCGAGCCGCCACCCCCACAGGGCCTCACCGTGGCAGGCAACACCGAGGACTTCGTGCCCTTCGTGCCACTGACCGCCGAGATGCTGCGCGATCCCTCGCCCAACGACTGGCCCATGCATCGTCGTAACTTCTATGCCCATAGCTACAGCCCCCTGGATCAGATCAACAAGGAGAATGTGAGCAACCTGGCGCTGGAGTGGGTGTGGAATATGCACGAGGGCGATTCCGAACCAGCACCGCTGGTGTACAACGGCATCGTCTACCTGATCAATCCGGGCAATGTGGTGCAGGCGCTGGATGGCAAGACCGGCGAGCTGATCTGGGAACACTGGACCGGCCCGGCCAATCGCCAGGACATGCGCAACATCGCCATGTATGAAGACAAGATCATCCAGGCCACTACCGATGCCCGCCTGGTGGCACTGGACGCCCGCACCGGCCAGCAGGTCTGGGAAACGGTGGTTGCCGATAGCAGCAAGGGCTTCTCCAACTCATCCGGTCCCATCGTCGCCGATGGGATGGTGATTCTGGGTCTGGCTGGATGTGCCCGTTACATTCCGGAAGACTGTTACATCAGTGCCTATGATGCAGATAACGGTGAACTGCTGTGGCAGTTCGAGACCATCGCCGAGATGGGACAACCGGGTGGCGATACCTGGGGTGGACTGGACGACCTGTTCCGCGCCGGGGGCGAGACCTGGATTACCGGTTCCTACGACCCTGACCTGCGCCTGACTTACTGGGGCACCGCTCAACAGAAACCCTGGGTGCCCGTGTCGCGTCACATGACCATCAACGATGTGGGCCTGTATACCAATTCGACGGTGGCGGTGAATGTGGATACCGGCGAGCTGGACTGGTATTTCCAGCACGTACCGGCAGAGGCACTGGACCTGGATGAGGTATTCGAACGGGTGCTGGTTAATCGCGGTGACGAGAAACTGGTCTTCTCGCTGGGCAAATACGGCATCCTGTGGAAGAACGACCGGGTGAGCGGCCAGTTCAAGGGCCACGTTGAGACCGTGTTCCAGAATGCCTTCACCAATATCGACCCCGTCACCGGTGAGGTAACCTACCGGGAAGATATCCAGAATGCCCAGCTCAATGAATGGACCTCGGCCTGTCCATCCAGTGCCGGCGGCAAGGACTGGCATTCGATGACCTATCACCCGCCCTCCGGCCTGATGATCGCGCCCCTGAGCCAGACCTGCCTGGAAAATGCGGCCCGTGAAGTGGCGCTGGTGCAAGGCGGTGGTGGCCTCGCGGCCAGCCGCAAGTTCTTCGAGATGCCGGGCACCGATGGCAATCTCGGCAAGGTGGGTGCCTATAACGTGGATACCATGGAAGAAGTGTGGAGCTACCAGCAACGGGCCTCCCTGCATACCGGCACAATCTCCACGGGCGGTGGGCTGGTGTTCGTGGGCGACCTGGATCGCCGCTTCAAAGCCTTCGACGTGGACACCGGTGAAGTTCTCTGGGAAACCCGCCTGGGCACCTCGGTGCAGGGCCACCCGGTGAGCTTCGCCATCGACGGCAAACAATACATCGCGGTGACGGCTGCCCTCGGCGGTACCAGTCCCCGCACCGTGCCAGGTGTCATCGCAACGGAGATCAACTACCCACGCTGGGGCAATGCCATCTACGTGTTCTCGCTGCCGGATTAATCAGCATGAGTGAGCTCGACAAGAAGACAGCGGATGAAGCCGGCGCTGGCGAGGAGCCGCAGCAACAGGCGCCATCCAACATCGGCCGCATCGAGTGGCTGGACCTGACGGTAGGCGATGCCACCCGCATCAAGAATTTCTACTGCAATGTCATTGGCTGGAAGAGTGCCGATGTGGACATGGGGTCGTATGCGGATTTCAATATCAACCTGCCCGAGACCGGCGACACCGTCGCCGGCATCTGTCATGCCCGGGGCATGAATGCCAACATCCCGGCCCAGTGGCTCGTCTATGTGCGGGTCGCCGACGTGAAGGAGAGTGCCGCCGAATGCGAGAAGCGCGGCGGCAAGGTGCTGGACGGCCCGCGCCGCATGGGCGGTTCCAACTTCTGTGTCATACAGGATCCAGCCGGTGCCGTGATGGCGCTACTTTCAGGCTAGGTAGCAGGAAGGTGTGAGGCCAATAATTAATGGGAAGCATTGAGCGCATCTATATCGCGCCCGGCAAGCGGCGAGCCGTGCAGCGAATCGAGTCTGCCGAACTGGAAGCGGGCACCGGCATCGTCGGTGACCGCTATCATGGACTGGCCCTGCAGTACCTGGAGAAAGACATGCCAGTGCCTGCCAATCACATCAGTCTCGTGGAGCGGGAGAAACTCGACGCGTTTATTACGCGGCATGGGTTACAGGTAGACTACGGCGACTTCAGACGCAGCGTCATTACCCGGGACATCGATCTCAATGCGCTGGTGGGGCACTACTTCCGGGTGGGAGATGCCCTGTGTTATGGCGTCGAGCTCTGTGAACCCTGCAGCCAGCTGGCGCGCATCATTCACAGGGCCGTGTTGACCGAGTTGGCGCTGTCAGCCGGTCTGCGGGCAATCATCGTGGAGTCGGGAACTGTCAGGCCCGGTGATACGATCTGCGCTGCAGACGAATCCCTCGTCACTGAATCTCGCACCAGCGATCAGCTCGAGGTATGAGCGATTCGTTCCAGTCATTTGGCAGCTGATTACTGTTGATCGTGCGGGTTATACCCGCAACGAGAATGACTTTTCCTAGTCGTCCCTGTCGTCTTTGTATTCCTTGGGCGGGTAGTTATCGAGCTCATCGGTTACCAGCTCTTTGACCTCCGGCGTACGTCTGCGACGCGCCTTCTTCGGCACCATTCCACGCATGGCTTCCATCTTGCCAAAACACAGCAGCTTGTCATCGGGCTCCAGTACCCTGCTGCCGCGGGGGTTCGGCACCACTTTCTTGCCGCGGTAGAGTGTCAGCACGTTGATATCCAGGTCTTCCAGTTGGGTATCCTTGATTGCCATACCAACAAAATCGGAACCCTCGGGCACGTAGATTTCGGTTACCCCGTAGCCCTTGCTCACCGTCAGTCGCTGGCGAAGATCGATCTCGGGGAAATCCACCTGTGCCGCGATATAGTCGATAACGGCGCCGGCGATGTCCAGCTCAGTGCAGGTCTCGATGCCTTCGAGTCCCGGCGAGGAGTTTACCTCCATGATCTGAGGGCCGTCCTTGCCTTCCAGCATGTCGACACCCGCAACCCGCAGACCGAGAATCTGCGCTGCCCGCACCGCGGTTTCCACGTATTGGTCGTCCAGCTCCACCCGCTCGGCAACCCCGCCGCGGTGCACATTGCTGCGGAACTCCTGGCCCTGCGCTACCCGGCGCATCGCTGCCACCACGCGGTCGCCGACGACGAAGGCACGTATATCCTTGCCCTTGCTCTCGGCCACAAACTTTTGCACCAGCACGTTCTGTTTCTGGCTCTGCAGCAACTCGATGATGGATTCCGCCGCCTTTCTCGATTCTGCCAGCAGCACGCCGATGCCCTGGGTGCCCTCGATGAGCTTGATGACAACTGGTGCGCCGCCGACCCGTTCAATCGCGGGAATCACATCCTTCTTGTCTTTCACGAAGGTGGTCATGGGAATGCCGATGTGGTGTCGGCTAAGTATCTGCAGGCTTCGTAGTTTGTCCCGCGAGTTCACGATGCCGTGAGCCGGGTTCGCGCAGAACACATCCATCTGCTGGAACTGCCTGACCACCGCCGTGCCGTAATACGTGATCGATGTGCCTATCCTCGGCAGCACGGCATCGTAGGCACTCAATGGTTTTTGTCGATAATAGAGGTCCGGTTCGCCCTTGCGCAGGTCGATGGCGAATTTCAAGGTATTCAGAATCTTTACCTTGTGCCCACGTTGTAAAGCGGCTTCCTTCAAGCGACGCGTGCTGTATGCGTTGGGTGCACAGGAAAGTATTGCCAGCTTCATGTATAACGAACCTCAGGTTAATGACTACTTGTACTATGAGTACTGTTATAGTCTACTCTCATCCTGAAAAAAATTCAGAATTTCCAAAAACGAGAATCGACTATCAGCGCTAGTTGACAAAAAACAAGGGAGTATCGGGGTTTGTCAGAATTGCTCACATTTGGTTGGCGTGAATGGGTGAGCCTTCCTGATCTGGGAGTGCAAAGAATAAAGGCCAAGGTCGACACCGGCGCCCGCACCTCCGCACTGCATGCATTCAAGATCGAACCGTTTGAAGAAGACGGCAAACAGCAAGTCAAGTTCCACCTTCATCCCAATCAGCGAGATTCCGATACCATCCTGGTCTGCACGGCCCCCGTGATCGATCAGCGCACGGTGACAGATTCCGGTGGGCATCGCGAAGATCGCCTGGTGATTTCAACCATGCTCAACATCGGGCCCCATAGCTGGCCCATCGAGATGACACTCACCAGCCGCGATGACATGCTGTTCAGGATGCTGCTGGGAAGAAACGCCATCAAGGCCAGGGCCCTGGTGGATTCCTCAAAGTCATACCTGGTGGGTAAGAGAACGCGCAAACTGAAGAAAGCGACCTAGCCGGTTTTACGGCCCATGATCTAGAGCATCGATGACAGGATTGTGGCAATGCCCAGGAAAGACATGAATCCTGCAATGTCGGTAATCGTCGTCAGCACGATCGAGGAAGACTGGGCCGGGTCCAGGCCGAAGCGTTTCAGCAGCATCGGTACCACGGCACCCGACACGCCTGCGATTACCATGGAAATAACCATGGCCATTCCCATCACCAGGGCCAGCCCCACACTCCGGCTCCAGATGTAAACCCCGGCACTACAGACCACAGCCACACCAATGCCGTTGATGAGCCCGGCACCGAATTCCTTGCGCACGACCTGAAACCAATGGCGCAAGGATATCTCCCGCAAGGTGAGACCACGCATGGTCACCGCCAGCGCCTGGGCGCCGGTATTACCGGACTGTCCCACGGCGATGGGCATCAACACCGCCAAGGCTGTCACCTGGGCAATGGTCGCCTCGAACATGCTGACCACCGAAGCGGCAAAGAATGCGGTGAGCAGATTGATTTGCAGCCAGGGCAAGCGCTTGCGTACAGCGAAGGTGAAAGGCGACAGGGCTCGCTCCTCTTTGCTCACACCCACCATGGTCTGCATGTCCAGGGCAATATCCTGTTTCAAGGCGTCGATCAGTCCCAGCCCCTCGAACATGCCCACGACCTGATAGTCAGCATTGAGCACTGGCAGGAATTCACTTCTGCTGGTCTCCAGTTTAGCCAGCACCTCATCCCGCGGGTCCATATCCAGCAGGAACTGGGTAACAGGCTTGGCGAGTTCACGCAGTGGCCGGTCATTATCGGCAAACAGCAGGTCGAATGAACGCAGTTGGGATTGTAGTTGCAGATTGTCGTTGACCAGGTAGACGATGCGCGACCGGGGCAGGTGTCCCCGTTTCATCTGCTGAAGAACTGTTTTTACGTCCGCCTTCTCGTTGACCACGGCGACGCGTGGATTCATGAGCCGGCCAGCGCTCTCTTCCGGGTATTCCAGTAGTGCCAGCAATTCCTTGCGCAGCCCTTCAGGCACGGCAGCAAGCAATTCCTCCACTTCCTCCTCGGCGTAGCGACTCAGGATGTTGATACTGGTCCTGGCTCCCAGAAGCTCCAGTACGGCAGGCAGAGTCTCTGCCGGCAACAGCCTGAACAGCCCCTCGGCTGTGCCTGGATTCAGTTTCTCAATAACATTGGCGATCACGCCTGGCTTCTGAGGGGCGAGAAGTTTTGCCGCCTCCTCCAGCTTCAGGCCCTCCAGTGAACGCGCCGCCTCGACCGGGTGGCTGCGCAGGAATTCGCGATTGAGACTGAATACCGGATCCGATAGGCCGGCTGCGGCTGTGGACATGATTAGTTCCCCTTTTGCCGGTTTTGATCTTTTATGATTTCTTCCACTGAATTGAACAGGGCGAGGTAGGTGCTACCGTAGGCTTCAACGAGATTGGTAACCGCGCTGTCGTCGGATTTCTTCTGCAGGGATTGACTGAGGCGGTCGCTGGCAACCCGCAGGTCAACGTGCCGAATAACACCCACGAAGTGTTGATTGCGATTCACCACGGGCATGATGTCTGCCTCGGCCCAGGATGGATGCTGACCGGCTGCCGCGATCGTCATGCGCGACAGCAAGGCCCGATCATCCCGGTGCAGCAGGCTGCGCAGACTGTCCTTCCTCTTGCTGCGGGTGAGTTCCGCATGGCTTATATAGCCAGCCAACAGCCTGTCCCTGGACACGACAAACAGGCGGTCTCCATCCGGCTCCTGGTCGGCGACCTTGATGAGGGAGCGCGCGGACTCGATGTCGCTATCGATCGGCAGACTAACGGCATTGGGATTCATCCAGCCGCCCACGGAATCTTCCGCGAAATTCAGCAATAGCTGGCAGGCTGCACGTCGGGGCGCCGGCAGGTATCCGAGAATGCTGTTGCGTTGGGACACCGGCAGGGTACGTAGAACAGCAGCTATGAAGCTGGCATCGGTGGACCCCAGAATCTCACCGACACGTGCCGCCTTCATGTGGCTGGCCATCTTGCTTACATAGGTGGGCACCAGTCGCGAAATCAGATCCGGGGGCACCGCGGCAAAATGTTTGCTGAACAACTCGGCACTGGCCCGTGGGTCATGCCTCTCCAGGTTGCGCGCGGCTTCGTCCGGGTACAGGCTGGCGAAGCTTGCTATCAGACTAAGGTCCGCTGCACTCAAGGCTATCTTATCTGCGCTCAAGGCTGCTCTACTCTCGCTGATGCTTGCTGTTCGCCTGTGCCCTGACCGGCGGGTCGGTGCTGACTGATCTCTTCGTTAAACAGGCGGGCGGGAATGATGGCCCTGCCCTTTCCCGTATCCAGCACCAGCGCCTGCTGGGTGATTTCCAGCACCTCACCCGTAGTGCCACCGATGCTGATGGTCTCACCGATACGGCAATGTTTGCGTGCGTGCTGCGCTCCCAGCAGATTGGCGACCAGAGTCTTCGAGCCGAAACTGAACGCCAGGGACGCACCGGCAAACAGCACACCCACCGTGACCACGATCAGGCTGCTGAGGAAATCGACATTCAGCCCGATCTGCTCCACACCGATAATGATGGAGCTGAAGATCACGATGATCTGTGAGGCGCGGGCCATCAACGCACTCTGTTCCACACCGGCACGCAGCGAGGCCGTCATGATGGCGGACTTGGTCAGGTTGCCCACCACGAAACCTGCCATGATGATGAGTATGCCGGTCAGCAGTCCCGGCAAGTAGTTGACGATGCTGTCCATCCAGCGCGAGAACAGGGACCAACCGAGCACATTGGCACTCACCGCCACGAAGAACAATATGGTGACCCAGAACACCACCTTTTCGGCGATCAGGATATAGGAATTCTTCAACAGTTCGCCGGTGGCGGAGTCGGCCCGGGTGAGGCGGTTGAAGATGAAATCCAGCCCCTGTAGCAAGCGCCGGGACAGGCGGCTGAGAAGATGGGCGACGAACCAACCCAGGATAAGGACTACCACACCAGAGATTAGCTGTGGCAGGTAAATAGCGAGTTGGTCAGCGAATTGCTGAAACGAAAGCGCGATAGCTTCCTGCCAGCGTTGAATATCAATCATAGGACTGCTCCGGCCATCGCCACAGCACCGGAAATTATTTGAATGGCATCAAACAGGGCGACGGGCTGTTAGCCCAAGATTACTCGTTTTTATTAGATACATCTATCGCTACGCTATACACTTGGACATTGCTTATTCCTGGACGCAAACGAGCTATATGGCAGACATTCTTTCAATCCTTGGTAATGAGATCAGGCCTGGGGACAGGAAAATCCTGGAGATACCAGTTCCAAGCCTCTACACCCACACCCAGCTTGAGATGCCGGTACAGGTTATTCGGGGCAAGAAGCCAGGACCGATCATGTTTGTGTCTGCGGCTATTCACGGCGACGAGATCAATGGTGTGGAAATCATTCGCCGCGTGCTCAATCAACAGCTGCTTAGACGCCTGCGGGGCACCCTCATCGCGATTCCCGTGGTCAACATCTTCGGTTTCATCAACCAGTCTCGCTACCTGCCCGACCGGCGTGACCTGAACCGTTCATTTCCCGGGTCCGAGAAAGGCTCGCTGGCTTCCCGTCTCGCCAATGTGTTCCTTACCGAGATTGTGTCCAAGTGCACCCACGGAATTGACCTGCACACTGCCGCGGTGCACCGGGAAAACTTTCCCCATGTGCGAGCGGTGCTCGATGACGATGAGACAAAACGCATGGCGAGGGCATTCGGATCCCCGGTCATACTGAATAGCGAGATCATCGAGGGCTCTTTGCGCAAGTCCGTTGAGGCACTGGGCATCAATATCCTCGTGTATGAAGCCGGGGAAGCGCTGCGTTTCAATGAAGTGGCGATTCGCGCCGGCGTGAAAGGCGTCATCGCTGTGATGCGCGAACTGGGCATGCTGCCTGCTTCGGCCAGCAAGAAGAAGAGTGAATTGAAGCCCCTCGCCTCTTCCGTAGCCTCGGACAGCATCTGGGTACGCGCTCCACAGAGCGGCATCGTGCGCCTGATCAAGCCATTGGGGTCACGTGTCACAGAAAATGAGACCCTTGGGTTAATCGCCGACCCCTTTGGCGAACAGGAGCAACAGGTGGTTGCACCCTATGAAGGCATCGTGATCGGCAAGACCAATCTACCGCTGGTGAACGAAGGTGAAGCCCTGTTCCATGTGGCTAAGATGAGGAAGCCGGCATCGGCCGAGGTGCATATCGAAGAGTTCCAGCAGGTGCTGGACCCCGCCCTCGATAGCAAGGTCACGGAACCACCGGTGAACTGATGCGGCCATTAGTCAGGAAAGTGCAGTGTCTGGATGCGCTGTGGAATCTCGGTTTCGTCATGCTGCTTCTGACCTCGGCGGGCGTGCAGGCGCAGGACACCGATCCCTACCTGTTCATCCTCGGCGTGGTCCAGGATGCAGGCTACCCACAGGCAGGCTGTTATGGGCCCCATTGCCTGCCGGGCTGGGAAGATCCCGCACTACGGCGTGGCGCAACCTCGGTGGCGCTGGTCGACCCTGCCTCTCGACGCAATTTCCTCTTCGAGGCGACGCCAAACCTGCCGGCGCAGCTCTTCGACCTGCGCGAGCAGGCAGACTACCCGCTGGCAGGTGTCTTCCTCACCCATGCCCATATCGGCCACTATGCCGGGCTCATGTTTTTTGGTCGCGAGGCCATGGGTGCCAGTGGCATTCCCGTCTATGCCATGCCGCGCATGACCGCGTTTCTCAGTAGCAATGGCCCCTGGGAACAGTTGATCACTCTCGACAACATCCGCTTGTTCCCGATCTCCGAACAACGGCCGGTGAACGCAGGTGAGATCACCGTGACTCCCTTCCTGGTGCCCCATCGCGACGAGTACTCGGAAACCGTTGGCTACCATATTCAGGGACCGAATCGATCGGCGCTCTTTATTCCCGATATCAACAAATGGTCAGACTGGGAGGTGGATATTGCCGAGTTGGTGCTGCAAGTAGACTATGCATTGCTCGATGCCACCTTCTACGCCGATGGCGAACTGGGTAATCGGGACATGTCACAGATCCCCCACCCCTTCGTCAGCGAATCCATGGCGCGTTTCCAGGGCTTCAGCGCTGAACAGCGGCAGAAGGTCTGGTTCATCCACTTCAACCACACCAACCCGCTGCTCGATGCTGCCAGCGAAGCCAGTCTGTTCGTGACCCGGGAAGGCTTCAATATTGCGCGGGAAGGAATACGGCTACCGCTCTAGGTTCAGCAAGCCAACCTCCTCGGAAGATACCATCTAGTTGGCTACCTGCCCGCCTGGCTCACCAGGCGTCCAGACTGGTAATCCTGGATCGCTTGCTGAATCTCCTCCACAGAATTCATCACGAAGGGTCCGTAGTGCACGATTGGCTCGCCAATGGGCTTGCCGCTGATTACCAGCAGGCGGGTATCGGAACTCACATTGAGTTCCAGCACGCCGGAATGGGACAGGCGACCGAGCATGCCGGCTCGCAACGGATAATCAGTGCCCGCGACCCGCAGCTCGCCTTCATACACATAGACGAGCGTATTGTGGCCATCGGGTATCGCCACGCCAAGTGTCTGCTCGCTTTTCACAGAAATATCCAGGTAAGCTGGCTCGGTGCTCAAGCCGCGAACCTTGCCAGGGACTCGAGTCCCGTTCACGGCCAGGTCACCCGCTATTGCCTTCACTGTCACGTCACCAATTTCATAACCCGGAATGTCGACCGCAGAGATGTCGTTGTAGGTAGCGGGAGTCATCTTCTCCTCGGCGGGAAGATTGACCCACAGTTGGAAGCCGCGCATGCGACCCTCCTCCTGCTGCGGCATCTCAGAATGAATGACACCTGACCCTGCCTTCATCCATTGCACATCACCCGGACCCAATTTGCCGACGTTCTCCATGTGATCACGGTGCTCCATGTAGCCTTCCAGCATGTAGGTAACCGTCTCGAAACCCCGATGGGGGTGTGACGGGAAACCGCCGATGTAGTCGGCAGCCTCATCGGAGCCGAATTCATCGAGCATCAGGAACGGGTCGAATCGATCGAGGTCGTTACCACCGAAGACACGCTTGAGTTTTACCCCGGCGCCATCACTGGCAGACTGGGCTTGCAGGACTTCTTCGAGAGTACGGGTTTGTTTAGCCAAGGTGGCTCCTCCGGCCAGTTAAAGCTTCAAATGAGAGCTACTAGACAATTTTATATGGTCGCCCGAAGCAGGGTAACTGCGGCAGCAAAATCGCGTTCAGGATATCATGCTTCAGGGCGGCGATGATAAAAAGCAGGCCACAGGGAAGCTCCCTACCCGCAATACAAAACTCTGTTCGGGATTATGGGACTTCCCAGGGGAATTCGTACCTGAGGCGTTCGACATGCCCATTCAGCTTCTATTCAGTCGGTCAGTTTATAGTCAAAATAAAAGGGCGCCATCTCCTCTATGTAGAACTTTTGAGCTTCAGCGCCAAACACTCCATGACATGTGCTGAACAATCCATTCAGAACTAACAGGTGAATCGAATGAAAAGACTACTCATAGCCCTGACGCTCGGCGCTGCTGTCCTTTTGAGTCAATCTGCCTTTGCCGATGGTCGACACCATTCACGGAGCTACGAGCGCTGGGGGACAGCATCTTATCGCCATAGTGGAGCTGATTATAATCGGTTCCGCTTCTACAACGATCGCTACCACAGCGGCCGGTACTACAATGACTTCGGCCCCTATCGCCGCGGCAGCTTTGTGAGCATCTCTTACGGCAGCAGCCCCTGGTCCCTTGGAGCTTACCGTGGTCGCGGCTATCAACGTCATGCTGCAGGAGATTTTCTAGGCGGTTTGGTCCTTGGTTCGCTATTGAGCAATAGTTATCAATCGAGCGACACCGGGCAGGTAGCGTATCGCAGCACTCCGCGTACCCGCCAAGCCGCCATCAATCGCCGAAACGTCACACGCGCCCCGAGCAGCAATCGACGCTTACTAAGGGATCTGCAGGGAAATTGTTATGAAATCTCGCGCACCAGCACAGGAGGTGAATTGAGGAAGGAGGTCGATCCTGGTCATTGTGATTTCTAAACAGACCATCGACTGTTTGAAAACGCGATTTCTATCAGCGATTCAATCCAATAGAAGTAGACGTTCTTTGAAAAACTGGGCCATCATCAAGAGGGCGAATAATCAGGCCAGCCTCACAAAACAAGTGACCGCGCAGTTAAACGTTTTAACTGGAGATTACTTGGAACCCCCTCATGCTGAGGACCACCACCGTCTGCTCTTGGCGTCTGCCACACCAGTACGCGCTGCCTAGCCTGACTCCCGACCACTTGAAAAAATAAGTTATCATGGTGTATCTCTTACCTTTCCAGACCGGAATAGTCACCGAAGAGCACTGTAAGCTTATGTGTAGATTGAGATTCCTGTTTCCGTTTCTACTGGTCCTCGCTCAGTGTGCTACCTCCCCCCTCGACCGCCGCCAGGTCGTGCTCTACTCCGATGCGGAGATGGCTCTTCAGGGTGAGCAGGCATACCGTCAGATACAGTCCGAAATACCGGTCACGCCTAACAGCAGTGAGTCGGTGTACGTGCAATGTGTCGCTGACTACATCATCGAGGCATTGGCCGAGCCCATGCGTAGCAGCATGGCCTGGGAAGTCACGGTATTTGACGATGAACAGGCAAATGCCTTCGCCCTGCCTGGTGGCAAGATTGGTGTATACAACGGGCTACTCGATGTGGCGTTTAACCAGCACCAGTTAGCCGCCGTAATGGCGCATGAGGTTGGCCACGTGCTGGCCAATCACAGCAATGAGAGAGCGAGCCAATCAACCCTGCGTAATGTCGGCCTAACAGCGGCCCGGGTATTGGGCGCCTCTGATGTCACCATCGAAGCCATCGACTACGGTACACAGCTGGGTTTATTCCTCCCCTTCAATCGCACCCAGGAGAGTGAGGCCGACGGTATCGGCATCATGTTGATGGCCGAGGCCGGCTTTGACCCGGAGCAGAGTATTGCGCTGTGGGAAAATATGGCGGCGCAGGGTGGATCGCGTCCGCCAGAATTCCTGTCGACTCACCCGTCTCCCGAATCACGCATGGCCGATTTACGCGCGCGGCTGCCCGAGGCGCGGGCGGCAAGAACCGCTGCCCTGAACAGGGGCATGGTGCCGGATTGTGTACCCGGGGTGATAGACCAGGGATAGGCAAAGCCAATTCTCGGCGTATTACAAAGCCCCTGCTTAGTTGCGTCCCAGTAATCTTCAGCCTGCTTGCTGTACCAGCTGCAAACGCACCCATCTAATCATGGGCGACTGTGCGGTCACCGATTACGGCTTCATTGTGGTAACGCCGTAGGCAAAAAAATGGGGCTGCCCGTATGTAAGCGGCAACCCCATTCCTGCTTGAGAACTACCCGACTCATTTAGCCGGCTATTGAGGATAGTGGCCATCTGCGTCATGGGGCTATAAGACCACAACAGCAGTTGGCGCTTTTTGATCTACATCAAGCGCGAAACATCTTGCTCAGCCAATCCTGTTCGGACTCACCTCTGGTTGGGCGTATAAATATTAAAGTATTTACTTTATTATATTGTGCAGAATAGCACGACGCCTGGATGTTCCAGGTAGTCCGGGCTGCAGCGGACCGGGTAGATGGCTGCCCAACAGCCGATTAATTGGCTGTGATGGAGAAATCTAAGCGGATTCAAATAAATGGGTGTCCTGCAAAAATAAAATGGGTGTCCTCTAAGTGCTCTCTAAGTGCTCTAAGTGGGCCGCTGGGCGGGTGGCGTGTCACTGCTTGTGCTTCACTATATATAGTGGTAATGTTGCTCTCGCAACACAGCATAGTGATCTAATGTCGTATTGCGTTAAGTCTGGGCGCCACCCCTCCACACCTCTTGAATGGAGCCCAGACCCTCCTTGAGATCCCCGCCCCTGTCCGGTTCGCGTGTCCGGGCAGCGGGCCGGGGCCCTCATCTTCTGCGCTCCGGCCACGATAACCCTGAAGACTTTCGTAAATCCCCGAATATTCGTCCGTGTTGAGCACTCATGGTGGATAAAATCAGCTCTGTGACCGATTCCAGCCCGGCTCTCAGCCGCAGCAGCTGCCTCAATTGCGGGGAGCCTATGCAGGGCCCCTACTGCGCCAGCTGCGGGCAGCTGGCGCGTGAGGCGAGGCGGCCGGTGCTGTACTTCCTGAAGGAGCTCTTGCGGGTCGTATTCGAGCTCGATGGGCGTGCTTATCGGACCGTGTTCTATTTGCTAACCCGACCGGGCTTCCTGACTACTGAATATTTCAATGGGCGTCGCCAGCGCTACACACCACCGCTACGCCTGTTCCTGGTAATCAGTATTGCCCTGTTCCTGCTCATTTCCGTGGCCAATACCCTGGGTTCTCTTACCGAGGCCATCGGCTCAATCAATGAGACAACGGAAGAGTCAACCGTTGCTGCCAGCCAGGATGAAGGAGGCAACAGGGTGCCGGCGAGCATCGAAGACTTCGACGGTCTCATTGGTTTGACGGCAAAAATTGAGCTTCCATTCCTGACCGCCACAGCCAACCAGAACTTGCAGACCTACTTATCTGCCCAGCTGGAAGCCAACCTCACCGAGATTCTCGCCGACCCCCAGGAATTCTTCATGAATTCCCTTGAATACATCACCTTTTTCATGTTGCTGATGATGCCAATCTTGGCGCTGATCCAGAAGCTGCTCTGGGTGTTTACTGGCCGCTATTATGTTGAGCATCTCGTGCTCACCGTGCATAACCAGAGCTTCCTGTTTCTGATGATGTTGCTAAACTTCATCATCGCAACCCCAAATCGATTGGGACTTTCGGCAACTACTCCCGCGGTTGAGTGGGTCAGCGATCTCGCTTCCCTGTGGATGATCATCTACCTGCTGATCAGCCTGAAAGTGTATTTCAAGCAAGGCTGGTCCCTCAGCGTGATCCTGTTCTTCTTCACCAGTGTTATCTATGCGGCGGTATTGGCCACCGGGGTGTTGGTTTTCGGCATGGTGCTGGTGATTTTTGCCTGAACCGGGGCAAATTGCCTTGGCCCGCCATGGCGTCATATCATCCCCTCTTCCTGCTGCGGGCGGTTAAGCGGTCAGTGCGCTAATCTCACGCGAATCACAATAAAAAAGAAGGAAACTCACCATGATTGTTTACGGAGTTGCCCTGCTCTCGGTGTGCCTGATTCTGGGCATGGTTGTCGGTGACACACTCGGCGTAATGTTGGGGGTCGATGCTAACGTGGGTGGTGTCGGCATCGCCATGCTGTTGCTGGTGCTCGCCAGTAACTCCGATCGCTTCAAATCCCTGACCCATGACGCAGCCGGTTCCGGCATCCATTTCTGGTCGGCCATGTACATCCCTATCGTGGTTGCCATGGCGGCGCGCCAGAACGTGGCGGCGGCAGTAGACGGCGGTGTGCTGGCCTTGCTGGCCGGGGTGGCGGCGGTTGCGGTGAGCTTCGCCCTGGTCCCTGTCCTCAGCAAGGTGGGCAAGGCACCTGCCAACAAAGGCGAGGAGGCATAATGATGGAGATCATCGAAAACGTCTTCGTTCGCAATAGCCTCATCGTCGCCTTCGCCGCGGTGGGCGTGGTTATGTGGTTCTCCTATTTCCTCGCCGACAGGCTGACCAATGGGCGCATTCATGGCTCCGCCATTGCCATCGCCCTTGGCCTGGTGGCGGCTTACTTCGGTGGCGTCGCTACCGGCGGCAATACCGGGGTCGCCGATGTTGCGCTGCTGGGTGGCATCGGCCTGATGGGCGGCGGCATGATGCGGGATTTCGCCATCGTCGCCACGGCCTTCGGTGTGCACCTGAGCGAACTGAAGAAGGCCGGTATGGCCGGTGTCATATCCATCTTTGCCGGGGTCATCGTGTCTTTTGTTGTGGGTGCTGCGATCGCGGTGATGTTCGGTTACACGGATGCGGCAGAGATCACCACCATCGGCGCCGGTGCGGTTACCTATATCGTTGGCCCGGTAACCGGTGAAGCCATCGGGGCCAGCAACGAGGTCATTACCCTCAGCGTGGCCGCAGGCCTGGTGAAGTCCATTCTGGTGATGATTGGCACACCGCTGGTCGCGAGGCTCATCGGACTGGACAACCCCCAATCTGCCATGGTGTTTGGCGGACTCATGGGCACTACCAGCGGCGTCGCCGCCGGACTGGCCGCCACCGATCCGAAGTTGGTTCCCTACGGCGCCATGACCGCTACGTTCTATACTGGCGTAGGCTGCCTGTTAGGTCCATCCATCCTGTTTTTTATCGTCAGCGCAATGTTTTGAGCCCTGATAATCAAATGAATTTCTGGAAATACTTATGAGTGCCGAATCTTTCCCCCACCTTCGCAATGACAATCCCAGGATCGCGCTGGTCGAGGGCGATCAGCAATACAGCTATGCCGAGGTAAACGCGCGCATCGATCGCTTCGCTACCGGTTTGCTCAATGGCAAGGCGGACCTCGGGGAAGAACGCATCGCATTCTTTATTCCCGCGTCACTGGACTATGTCACGGTAATGCATGGCGTCTGGCGTGCCGGCGGCATCGCGGTTCCACTGAACGTGGCCTCTGCCGTAGCCGAACTCGAACACTACCTGACCTGTGCCAGTGTCACCCGCATGATTGCCAACGGAAAATACCAGGAATCCCTACGCGAACTCTGTGCGAGCCTGAATATAGAGCTGGTTTCGGTCGACGACGTGCTGGCCGACTCGGCAGGCCCCTTGCCCACGATCGACGAGAATCGCCGCGCCATGATGCTGTTTACCAGTGGCACCACCAACAAGCCCAAGGGCGTGGTGAGCACTCACAAGACCATCAGGGCCCAGATCACCACACTCATCGATGCCTGGGAGTGGACAGAAGACGATGTCATACCCCTGTTCCTGCCTCTGCATCATATTCACGGCATCATCAACATTCTGAGTTGCGGGCTATGGGCGGGCGCTACCGTGCACCTGTTCGCAAAGTTTGATATTCCCTGCATCACAGAAAATGTGATAGCTGGCACCTACAATGTATTCATGGCCGTGCCAACCATCTATGTGAAGCTAATCCAGTATTTCGAAACCATAGACGATGCACAGGTAGAAAAGATCTGCGATGGCTTTCGCAACATGCGCCTGAACATCTCCGGTTCCGCCGCCTGCCCGGTCAAGCTGTTCAAGCAATGGCAGCAACTCACCGGCCAGGTATTGCTGGAGCGCTACGGCATGACCGAGATCGGCATGGGAATCTCCAACCCCTACAACGGCGAACGCCGCGCCGGCTGTGTCGGCCAGCCCTTGCCAGGCGTCGAGTGCCAGTTGTTCGACGAGCATGACCAACCTATCAAGGAGGAAGCACTGCCCGGCGAGATTCGCATCAAGGGTGACAATGTGTTTCTCGAGTACTGGGACAATCCCAGGGCCACCGAGGAGTCATTCAAGGATGGCTGGTTCTGCACCGGCGATGTGGCCGTGGTTGAAGATGGTTACTACCGCATCATGGGCCGCTCCTCCGTGGATATCATCAAGTCCGGTGGCTACAAATTGTCTGCTCTGGAGATCGAAGGCGTATTGCTGACCCACGAGGCGATCGCCGAGGTCGCCGTGATCGGCGTCGAGGACGATACCTGGGGAGAGGCCGTCGTCGCCGTCATCGGCCTGAATGCTGGCGCGTCGCTGACCTACGAGGAACTAAAGGCCTGGTGCAACGACAGGATGTCATCCTATAAGATTCCCAAGGCCATCAAGATCGTCGATGCCCTGCCCCGTAACGCCATGGGCAAGGTCACCAAGCCGGCGCTGAAGGAATTGCTGTAGCCCTGGCCGGGACAGAATCGCGGCGTTTCCGTCCCTGCTTCGTTAGAAGCAGGGCAGACTTGGGGGTATAATGCAGCCTGCATTCACCCCCCGCGATTGACGTGAGCCATTTTGAAAATCGAATTCCTCGGCAAGACACTTTCAGGCCCCTTCACAGTCCCCTCCGGTATCGTTACCTGCTCTGCCAACATCATCCAGCGTGTCTTCGACACCATGCCGGAAGTGGGCGTGCTCACCACCAAGAGCATCGGGCCTGAACCCAGACTCGGCTATCGCGAACCGGTCCTGACCCAGTTCAAGCCAGGCAGCTTCGGCAACGCCGTTGGCCTCACCAATCCCGGCGCGGACCGCTCGGCGGAGCTGCTGTCAAAACTCACTATCCCCGAGGACCGTTTCCTGCTGATCTCCATCTTTGGCGGCAGCGTGCAGGAATACGTGGACGTGGCAAAGAAACTGGCACCCTACGGCGACGGCCTGGAGCTTAACCTGTCCTGCCCCCATGCCAAGGGCTATGGCATGGCCATGGGCCAGGACCCCAGGCTTGTGCAGGAGATCGTGGCCGCGGTAAAGGCGGCCGTGGATATTCCCGTGATTGCCAAACTCACACCGAATGTAGAAAGCGTTGCCGAGATTGCCCAGGCGGCAGTGGCGGGCGGCGCCGATGGCCTCTGCGCCATCAACACCATGGGCCCGGAACGCTATGACGCCCATGGGCACCCCATCCTCACCAACGAGGTAGGTGGCGTTTCCGGCAAGGCCATCCTCGATCGGGCCCTGCAGGTAGTGCAGGAAATCAATGCCGCGGTGGATTGCCCCATTATTGCCTGCGGAGGCATCAGCAGTGCCTCCGAGGTGAAGGCCTTCCAGCAGGCGGGCGCCACCATTATTGGCGTGGGCTCTGCACTGGTCGGCATGAACACCAACGAGATTGCCGACTACTTCAGCACCCTGAGCACCGATCTCGATGCGGGCACGGACAAGGCCGAATCCCTGGTGCGCTATGACATCGACATGGATTTCCGCCCGGTGACATTGGTCTCCAACGAACGGGTAACAGACGATATCTGCATTCTCGCCTTCAAGGAGAAGCTGGATATCCAGGCGGGACAGTTCATCTTCCTGTGGATACCGGGCCTGGGTGAGAAACCGTTCTCGGCACTAAGCGATGACCCGTTCCGCCTGGCGGTGATCAACCTCGGCCAGTTCACCAATGAGCTTATGGACATCCAGCCAGGCATCGAAGCCTATGTGCGCGGCCCCCACGGCAATGCCGTGCAGCCTCCCACCGGGGCCAGGATCATGGCGGTTGCCGGCGGCACCGGGCTGGCAGCGGTTTATCAGCTGGCCCGCGATTTCGGGAACACGGAAATCTTCTTCGGTGCGCGTTCGAAAGACCGCCTCTATTTCGAGGAAGAGAGTGCGAAGGTCAGTGAACTGCACGTGGCAACAGACGATGGCAGCGCCGGCTACCATGGCCTGGTCACCGAGCTGTTGGCACAGCGGCTGGAACAAATGACTGCGGAAGAATTGGCTGACGTGGTGTTCTACAACTGCGGACCGGCCCCCATGGTGCGCGCGGCAGAAGCCCTGCAACGGCGCTATTGTCCTGCGGAACGCATCTTCAACGCCATCGACTACTGGACCAAGTGTGGCGTCGGTATCTGCGGTGCCTGTGATGCACCGGATGGCAGAAGGCTGTGTGTCGACGGTCCCTTCCTGGATGCCGCCGACTCGGCGAAAAGCGAACTCACCAACCGGGCTTAAGCGCTGCCACCACGAAGATCGCCGCAATGGTAAGCAAGGACGCGATCAGGAAGGCGATGCGTTGCTGTTTGGTCTTGCCTCTTTTCAGGGCCAGCGTTCCCAGCACGATATACATCACCAGCAGTACAATCTTGATCGTCACCCAGGCCACCACGAAGGGGTACTGACCCGACATTACCACCAGTAAGATCGCGCTGAGTAGCAACAGGGTATCCACTATGTGAGGCAGGATACGGGCAGGCTTGCTCTGCAACAGGCTCGATTCGGCCACCATCCAGTAACCCCTCAGGGCGAAACCCGCGGCGGAAAGCATGGCGCAGCTCATGTGCACTATTTTAATCAGGAGATAGGTATTCATTGTGACTCTTGTCTCGACTACTACAGCGGCGTGGGAGCCGCATTTCTCGACAAGCCCGGGGGCTTGAACCAGCATGAATTGCTGGTTTGGCAATGATACCAACAATAAGCAGAGAAGCGAGGAAGATGGGGTACTGCCTTGCAATTCAATTCACCGGCGATTGATGCTCTAATAGCCACTCTTTGAATTCCTGTCACAGAACCAGGGGGAACAATGGGTATTCGAAACTGGAACAGAATGTTGACCAGCCTGGCCATGGGCCTGGCACTGGTCTTTACTGCGAGCAGCTGGGCGGACATCGACCAGTCACGGCTATCCGCGGTCACCGCCGACCTGCAGGCGCGTGTCGACGCCGGCAAACTCTCCGGTGCCGTGGTGATGGTTGCCCAGGACGGCAAGGTGTTGATGAACGAGGCACTCGGCTATCAGAACGTCGAAGATGAGCTGCCCATGCAAACCGACACCATCTTCCGCATCTTCTCCATGACCAAGCCTGTCACCGGCACCGCACTGATGATGCTGTGGGATGAGGGCAAGTTCCAACTGGATGACACGGTGGAGCAGCACCTGCCCGAGCTGGCAGGAATGCAGGTATTCGTGTCACAGAATGACGATGGCAGTTGGGAAACCGAAGCGGCCAATCATCCCATGACGATCCGCGAACTGATGAGCCATACCGGTGGCCTGCTGTATACACCACCGCTGTCACAGGGTCCGGTTGCCACGGCCTATGCCGGCGCAGGCATCATGAATCTGACTGGCGCCACGCTCGCCGAGTCCATGCCCGCACTGAAGGACATTCCCCTTGGCTACCAACCCGGCACCCAGTGGGTGTACAGCATCTCCGTGGATGTGCAGGGCTATATGGTGGAGCGCCTCTCCGGCATGAGTTTTGGCGAGTTCCTCGAACAACGCCTGTTCGAACCGCTGGGCATGGTGGACACCGGCTTCTACGTGGAAGAATCCAAGGCCCATCGCCTGTCACGCCAGTATGCCCCGAACAACGACGGCACCCTGCGCCGCACCGATCAGGCCAACCTGGCGGCCTTCGATTTTCTCAGCCCACCGAAGTTCGAGTCCGGTGGCGGCGGCCTGACCTCCACTGCGAGTGACTACATGAAGTTCGTGCAGATGCACCTGAACAAGGGTGAACTCGATGGTGTGCGCATCGTTTCTGAAGAGGCCATCGAACTCATGCGCAGCAACCAGCTTCCGGATGCCGTTGCCAATATCGGGCAACTCTACCCGGGCAATGTGTTCGGCCTGGACTTCGCCATCGTGGAAAACCCGGATGCCTACCAGGGCGCCCCGGCGGGCACTCACTGGTGGTGGGGTATTGCCGGCTCCTGGTTCTGGATCGACCCGGTGGAGAACATCGCGTTCGTGGGCATGATCCAGAATGATGACATCCTGTATTCGCTGCAGGTTCATGCGGCAGCCAGGGCAGCGCTGTACAAGTAGCGGTTGAACCGCAAGCACGCCAGTCAACAGGCCCGGATGAGAGTGGTTCATCCGGGCTTTTTTTGCGAAACGGGAACGAATTAAACGAATTCGGCCGGTTTCTTCCGTGAATTTCCCTGGATTCCTGAATTTCCACTCTTATTTCGGGATTCATTCACTACAATAGGCTGATAGAACAGACTGGCAGAACGTACAAGCCCATCATGAACATCCATCGAATCAGGTTCCCCATTCTTCTCTCACTGCGCTCACTGCTAGTTTGCCTGCTAATTGCTAACGCCGCCTCAGCCCAGGCTCAGGTACTCCTCGCTGATCGAAGTGACGAGGGTGACGGACAGCATCTGTTGCCGGAGCAGGTGGACTACCAGCGTGCCGTCCGCGTCAATTCCGATGTCCTGGCGACGCTCGCCGTTGGCACAGAGGTTCTGGTCCCCAGCCTGCCAGGCCAGACAAGCCGCTTCGAAATCAATTCGCGCCAACAGTACATCAATGGCGACATCGCCTGGCGTGGGATAGCCCGGGCCGGTGGTCGGCTGCAGACCCTGACCCTCATCGTCAATCCGAACAAACTGTCGGGAACCATCAATCTCGGGGATGACAGCTTTCGACTCATTACCGAACGAGAGGCGGGTGAGGACTATACGGGTTTCCTGTTCACCGAGATCGATCAGGCGCAGCGTCGGCGCATAGATGAAGGTGGTGTCGCGGTCGATGAAGACCCGGGACAGGCGTTATTGTTCGACGTCTCGGCGTTAAGTGGCAACGATGTCAGTATCGTGCAGACCCTGTCTGCGGACTATGCCGGTATTGGCGAGCAAATCACCGTGTCCATTGCCGTCACCAATAATCTTGCCAGCGCCATCACGGGAGAATCCCTGAACGTCCTGTTCATCCTCGATGATACCGAGCTTGTCTCCAGCTCCAGTGTATGCAGTGCCGGTTCAACCGGTGCGCAATCCTCGCTCGTCTGTAACCTGCCAGTCATCGAGCCTGGCGCCACGGCGACAATCGAGTACACGGTGCGACTCACAAGCGCTTCCTATCCACAAGTGGCCAGCGGCGTCTTCGTCGGCGATGTGTTTGGCAATAATGTGCGTAATGACGCCTTCGTGTTTGTTTATCAGGATACCTTGCGGGACAGTGACAACGATGGCCAGTCAGACTTCAACGAGGCCTTCACCAATACCGATCCCAACAATGCGGCGTCGGTAATAGACAACGGTTTCTTTGCCGAGATCGATCTGATGTTCCTGTACACCGATCGCTTCGTCAGCGCCAGTGGCGGCGTGTCGCCGGAATCGCGCATCAACGAACTGGTGGAGATTACCAATGGCTACTATGCCAACAGCGCGGCCAGGATTCGTTTTCGCCCGGTCTACTACGAACACACCAGCTATGCGGTCAATGACAACCTGAACACTGCCTTCTCGACACTGCGCAATGGTGCCTCGCCATTTGCTTCGGTGGCTTCCATCAGGGATGCCGTGGGTGCGGATATCGTCGTGCTGGTAGACGGCGTGGTGCAGAACTCCTCAGTCTGTGGACTGGGCACGACCCCGGGCGTCGGTTTCGAAGGCGAGTTCTACCATCCGACAATCATTACGCCGGATCTGCACGTTACCATGTTTACCCCCGGCAGTGGCTGCAGCGACATCGTGCTGGCGCACGAGCTGGGTCATAACCTGGGCCTGAACCATTCACGGCGAGAGAGCGGTGCCCGCGGCACCTTCGACTATGCACTGGGGCACGGGGTGAATGGCTCGTTCGTCACCATCATGGCGAGCCCCTCCGATTATCCTGGCGCCAGCAAGATTGCCCTGTTCTCGAATCCCGACAGCAACGACTGCAACGGACTTCCCTGCGGCGTCTCTCGCAATGACACGGAGTTGGGCGCCGATGCCGTGTTTACCCTGAACCATACCCGCCACCAGGTGGCGAAGCGCAGAACCTCAAGGGTACTGCCCATCACCAGCCTCAGCGGCACCTCCAATCTCATCATGTACGGGGGCGCCAGTCGCAGCAGTGACAACAGCAGCAACGTCAGTGTGTTCTCGCCCCAGGATGCCATCGATGTTGCCGCCACCCTGTTGATTCCCAGTGAGCACCAGGGACAGGCAGGGCAGACCTATGCGGTGATTTCCGTCGCCGGGGCAGGCTTCTTCTACCGGGATGCCAACGGCGCATACCAGAACTGGGACGGTTCCCTGGACACCTTGCAGGGCAGGATCTCGCCGCGCGCACTCAATGCCAGCGAGACGGTCGCGGCCTTCGACGATTTCATTCCGGCCAGCGTCGGTGTCGATGCAGCTAACGTCAGCGTGTTCTTCGCCTATTCCATCAGCGGTAGCGACGTGTTCGTGTACAGCAGCAACGGCGTCCCGTTCACCATTCAGCCCTGAGCCGCACAGGCTCAGTCGAGGAAGGTCTGCAGGTAGGCCACCGCTTCTGATACGGGCCGACCGTCTACATCCACTAAACGGTTGGCCTGACGCATGGCGGCATCGGATATCTTTCTTTCGAGATTGCTCACCACGGCCATAAACCCGGGATGCGCTGCCGCTTCTGCCGATACCGCCAGGAATCCATCGTAGGGCGGCAATGCGCCTTCCGGGTCGTCCAGTATCAGCAGATCGAAGGCTGCCACCCTGCCATCGGTGGTATAGGCCGAGATGATGTCTACCTGTCCCTCGTTCACCGCGGTGTACATGAGAGTGGTATCGAAGGTGAGCTTCTCGCCGAAATCGATGTTGTAGGTATCTCTTAACTGAAACCACTCCGGTCGACTGAAGAATTCGAGGTCTCCTGCCGCCACCATGTCTGCCGCATAGGGACGCAGGTCGCTGATGCTGTTCACCCCCAACTCGGCAGCCCGATCCCGACGCATGGCCAGTGCATAGAGGTTCTGAAAACCCAGGCGGCTGCCGTTGGTCAGATTGTCGGTACGCGCGATGTAGTCGCTTACTTCCGCCATGATGGCTTCCCGACCAGGGTTGTCTTCCCGCAGCATCTGGTTCGTCCACACCGTACCCGAATATTCCAGGTACACATCGACACTGTCGCTGGCTGTGGCCTCGTACACCACGTCTGTACCCATGCCCAGGCGCTGTTCGGTGGTAAACCCTGCCGCCTCCAGCTCTGCCGCAACCAGCCCGGCGATAATATATTGCTCGGTGAAACCCTTGCCGCCGACCACGAAGTCTACCTCTTCCTCGGGGAGCAGGCTGGAAATAATAAAGCCCGTACAGAATACCAGCGAAGTGATCACCGCATTGCGCACAAGGCGAAAGCGCTTCTCATCGACCTGCTCGACCCGATTCTCTGCGAGCCACTGAATACCGCCGATAATGACATCGAGAATCACCGCCATGGTCGCTGCCGCGACACTGCCCACTGTGACCGCCACCAGATTGCGAGTCTGCAGGCCGCTGAAGATGAAATTACCCAAGCTGGTGGCACCGACCAGGGTGGACAGGGTGGCGAGGCCCACCGTCCACACCGCGGCGGTGCGTATGCCGGCTATGATTACGGGCAAAGCGAGGGGTATACGAACCTGCAACAGGATTTGTCGTGATGACATGCCGATGCCCCGCGCCGCTTCCACCACGTCGTCGGTAATCGACTCCAGACCGGTCACGGTGTTGCGCACGATGGGCAGCATGCTGTACAGAACCAGGGCGGTAATGGCCGGCACCAGACCAATGCGACCGCCGAGCATGGCAACCACCAGCGCGAGAATAGCGACGCTGGGAATGGTTTGAATGATGCTGACGAGCGTGAGCAGCGGACCCTTCACCCGCGCGGACTGGGCGGCCCACACCCCAAGGGGGATCGATACGGCCACACCCAGGGACATGGCAATTAGGGTAAGGGTCAGGTGTCCCTGAAAATAGTCAGGCAGTAGCAGGAGCTGTTGGCGGAGATTGTCGCTCACTGGTTCAACTCGCAGACCGGCGCAGCAGCTTTTCCAGTCGGTCTGCACGCTGCCTCGGCATCTCCACGATCTCCTGCACGTAATCGTGGGCCGGATTATTCAGCAGCTCATAGGGTGTTCCGATCTGCAGCACTTCGCCCCCCTTCATGACGGCGATGCGATCCGCCATGAGCAGGGCCTCCGTCATGTCATGGGTCACCATGATGACCGTGAGGTTCAGTTTCGCCTGGATGCGTTTGAATTCTTCCTGCAACTCTGCCCGGGTGACAGGGTCTAGCGCGCCAAAGGGTTCATCCATTAAAACAACGTCGGGCTGCGCCGCCAGGGCGCGGGCGACCCCGACCCGTTGCTGCTGACCACCGGACATCTGGGAAGGCAGGCGCTCACCATACTCCTCCAGTGGCAGCCCCACCATGTCCAGAGTTTCCAGGCAACGCTGCTGGATGCGCGATTCATCCCATTGCAGGAGCCTCGGTACCGCTGCCACATTCTCGGCCACCGAATAATGGGGAAACAGGCCGATGCCCTGAAACACGTAGCCGATGTTGCGGCGCAGTTCCTGGGGGTTGCGCGCCATGACATCTCTGCCAGCAATAGAGATCAGGCCGGAGCTGGGTTCCTCCAGGCGATTGATCATCTTCAGGGTAGTTGTCTTGCCACAACCACTCTCACCAATGAGGCCCAGCAACTCACCCTCTTCCACGGTAAATGACGTGTCGGCCACGGCCCAGCTTGCGCCGTCGTCATAGGATTTGCGAACGTGCTGCAGTTGTATCATGGCGACTCATACTAACAAGCCACTGTGACATAACAAGTGCGGGAACCGAGCTGTTGCTGAATTATTGGCGGCCTGCGGCCTCGCGGCCAAGATTGAGGGCGTTGCGGGCACCGGCCGGGAGACCACCGTCGACGCCTACCGTGACGAAACTGAAACCTTCCTGCAAGCGCTGCTCCACGGTGCGGGCATTGGTGGTGATGGCGCAGGGCACACCGTGCTGCAGACAGGACGCGAGCACCGTCTGGATCGCGGCCTCTACTTCCGGTGCCGCCGGGCTGGTATAGCCCATGGAGGTGCTCAGGTCAGAGGGGCCAATAAAGATTCCGCCTACTCCCGGCACCGTGATTATGTCCTCGATATTCTCCACCCCGGCGGGTGACTCGATGAACATGATGGCCAGCAATTCGCCATTGGGATCGAGGGGCCACACATCCGCACGCTCGTGATAGTCGCGGATACCCCAATACCAGGCGGCGTTGGAGGGGTTGCGCCCCCTGAGGCCCGCCGGCTCGAAATCAGCGGCGCCGTTGTATTGCGGGTAACGGGTCGCCCTTACCGCCAGTTCGGCCTGCTCCCGGTTTTCGATGGCCGGAAAGAACACACCATAGGCCCCTACGTCCAATACCTGTTTCACCTGGGCCACCAACTCTTCGGAGCCGGCGGCGGCCGGTATACGCACCAGGGGCACCACATCGGGTTGCAGGTTTCCCTTGGCCAGGATACTGCGCTTGTCCGTCATGCCCAGCAGGAAACTGCGCAGGCGTTCGATGTCGAAGGGGGAATGTTCCATATCGATGAACAGGAAATCGAGGCCGGAGGTGGCCATGGCGCGTGCATTGTCCAGTGAATAGTCGAAGGACAGCACACCGAATGCCGGCTGTTCGTTCTGGAGGAGATCGATCAGGGTGTTGAGTCGGACGGGGTCTTCCTGGCCCTGGGATGGCAGGGCGGGAAGTAACAGGCATAAGGCCAGACTCAAGCGGAGAACGTTTCTTGTCATCAATGCAATCATGCGCCTGAGCCTGGTTCGTTTCTGTTTTTACCTAACGGGCTCTCCAGGGAGGCTCGATCAGCAACTCGGGATCCGCGTCGGGCTTGGGTACGAACTTCTGGGAGCGACCGTACTGATTGTCGCCGCCGATCAGGTTACCGGCCGGATCAACCGTGAACGTGTGAACTTCAAGATAGCCATCAGGCAGTTCCCTGGGGACGAGCCAGGTGTATTTCAGATTGCCTTCGAAATCGAAATTCAGGAAGCGCAGTGGTTGCAGGGCGGTAATCCAGAAATCGTTCTCATTGACGACGATGTCCAGTGGCATGCCGGTGGGATGACCGATAGAGCGCTCAAACGCCATGACGGCCGGATCGTCGGTGGTTCGGAACAGATTTACCTCGAAGCCGGAACGATCCGTCACGAAGATGCGACCCTCGGGACCAATGCCCAGGGAGTGAATGGTGTTGAACTGCCCGGGGCCGTCACCAGCCTCACCGAATTGGCCCAGGTAATTCATATCATTATCGAAGATCATGATCCGGTTATTTCCCAGGCCATCGGCTACCAGGATGCGGCCGTCGGGCAGGAACGCCACGTCCTGCGGCATGTTGAAATGGCTTTCATCATCGCCTGGCACAAGCTTCTCGCCGTAGGTAGCCAGTACCTCGCTGCCATCGTTGGCGATGACATAGATCTGGTGGAAGGTTTCATTCACCAGCCAGATGCGGCTCTCCGGGTCATAGGGGCTGATGCGGATACGATGTGGGCCGGGGCCCTCGGAGTCTTCACACAGGTAATCCAGGTGATCCCAGATCTCCGTGACTTCACCATCGGCATTCAGGGTGTAGAGGCAGTTCTGCCACACTCGACGGTTAGTCTCGGTGAGCACATTGATACCCAGATAGCCCGCATAACCGGGGAAGTCTTCCGGCAGTGGGTAGGGCAATACGGTTTCGCCACGCTGGGCAACGATGATGCGATCTTCCGATTCTGCCCACAGACCGGAATTACCACCGAAGCCGTAGCCCTCTTCCTGGAAGGGCTTATGCCAGCCAGAAATAATCGTGTAGGGGCTCTCTCCGATGCGGCCGCGCGCATTGCCCTGCTGGGCCAGGGCCGCGGACCCGATGGTCAACGAACCGAGAGATATTAGTAATGTCAGGAGACGGGCTGCTGTTCCCATGGTACACCTCTGCCTGGGTAGGCTTGTTATTCTTCTGAAGCTGCCAATCATGACAAATTACGGGCGGGCGGTATACCGCCTGAGGGCCTAATTTTGCTGTTCGTAGCGCGTTTGCCACGTTGTCGCGGGTTTAGCCTTGGGCGGCGCGAATCTCCGCCTTCCTGGCCAGTCGCGCCCGGTGCAGAACCGGTTCTGTGTAGCCATTGGGCTGCAGGCGTCCGGAGAACACCAGCTCACAGGCGGCTTGAAATGCTATGGAATTGTCGGGATCAACCGCCATGGCCTGGTACAGGGGATCATGCTGATTCTGCTCATCCACGACCGCCGCCATACGCAATAGTGTTTCCACGACCTGCTCCGGACTGCAGATGTCGTGGTGTAGCCAATTGGCAATATGCTGTGAAGAAATTCGCAGGGTCGCCCTGTCTTCCATCAGGCCCACATCGTGGATGTCCGGTACCTTGGAACAACCGATACCCTGATCTACCCAGCGTACCACATATCCCAGAATACCCTGGGCGTTATTATCCAGTTCAGCCTGGATGAGGTCCGCACTCAGGCTACCGGGATCTTCCTGAAGCGGCAGTTGCAGGATGTCATCGATACTGGCCGCAGCTCGCCTGGCCAACTCCTCCTGAACCGCCGCTACATCGATCCGGTGATAGTGCATGGCATGTAGAACGGCCGCCGTGGGTGACGGTACCCAGGCAGTATTGGCACCGGCCTCAGGATGCGCCGATTTCTGCGCCAGCATATCGGCCATGCGATCCGGCATGGCCCACATGCCCTTGCCTATCTGGGCCCTGCCACTAAAACCACAGGCCAGGCCCACGTCCACGTTATTAGCCTCATAGGCCTGTATCCAGCGAGTCGCCTTCATGTCCGCCTTCGGCACCATGGGTCCGGCTTCCATGCTGGTGTGAATCTCGTCCCCGGTGCGATCGAGAAAGCCGGTATTGATAAATACCACTCGCGAGCGCGCCTCGGCGATGCATTGCTTCAGGGAAAGGCTGGTGCGCCGTTCCTCATCCATGATGCCAAGCTTGAGGGTGTTGGCAGGCAGTCCGAGCATGGATTCCACGGCCGTAAACAACTCACAGGTGAAACGCACCTCCTCTGGCCCGTGCATCTTGGGTTTTACGATATACACCGAACCCTGTCGCGAATTACTGAGCGAGTTCTTGCCGGCCACATCGATGGCCCCGGTAGCACCGGTGATGACTGCATCGAGTATACCCTCGAACACCTCTTCTCCATGGTAGCGGATAGCCGGGTTACGCATCAGGTGTCCCACATTGCGCACCAGCATGAGACTGCGTCCCGGGAGGGTAAATTCGTCTCCCTCAAGTGACCGATAAACCCTGTCTTCATTCAATACACGGGTCAAAGGTTCGCCGGCCTTGATGAAGGTTTCCTGTAATTCGCCCGTCATCAGCCCGAGCCAGTTGCGGTATACCTCTGCCTTATCCTCACCGTCCACGGCAGCGACTGAGTCTTCGCAATCCTGGATTGTGGTTACCGCTGCCTCCAACACCACATCACTGACCCCAGCCTTGTCACTGCCACCGATCTCGGATTCCGGATCGATCTGGATTTCAATGTGCAGTCTATTGTTGATCAGCAGGATGGCTTCGGGGGCTTCCTGCTTTCCCCTGAACCCGATAAGCTGTTGTGCTTGCTGCAGAGCCGCAGACCGATCTCCGCACAGCACCTGTAGTTCGCCAGACTCGATGCGGTAGGCGGTGGCATCATGATGGCTCGCGTCTACCAGCGGGCAGCACTGGTCAAGGAAATCGCGCACAACCTTGATGACTCTCGCGCCCCGCAGCGGATTATAGGAACCGGCGCGCTGCGCGCCATGCTCTTCATCGATGGCATCGGTACCATAAAGCGCATCATAGAGACTGCCCCAGCGGGCATTGGCGGCATTGAGTGCGAAGCGTGCATTCTTGACCGGCACCACCAGTTGCGGCCCGGCTTGCAGGCTTATCTCTTCATCGACATTCGTCGTGTCGATCCGGAAATCCGGACCAGGCTCACCGAGATAGCCGATACTGTGGAGAAATTCCTTGTACTCCGCGTGGTCATGGGGAAGTGCTGCCTGCCGCCGCGCGGTATGCCAGCTATCGATTCGAGCCTGAAGCGCATCCCGATGCTGGAGCAGTTGAACATTTCGGGGGGTGAACGCGGTAATAATTGCGGACAGCGAGGACCAGAATTGCGCGGGCGGCATGCCCAGCTTCGGCAGCAATTCGCCCTCGACGAAGTCGTGCAATTCGCTCGCAATCTCGAGCTCCGCAATCTTGACCCAGGTATCCATAGCCGCAGTGTACTGCGATGGCGCTTATTGGAGAAGGGAGATGTCGTGGTGGGGCGAAGACGGGGCTGGTGTGGCTTGCTGGCCCGCGCGTGCTCAGCTATCCCGCGGAGGGGCCATCGGGTTTATCGGCCCGTCTTCCTTGCCAGCCAACTCGGACATGCGGATTACGGAATCATGCATCTGTTGCAGAGTCGCCTGAAAGCGCTTGGCGTCCTCGTTACCCGCCGCATGGGCAATCGCAGCGTCATTCAGCTCACGTATGTGGTTGATCATGGCATCGCCTTCCTGCCGCAGCTTGCTGTAGCGTCGCTCATTAGGAAACAGCTTGGTGGACAGTCCCCACACACCGGCTTCCATAAACAGGACACCCAGCAGGGCCAGAGGCAGTTGGGCGGTGATATCCAGTGAGCCACGCAATATCACGGCAGAAAAAATAATGCCTATGCCGAGGCCGGTGAGTACGATGTCGATGCTGCGACGAAGATTGCGTTTCACTATAAGAATTCCGGTCTGTCCAATTCGTCAGGGAAAACGAGGTTCAGCTGCATACCCACAATGGATGACGATGCTAACCGCGATCCTGTGGCTTGTACAGGATCAAACCCGGCACCACCAGGTCACTCCTCTACATCGAAAGATAACTCAGCGGTGAAGAGCATTGTGCGATCCCGATCACGGGCCGCCCAATTTAGTAGCGTCTCCACACTTTCCCTCACAGTATCGCTATGGACAATGCGACCGTTAATTGAGACCAGCACCGGATCGGCAAAGTTGATCTCTTCCGGATTCAACAGCAGGGTGAAGCGACTGACACCCCTGGCATCCACGGAAAAACTGTTACCATCCCGTTGCACACGCAGCAGGCTGGGCAGGTCTTCCTCTGCAAGTTCTTCCACCACGATCCATTGATTGCGATTGTAGCGGTCGGTACGGTCTGCCACCCACTGTATTTCATCCGGAAAGGGATCCCTGGGATTGGCAGCCTTGAATGCCTCGATGGCCTCTCGCTCGTCGGGCATCCACTCAGTGTTATGACCGCCATCCTCGATCACTCGCCAGGTATAATCCACTTCGGCTTGCTTCAGAATTTCCATGAAGGAAGCCAGGGACGCCGCCGGGTAGAGCCTGTCATTCTCACCATTCACTATGTACAGTGGCTTGTTGGCCAGGTTCTCGAAATACAGGCGATAGCCACCTCCACTATTGGGATTTCGCAACACGCCGGGATGGCCTATGTAGGGCAGGAACGCGGCCCACTCGCTAGGTTGTTTGAACGCGAAAAAATAGGCGCCGGTGCCACCGTCTGAAACCCCACTGAGAAAGACCCGATTCTCGTCGATATTGAATCGCCCCTTCAGCTCCTTGAGGATAGCCGTGAGATTGTCCGCCTGGCTATCTGCCCACCAGTAGGCTTCCTGCCAGGATAGCGGGATCACCATGAAGCGATTTTCCGCATTCAATCTGCTGATGGTGCGCTCCCAGAAATTCTCGCCCGCGGCCGGCTTGGGCCTGCCTACCCCTCCATGCAGAGCAAACTCCACCGGGTAACTCTGCCCGGGATCGTAATCGGCGGGGATGGAAACATAGTAGGGAAATTCCTCTCCCTCAGCCTCGCGGGAGAACACAGCACCACCCTCTTCCCCCGGGGCCTCGTATTCCGGCCCCCGGCGCAGACTCAGGTACATGCGGTAGGCATTGGCGCCGGTGTCGAGAATCTCCTGTTTCACCCTCGCGGATTCTTCGTCACTGCTTGCCTGCCACAGCGCGTTCACCAGCGCCTGTGGCACGGTGGCGTCCTGTGACCAGGCCAGACTGCTCAGGCCGAGCGCGGCCGCCAGGACCGAGCCTGTCAAAATTGCCGCGGGGAGTAAGGGTGTCAGATATCTCATTTTAGTGCCTGCTCTACAGATTCTTTCTTCGTATTTGTTCTTAACCGGCTATCAGAGTTCACCGCCCAATTCGGTATACACGGCTCGCAGGAAGCGATCCGGATCACCGTACTGGTCATTGTAGGCTGCGGTGGGGTTTGCGGCGGCGACGTCATCATAGCTGCGCCCGGCCGCAAGCATGGATTCAACCCGCCCCTTTACATCCAGGATCATATCCCGAAAGGCCATGACATCCATGCGGGTGGATGGCACACCGTGGCCAGGCAAGATGATGGTATCCGGTCCTGCGGTACCGATGAGCAGCCCCAGGGCCTGCAGAGTGCCATCGAGGGTGCCACCATTGTTGGTATCGATTACCGGATACGCTGTGGTACGAAACACATCGCCCGAGTGAATCACATCGGAATCAACGAAATGAATGAAGGTATCGCCATCGGTGTGGGCCGGGGGTACCGGGAAAGCAAACACCTCTTCACCGTTCAGGTGGATGGTGATGGCATCGCTGTAGGTAAGCACGGGCAGGGCGTCCCTGGGCGATTGCGCTTCCAGTCTCACCCTGACCTCGTCGCGGGCCAGGATCAGGATGCCCAGCTTGCCCAGGTTCTCATTGCCGCCGGTGTGATCGCCGTGCACATGGGTATTGATGACGAAACGAATCTCGCCATCATTCAGCCCCCTGATGGCTGTCAGGATTCGCTCTGTAAGAGGCGCGAACTGGTCATCGATCATTACCACACCATCTTCGCCAATTGACAGACCAATATTGCCGCCCCTGCCCTCCAGGTAATACACGCTGCCTGCGACATGATGGGGAATGATTTCCACGTTACTGAAATCCTGTTGGGCGATAGCTGTCTGGCCAGCGGCGAGCAACAGGGAAGCAAGAAAGGAAAAACTGCGACGGGAACTGGACATAGTGACCTCCTGAAAGGGCTGAAGCGCTGCTGAACAGCTGTTCTTGTGTTGTGTGGGAGTCCGGAAATCCAGCATAGAAGCGATTCCGGCAGAAGGCAACGGCAGACAGGGCAATTCGCGGCAATTTGGTTTACTCTAACCGCAATCCAGAGTCAGGCACAGACTGCCATCCAGCGCAGGATCAGCCGGGCTCATGCGTATAAACACCCAGACAGATTCTGCTAACACCCATGCCCCGACCGAGACTGCGCCAGATCATAATCCAGGGACTGTTACTGACCCTGCTCGGCAGTCATCTCTCCCTGGCTAGCGCCCAGCGTGACCGGGATGAGAATTCACTGCCGGTGCTGGATTTCGATACACCCCTGCGCCTCAATTTCTCTGGCAACTGGGAGAAGGATTTCGCGCGCAGCGATCGCTGGGAAGATGAACTGGACCGTCAGCTCAGGCTGCGCCAGGAAACGGCGGCTCTGCAGCAGGCCGGCATCCGCACCGGTTCCGGGCCAGCGGTATCCCTCGGCAATCTCAATATCGGTAGCAACTCGTCCCGGGGCGCCAACCTCATCCAGCTTGCGCAGTTGGCTGAGTACATCAATCGCCAGAGCACCCTGCAGATCAGCCAGGACCGTAACCAGGTGCGAATCGAACGCAACGGGGAAGCGCCGTTGATCTGTGGCCTCGAAGACGGGGCCCAGACCACCTTCGAGAGCGCCCATGGCACGGAGATCTGTGGCTGGGAGAACCAGCAACTGGTCTTTCTCATTTCCCTGCCGGGCAACATCGTCATCCAGCACCGCTTCAGCGTGGACGCCAATCGCGAACAGCTGCGCATGGTAACCAGCGTGAACAGTAACGGTGGTACGCCCTTCAACCTGATCCAGGCCTTCAATCGCTACGATGTCGCCGCCGATGAATTGAACTGCATCGTGACGGTGAGCCGCGGTCGTGTGTGCAGCCAGGTCACGCCTTTACAATGACAAGCGGCAGTGACATGAAAAAGTTGCGGAACATGGCTGGCAGCAGCACGATCTTCCTGATCGCAGCCCTGCTGCAGGCCTGCTTCAGCGCCGGGCCTGCCGAGCCCGTCACGCACTATCCGGAAATTCCGGCAGTGGGATCGATCACACTGCAAACCCGCGCGGAAGACAGCGACATCTACCTGGATGTTGGCATCGGCGTCTTCACCAATACCTATCACGAGAATGAGACCGAAACCTACGGCGACTGGATATTTACAGAGATCCGGGACAACGAACGCCATTACCTGCCTTACCTGTTGCGTGACACCCTGCTCAATTCCGGTCACTGGGGTGCCGTGCGGGTACTGCCCCAAGCAGATCCTTCGGTAGACCTGATGCTGTCAGGCACGATTCTCTACTCCGATGGGTCGCGCCTGGTGCTTGCCATAGAAGCCACCGACAGCACCGGCCGGCGCTGGCTGCAGAAGACCTACGCCGACGATACCCGGGCTGAAGATTACCCGGACTCTTCCCGCCTGCGAGCCGCCAGCCAACTGGAACGGGAGGACCTGAAGGAACCGTTCCAGGATATCTACAACCAGATTGCCAATGCTCTGCTAGCGGCACTGACGGCCAGCACCCCTGAGCAACTGCAGAACGTGCAGCGCGTTTCGGAGCTGGTTTACGCCAGGGACCTGGCACCCGACTCCTTTGCCCAATCCCTCGACACCGATGCCCAGGGCTATCTAACGGTCAACACCCTGCCGGCCGAACAGGACCCCATGATGAACCGGGTGCTGGAGATGCGCCGCCGTCATCATCTCTTCATCGATACCGTGGATGATTACTACCAGGCCCTGTTCGCAGAGATGCAGGCTTCCTACCTGGTATGGCGGCGTTATGCCTACGACCAGGAGAATGAACTGGAATTCACTACCCGGGAAAGCGCCGACCAGGACCTGTTCAGTTCGACCAATACCACCCTTACCCTGATGCAGCGCTACGACCGCTACCGCTGGGCGAAGATCTACGAACAGGAGTTCCTCGAGTTGGCCACTGGATTCAACACGGAGCTGGCACCCACCATCCTCGAACTCAATCGCAACGTGCATGGCCTGTCTGGCACCATGGAAGAGCAGTACCTGCAGTGGCGACGAATCCTGCGCCAACTCTTCGAACTGGAGACTGGCGAACTGGAGCGTCTCCCAGGCGCCGCTAACTAGCTCGTTTCGTCGCCTTTTTCGACGCCTGACAGCTGCGAGGATTTTTGCTTTTTTGCCAAATACGGTAGTCTCTTGGCACTACCCTGCTGTTCCACAAAAAGAAAAAACTAGAACAATAAAGAATCAATAAAGGAAGGAGGTGGCCCATGAACGATAGCCAGGCAATTAGCAGAAGCGCCAGATTGAAATGGATTATTGGAGGCAGCCTCGGCGGACTGCTGGCGGTGGCCGTGGTGGGGTTCTTCATCTATTCCTCGGTCTGTCCCTGTGACCGTACCCCGGGAGGCTTCCTGCTGGGCGAAGCGGCCGAAGGCCCCGTCAGCGACTGGAGTTTTGCCAACGATGTGCCCCTGTGCCAGCTGCAAATCTATGCTGGCATTCGCCCGCATTCCGTGAACCTCAACTGCTTCGCCACGCCGGAAGGCGAGATGTATCTCAGCTGTTCAGTTTGCGACAGCAAGTACTGGGCCTCGAAGGTAGAGGCCAATGAATCCGCCGTCATGAAGCTGGATGGCATTACCTATCCCGTGGTCTTGAACCGGGTACAGGACCCGGCCAGAATGGACCACGCATGGGCTGCGCGTGTGATAAAGTTGCAGACCCACGGTGGCGGGCCATTCAATCCCATACCTGACCTCGATGCAGTGCGACCGGATCACTGGTGGACCTACCACGTCACCTGGCGCGGTTAGGTGAAAAACACAGACAGGTTCGCCATGGGAATTCTCAGTTGTTACTCGCAATCGACTCTCGCAATCAACCCTTTCTTACCGTACCTTTTACAGGAACACACGCAAGGACATCGCCATGAAGAATACCAAGATACTGACTTTTGCGATCACCGGGCTGCTCGGCACGGTCTCTTCCATGAGCCTGGCCCAGGGTGACAGCTGGGTAGACAAGGCCGTCCATAATTTTGGTGCCCCCATCAATACCATGTGGGCCGAGGGCGAGCTCTCCTTCGCCGCCGATGGCACCATGGTCTACTGCAGTGCGCGTGAGGACATGGCCGTTGCCGAGGGTGATCCCAAGGATCTCTATATCGCCTACTTCAACGAAGAGACCGGCACCTGGGGTGACCCCATCAACATGGGCATACCCATCAACCAGCCGCCACGCACCGACGTCGACCCACTGCGCAAGGGTGACGACCGCGAACCCTGGATTACCGCCGATGGCAATACCATCTATTTCAAGTCTGATCGCCTGGCTACCACATCGCCACGCAACAACAACGACCTGTTTGTCACCCGCAAGGTGAATGGCCAGTGGACCGAGCCAGAACTGGTGGGATTCCCCATCAGCACCACTGAAGGCGACGAGCACTGCCCCGCCATCCTGCAAGACGGTGAAACCCTGTGCTTCGCCTCGCGCCGTGCCGGCGGCTACGGCGGCTCCGATATCTATTGTTCCAGCCCCGATGGCAATGGCGGCTGGACCGAGCCGGTAAACCAGGGCCCCAACATCAATACGGCTGCCGAGGAATTCCACTTCACCCAGGACACGGATGGCATGGTGTATTTCACCTCGGCCCGTGAAGGTGGCTACGGCGGTATGGACATCTGGGGTGCCATGCAACAAGGCCCCAACAGCTGGGGACCCGCGCGTAATCTCGGCCCCCAGGTGAACACGGCATCCGCCGATATGTGCCCGGCCCTGCCACCCGGTGGCGATAGCTTCTCCTGGTTCTCATCCCGCCAGGACAACAGCCTTGGCAACATCGATATCTTCTGGACCAACAAGGTCAACACCCAGTAGGGTAATCCCGAAAGTTGCTGCTGGGCTTGAACGGCATCAAGCCCGGCCTGCCCGACACTCTGAGCGCAGAAAAGCGTTACGTTGTTGTCTGGCTGGATACTCCTTCGATCTAACAGGTGTGAATACACGAGCGCCAAGAAGACTTCGATTTCTCGGCTGTCATTGAACGAGCGGCTGTGGGGCGGGAACCCTGCCGCCCCGCAGTCGCGCCCGAGGCCGCTAAAATACAATGAAACACAAACCAAACCAGTGCACTTAAACAGGAAACCCGCAAAGAACAAAAAAGGGCGCCCGATCTAAAACCGGGCGCCCTTTTTTACGTCTGGCGTATAGCGTACTAAGCCAGATTAGTCGCGAACAAGTTCAGCAATCTTCCCCATGCGCGTTCGGCTTCAGCCTGGTGATATACCTGGGAATCGATGGCACACCAGCCATGCAGGGTTTCTTCGTAGACTTCGATTTCGGCCGGGATACCGGCAGCCGCATAGGCTTCCCGCAGCGTCACTTTCGCCTGGGGATCATTCTCGTCGTCATTGCCAGCAACACAGTGCAGCATCGCCGCTTTGGTTTCCGGAATTAGCAGGTGCGGGCTATTGGGCTGTGCCGTCGCCAGACCCCCACCGTGGAAAGTCGCTCCGGCGGCGAAGCGATCGGGCGCCGCGGCCACCGTCCGCATCACCATGGGGCCGCCCATGCAGTAACCGGTGGTGCCAATACCCTTGCTGGTATCCACTTCCGGCTGCTGATCCAGCCATTGTTGGAAGGCACGGGCATCGGTGAAATGGGTTTCTTCATTGAGGTTACGCGCCATGGGCAGCACATGATTGCGCACGTCCGGATCACCGAAACTGGCACCGTATTTAACCACCGGTGAGCGGGCGTCGCGGTAGAACGGGTTCACGGTCAGCACCGCATAGCCCGCACGCGCCAGGCGGCGACCCATCTCACGGAAGGCCGGGCGCAGGGCCAGGATATCGGGCCATACCAGCACGGCGGCATGGGAGCCGGACGAGGGATAGGCGAAGTGGCAGTCGGCCACACCATCCGGGGTTCTTATGTCGATATTGCGCTCGGATATGGATTGGGCATTGGCCATGGTGGGCAGCATCATGCCTGCGCCGACACCGGCGGCCAGCTTGGTGAAGTCACGCCGGCTCATGTCCGGGTGATCCTTCAGGTATTCTTCTACGTCTTTCTGGGTATCAAGATCACACATCGTTGGGTCCTCGCTTACAGCTCGTTGCTCTTATTCCGTAAACCGGATTATGAGAGTATGTAGATCGCCGGTAAAACTCAACTCCCTTTGCCGCTTATTTCCATCCAGCAACCACTACCTGGAACTGACCAGCCCGCTAAGCCACCTCCCTGGTGACCGATGCGGATATTAGCGGTCCCCTGTCTATCCCTGCCTTCAATGAGAACTTCGACAGGGACAGCAGCCAATTGACTAATGACGCATTAAAGGCAAAGCTTGTCGAAGTGCTGAGCACACTGCAGAACTAGCCAGCGCGCACAGCAATCAGCCACCTGTAGAAGCAGAACAATAATCGGGGACAAGACATGAGGGCGATCAGTCGACGCGAGTTCGTAAAAGCCTGTGCAACATCTGCCGTCGCCACCGGCTTCCCTCGCATTGCCCTGGGCCAGGCAGTGCAGGTTTCCACGGTGGCCGGCAACGGCGAGCGGGGGCATGAGACCGAACCTCGCGGGGGAGTGCTGGCTCTGGAGACGGCTGTCGATAATCCCTATGGCGTGGTGCCCGGCCCCGATGGCGCCCTGTACTTTTGTGAAGTCGACACCGGCTACATACGCCGCCTTAACCTGAGCAACCTGCGCCTAAGCACCATCGCCGGGAATGGCGAGCAGGGCTATCGACCCGAATCCCGGCTACCCATGGAGACACCCTTCTCCGCACCCCATGAGATTCGCTGGGATGACAGGAATCTCTACATCGTGGAACGCGACAATCACACGGTACGCAGGATCAACGGCCAGACCGGCCTGGTGACTACCCTGGCCGGCAATGGTGAAGCCGGTTTCGCCGGCGATGGCCGACCCGCCGTGCTCTCACAGTTGAGCCGGCCCCACAGCATCGCCTTCGATGCCCGCGGCAACCTGCTGATCTGCGACATTGGCAACCAGCGCCTGCGTATCGTCGACCGGGAATCCGGCCTTATTTCCACCCTGTCAGGAACCGGTGAGGCTAGCGCGACCCCTGATGAGGGGCCGCTCGAAGGCACGCCGCTGCTGGGGCCTCGCTCCATCGACACCGATCCCGATGGCAATGCCTACCTGGTGCTGCGGGAAGGCAATGCCGTGTACCAGCTGAGTATCCGCGGCAACCGGCTAAGACGCATCGCCGGAACTGGCGAACAGGGTTATGCGGGCGACGGGGGTTCGGCGCTGGAGGCGACTTTCAATGGCCCGAAAGGCATCGCCTATTCCCGCGCTGACAACAGCCTGTATATCGTGGATACCGAGAATCACGTGATCCGGCGCCTGTCCCTGGACACTGGCGTGATCGATACCATACTGGGCACAGGGGAACGGGGTGATGGCCCCGATGGCGATCCACTGGGCTGCAGCCTCAATCGTCCCCATGGCGTGTGCGTGCATCGCGGTGTGGTCTATATTACTGATAGTGAGAGCCATCGTATCCGAGCCATCACCGGCCTGGTGGCGTAAGTCTGATTAAAGAAGACGGTGCCTGGCGCTAACATCTTCAAAAAGACAGGCAAGGGCAGCGTGATTTTCCAGTTCGCAGCCTTGAATCGTTTGCAGTAAACAGGGCAGTATTAAACAGACGCAGAGCCTGTAGTCAGGATGCGGACCTCTTGGCCATTTACAGTGTAGCCAGCAGGGTCAGCGTAGCGGCCGAGGCACTAACGAACGATTCATCTACCAGTGCAGAATGAGTCAAACAGGCAATATCACGGAGAGCAAGATGAGCGAGCAACGACTCAAGCAACTGATGTCGGCATTGATAGCCGAGCTGCAAGACACCGATGGCGTGGACCCGGATACCCTGGAGCTGGCCAAGAAGCTCGATGTGGACATCGAGGAGCTCACCGACCCCGACGTGGAAAGTGACAGCGCCTCCATGCTGGATGATGCCATTGCCCTCGAAGCGCGTTTCGCGGCGAGCCACCCGGTCGCAGAGAAGACCATCCGGGAACTCATTAACACCCTGAGCAAGATCGGAATCTAGGCTTTCGACCGCACCCTCTACAAGGCGAACCCTGCTCTCCCACGGGTGTTCGCTATAACGGGTGCAGCTCTATTGGCACCGAGTTGTCACGACTCCCAATCATGATGCCGATGAAGGTATCTCCCCAGGTGTATTTGTCCTGCATCAGGGCGTTGATCCGGTCACTCTTGTCACGGCGCAATACCGCAGTATAGCTGCGGGTTTCGCCATCGCGGGTGAGCTCGAAATGCTCGTTGGCTTCGAGGCGCTGGAACCAGCCACTGCCATCCACGCCTACCCGAAGGTACTGATAACCTTCATCATCAACAATCCACAGGCGGGTGGTAACCGTCTCACCCGATTCATCCTCGGTATGCAGCTCAACCACTTCGACTCTCTCTGATGCAAAGTATTGAACACCCAGCAACACGATCATGAGAATTGTCAGGAAACTCACTCCCCAGCGTACGTATTTCATAGCTTGCCCCTCCAGTCCGGATACGCGACCGATCGTCGACTCTGTCATTCGATAGATACTTTAACGTTAAACAGTTTAACTTTAAATTATTTGCGAATACAATAGCGCATTACCAATTGCGTGAAGATACCATGACTCAGAGCAAGAAAACCGCAGATGCCAATACCGCCCTGTTCGACTACTTCAATGAGATCGGCATCATCTCGCAACTGGCCGGAAACCTGTTCGAGCGCAAGCTGCCGGAAGGCCTGACCAGTTCCCAGTTCAGCGTACTGAACTGGTTCATGCGGGTCGATGACGAGGCAAGCCCCGGTCGACTCGCCACCGCGTTCCAGGTCACCGCCGGCGCCATGACCAATACCCTGAAGAAACTCGAGAGCAAGGGCCTCATCAAGGTTGAGCCCGACGGCAGCAGCGGCCGCCAGAAACGGGTTACCATAACCACGCAGGGGCGGCGCATGCGGGACAAGGCCATAGCCTCTGCGGCTCCTTTGTTTACGGAGTTCGCTGCCCGGTTTCCGGCCGCCTCCATCGCCAGGCAGACGCAGGACTTGCAGAAGGTGAGGCAATACCTCGACGAGTACCGGTATCGCCAGGGCTAGCAGTCAAGCGGCCGGGTCAATGCAGTAATACATCGACGGTTAAACCTGATAGCCAGGAGAAATCCAGAATTGAACGACACATCAGAAATTATCCGTATCTTCTCGGTCGGTGGCACCATCGACAAGATCTACTTCGACGCCAAGAGCAGCTATCAAGTGGGGCCGCCCAACATCGGCGAAATCCTTGGCGGGCTGAAACTCAACCCCCGCTTCGAAGTGACACCGCTGATGCAGAAGGATAGCCTGGACATGGATGATCTGGACCGCGCCCGGGTAAAGGAGGCGGTCAGCGATACCGGCGACAGGCGCATCATCATCACCCATGGCACCGACACCATGGTGCAGACCGCCGAGCAGCTGGGTGAACTCGCCCTGGCGCGAGGCAAGACCATCGTGCTCACTGGTGCCCTGGAACCCGCGCGCTTCAAGACCTCCGATGCCATGTTCAATATCGGTGCCGCTATCACCGCCGTACAGATTCTGCCTCCGGGCGTGTATATCACCATGAACGGACAGGTCTTCGACTACGACAAGGTGGTGAAGGATGTAGAGCAGGGGCGATTCGTGTCATTATAGGCGGCACTATTCAGGTGTTTCAGGCCCTATCCGGCCAGGAGTATCCCAACATGCCAGCTCTCAAGAAAAGAACAGGAGCACTAATCCAGACCGGCTTCATACTGAGCTGCGGTGCCTTGCTCACCACTTGCGGTGAATCCGGGTCGCCTGCGCCAGCGGAAGAACACGAACTCAGTTTCGAAGAGCGCTTGCAGCTGCAGCTGATCCAGGCCCAACCCGGTGATGTGATCGAGATTCCCGCAGGCACCCATGCCATCAGCCGCAGTCTCTCCCTTACCGTGCCAGGTGTCACAATCCGCGGCGCTGGCATGAATGAATCCGTGCTCTCCTTCGCCAACCAGGTACAGGGCGCTGAGGGTCTGCTCGTCAGCGCCAATGATTTCACTATCGAAGACCTCGGCATCGAAGACACCGTGGGCGATGCCCTGAAAGTAAACGAAAGCAACAACGTCACTATCCGCCGTGTACGCACCGAGTGGACCAACGGACCCAGTTCGGACAACGGAGCCTATGGCATCTACCCCGTACAGTCCCGCAACATCCTGATCGAGGGCTCGGTGGCCATCGGTGCGGCCGATGCGGGCATCTATGTGGGACAGTCCAGCCAGATCATCGTGCGTGACTCCCATGCCGAATACAACGTGGCGGGCATCGAGATCGAAAACTCCACGTTTGCCGATGTCTACGATAACGTGGCCATCAACAACACTGGCGGCATACTGGTGTTTGACCTGCCCAATCTCGAGGTGCAGGGCGGACAGGCCACGCGGGTCTTCAACAACCGTATTCTGGAAAACAACACAGAGAACTTTGCGCCGGAAGGCGCCATCGTGGGCAACGTGCCACCGGGCACCGGCTTGCTGGTACTGGCCAACGACAACATCGAGGTATTCGGCAATGAGTTCGCCGACAACGAGAGCGTGCACATCATGGTCTACAGCTTCGTGCTCGGTGGCCGGGTAATCGACGATCCCGAATACGACCCCTACCCCGAACAGATCTACATCCACGACAACGACTACATCCGTGGTGGCACCAGGCCTGCCCACGCCCTGCTGGCGAAGTGGCATGCACAGACCGGCGAGAACTCACCGAGTATCGTGTGGGGCGGCCTGGTCAGGGAAGGCGGCAGCCGCGAGAAGCTGATTTGCCTGGGTGAAAATCCCCAGCAGACCTTCATGAACCTGAACGGCACCGGCGAGCTAGCGGATGTCTCCTTCGATACCACGCCCCATGCCTGCACCCTGCCCCGTCTGGAAGCGGTGTCCCTGCAAAGCCCCGGCGACGATTGATGCCCATCGTTGCCGCTGCAGGGTAGTTCATTCGAAGACGGCCAGGTTCTCTCGTGCGATTTCCATGTAGTCTATTTTATATCCCGGGAGCAGGAAGCCATCGGCAATGAGTTGATCGGTGGCGGCCTCATACTTCTGCAAGTAATCCTCCGGTCCACGATACAAGCCTTCAATAGAGTTCCGCTGATCCCGGTTAGCGAGTGCGTCGAAGGTGTTCTTCGCCAGTGGCAGGTAGCCACCAGACAGTCGCGCCAACGAGCGCTCGGCACCCGTAGCCGGGTTGCGCAGGTTCCAGGATACAAAAGTGGCAAGGGGTACCTTGGTCAGTGGAGGCAGGATGGTAGCCGCGGCCAGATCGTTATTGTTGTTATCCACTGCGGGCACCAGCGCCCGGTAGAAATGGTCAGAGTACGTGGGGTGGCTGTCGATGATGCGATCGCTTTCCCAGCGATTACCGTAGCTGGCATGGGCCGGCAGATACATACTGCCTGGGTGGTTGTAGCCATTCACCGGATTCCATGCATCGCGGTTGATGCGACCATCGTTGTGGGAAACCACGAGAGTACCATCGGCAATCTTCGGATACACCGATGCCGGTGGCTCCACACCGTCAGTCACCCAGTCAGACATGGCCACCACCAGGGACATGCCAATGGGATTCCACATATTGGGATTACGCGGTAATTGGCCCGACGTGGCCTCGTCGGGAATACGCCCGCTACCCGAACCATGCTGGGACCCACCGATGGTATAGAAGCGCACCGCCTCCGGGATCACCGCGTCTTTGGTCCCCTCGGGATTGGTATGGGGCAGTGAACCAGCCCGCAACCAGTATTCGTTGCTGGTCTGGATATGCATCACCTTCGGTACCGTATTCGTTGCCCGCGCCCTGGCGAGCAGGCTGTCGGTCTTGCCCGTGTAGGGATCGGTGCTCTCGCCGTAGGTAAAGGGGAACAGGTCGTTGGGATACAAATAGTTCGAGTGATGGCCGTTGGTGCGGGTGGGCATGGCGAAGCGCAGGTTAAACATGCCGTAGCCGCCCCCCGCGATAAAGGGCACCACGCCATCGAAGACGATGCGCCCGGCCTTGTCCGCATTGAAGCCATCGTACACATACTGGCGCAGCAAGCGACCACTCTGGGAGAAGCCATAGGCAATGGCATGATCGATTGGCGGCAGCTCAAATTGCGCCAGCTGTTCACTGCCGGCACCGCCATAGCGAATCAGGGACACGAGATCCCGGATCGCCGCCATGCCGGCACCGGACAGCACTGGATCCTGTGCCTCATAGATGAGCTCATAGAGCACACCGGGTTCGAAGCCACCGTCCAATTCCAGCCAGACTCTCGGCTGATTACTGTCTGCAACGGTTTCCAGGTCCAGCTCGAAACTGGAACGCTCGATGGGAATCCGGGCATCGCTCTGGTACTGGCGACGCGTCAGGGTCGCGTTCTCCAGGCCTGCGTCCGTCGGACTGTAAGCCAGATGATTACTGCCGGCGATTTCCACTCGATCTGTTGAACTGCTGACACTGACTTCGTAACGCACATCACCGGTGATGGCTGCATCACCATCGGTGACCACAGGCGCGTGCAATCGGATGCGATTGCCACCCGGCGCCAACTCGTTGATCCAGCCGGTCACCAGATAGGTAAAGCCCTGCTCGGCGATGGGCATCTGGCGCTGCTCGGGCGGGGTATTCATACCACCCCGGTTATTGACCGCATAGGCGAGCACGCCATTGGCAATATTCTGCGAAGGCACCAGCAGCTTGAAGTCCGTTGAGTACTCGATCAGCCCATCGGCATTGAGGGGAGCATGTTCGATATCGGTGATCCTCGCATTGGCCGAGGATCGCGGATCCAGGGTGAGATTCACAACACCGAGGTAGCGCTGGTAACTGAAGGGGTCCTCTGTCCGGGTGGCTGTGTCCTCCCGGATGACTTCGATGCGGGTGACGTCAGCCAGCACCAGTGCGGGCACCAGGCCGAAGAAGGCAATACAGAGTGACACGGACAGGGTCTGGCGCACGGAATGCGGAATCATGGGACTGTTCCCCCTGGGATTTTTGTTGTTCTGAACGGGTTTCGCGGTGCTGCTGCAGGCCAGGAAAGCACGGCTTCGAGTGTTCCCGATACCTGCCGATGTGTCAACGGCTCTAACTAGTTGGCGTTGACCCGCGCCGATTCATCCTGTCGGATCCGGCGCTTGTAGAGCACCGGCATCAATGCGGTGAGGGCGGAGCCCGCAATCAGGAATAGCGCCCCCAGGATGGAGAGCCAGGACAGCCGATCGGAAAAGGCATAGTCCGGGTTCAGGAACACGATGAGTTTCAGGGTGCCAATAGTGAACAGTGGCGCCAGCGCCAGCATGGCGCTGACCTTGGAGGCATCCCACAGGTTCAGTGCCTCTGCGAAACAGCCATAGGCCACGATGGTATTGAAGCAGCAGAAGGCGAGCAGCGCGTATTGCAGGGTGGTCAGTTGCCAGATCTGTTCCGGTGAGATGATCGGCAACAGCACAACGATGGAAACAGCATAGATGACAAACAGAATCTGTACCGAAGAGAAGTCTTTCAGTAATTGCTTCTGCAGCAAGGCGTAGATCGTCCAGGTAACCGCGGCCACTACAACGATGACAACGCCCACGGTTTCTCCGTTGTCCAGTGACGTGAATTCACCCAGCCTGTCGTTGAAGAACAGAAGCAGGCCCAGCACGATAAGACCCGTTCCCAGTTTCTGGATGCGGGTAAAGGGCTCCTGGTAAAAGAACACGCCCCCCAGGATCAGGAACAGTGTGGTGAGCTGAATAACTGCTTCACTGGTTTCCGCGTTGACGTAGTTGAGGCTGAGGGAGAAGTAATAGTAATTGCCGCACAGGCCCAGTGAAGCGATCAGCAATAGCGCGCGCAGCCTGTTCGAGCTGCTGAACAAGGGTGGCAACTTGCCGCGCCACGCCAGCCAGCCAAACAGGGCAAGCCCCGCTACCAGGAAGCGATACCAGACCACGGTGCTCGCCTCCATACCCGTCAGCAACTCTTTCAGGGCGATAGGCAACACCCCCCACATGGCGGCGGCGACGAGGGAAAGGAAAAACCCCGCGACAGGATTTTGATGGGAATGACTCATGGGCGTTACGGGCTAACTGATCGCCTGCCGTTGAACCAGTGTGTGCAGACGAATCAAGGAGGCTACTGTCAGGTGGTCGCATGCTACCACGAAACCGTTCACCACACGCGACTTAAACAAGTTGATACAAGGGCAGGAAGCGGGGATGAAACTGTATCAGCTTAACTTGATATGCCGCGAGAAACGGGCGCTGAGAAATTCCATCTGGTCCGCCAGCACCGCGTGGTTCGACAGATACAGAAATTCGTACTGGTTGGGCACGAAGGGAATCGCCAACAGCTCCATGCTGGCTTCCTCGGGCAGGCGGTCGGCCTTGCGGTTATTGCAGCGGCGACAGGAGGTCACCACGTTGGTCCAGATGTCGGCACCGCCACGGGAGATCGGTATCACGTGATCCCGGGAGAGTTCGCTGACAGCAAAATCGTGTCCGCAATAGAGGCAGATGTTTTTGTCACGGCGGAACAGGAACTTGTTTTCCAATGGAGGATCGAAGCTGTCCTTGTGCACCTTGCCATCACAGGCCACGATGCTGGGCAGCTTGAGGACTGACTGCACACCTTCCCGGTTATAACCGCCGCGAATCTCCATCACGGTGTCACCCATGCTCCAGATGACAAGGTCTTTTACGAGGAGGGTTGCTGTCTCTTCCCGAGTTAGCCAACTAACAGGAATACCGGCTTTGTTCAATCGCAGAATCTTGGCGTTCACGCTCAATCACCTGGTTCGACTGCTTGCTCGGAAAGAGTTTACACGTCAGCAAGTGCGCTTGCACGTCACTTCGTCTGACAAAGCTGCCTGCTGGCGAGAAGCCATGGGCACGACTCCCGATATTTTTATCGGCCTGAATTGACCTGGCTAAATATGCCAGCGGAGAAAAACGCTTAACCGGCCTAAGAAAAGCCGTTAGGTGAGCGGCTTGCTACAGGTTCGACACTCGGCCAGGGTATTTGTGACCAAAGTGTCATTAATCCTACTCAGCTTATGCGGGTCTGGCGTTCCTGCCAGCGCTGATAGCCGCCGGTGCTCACCCAGTAGCCCAGCTGCAGGACCAGTGCCAGGGCAATGAAGAGCGGGATCGTACCCCAGTCCCTGCCCCCTACCCGGAAATAGAATACGGCATTGTAGTAGCGATCTTCCTCGGGCAGCTCGGCGGTAACCACGCCTATGTAAGTACCCTTCTCGGTGAACTCATAGCTGGCACTGTAGAAGCCACTCTCTTCTATGCGGGGTTGCTCATAGAATACGGTGACGTCTTCCAGGTCACCCATGGCCTGAATGTCATCCCAGTCTGCGAAGCGGCCCAGCTTATTCACATCCCGTATGATACGAAAATCGATGCTCATGTCGGTCAGCAGGTCATGCAGGTATTCCATCACAAACACCGATCGAGTCACGTCGGGAATGTCCTCACAGAACTCCTCTGTCTCCCGGGTGTCTGGCTGGAACACCGTGAAATGCGCCTGCATAAAATCGATATTGATTACACAGAGGTCATCCTCGAAGGCAACACCGCCGTGGGCGTGTGCCTGGGAGGACAGCAGTAACAGCCATAGTGCCAGGCATGACGCGCTGGACTTAAGAACAGGATTGATCATGAATTGAATACGTAGAGTGTGCAGGGGGCGGATTTGTTTACCAGGCAATAGGCTGGCCATCATAGTTAAAGAACTGCCCGGTGTTGGCCAGGCTCAGCTTGTCGATCACGCCGATCATGCCGCTGACACTGGTCAGGGTATCGATCAGGGCATTAGGTCCTCCCATGTCCGTCTGCACCCATCCCGGATGCAGAACGGTAACCTTGAAGCCCTCGTCGCGCAGGTCCACCGACAGGCTGCGCACCACGGAGTTGAGCGCTGTCTTGGAACTTCTGTAGATGTAGCTGCCGCCACCGCTGTTGTCATCGATGGAGCCCATCTTGGAGGTGATATAGACCAGCTTCTTGTCGCTGCCCTTGCGCAGGCTGCCAATGATCGCCTGGGTTAACAGCAAGGGTGCTATCGCGTTCACGTACAGTACCTGCTCCCATTCCTGCGCGCCCACATGGCCGAAGGACGCATCCCGGGGGCCATAGACGCCGGCATTGTTGATAAAGATATCGATCGGGGTATCGGCCAACGCCGCCGCGAAGCTGGCGCGTGATTCCTCGCTGGCAACGTCCAGTTCCATCAGGCCAAGCGCGTGATTGGCTGCCGCCAGGTCCGCCAGATCACCCTTTTCGCCGGGCTTACGGCAGGTCGCCAGCACCCTGTGACCCCTGTCCAGATACTGCTTGACGAATTCCAGGCCTATTCCTCGATTGGTACCGGTAATGAGAACTGTGGCCATGGTCTACTCCTTGGAAAACGCTGACGGGGGACATTGAAGAGCGGGTAATCTACACACACTGCCGGGCCGGGTCAAAGGGCCGCGCCCGGAAAATGGCGGCTGCTGCGGTTCTGCTATACTGCCCCACGCTTTCGCGTTACAGAAACCAGTTGGGGAGAGAAGATGGGTTTGCCCGCGCAGAAGAATTTGATCAGTTTACTCATCGCCAGCGCGCTGACCCAGGCCGCCATGGCCCAGGATCCCGAAGAGATCGTGGTGGTGGGTGTGGTCCCGGCCGGATCCGGCCTCGACCGGGACAAGATCCCCTACCCCATACAGACCGGTTCCGCCGACGATATCGAGAACCTGCAAGGCCTGTCCCTCGCCGACTTCCTGAAACAGGGCTTCGCCAGCGTGTCCTGGAACGATGCCCAGAATAACCCCCTGCAGGCAGACCTGCAGTACCGGGGCTTCACCGCCTCCCCCCTGCTGGGCCTGGCCCAGGGCATGGCGGTATACCAGAATGGCGTGCGCATCAATGAGCCCCTGGGCGACGCGGTGAACTGGGACCTGCTACCCCAGTCCGCCATCAATGAAGTGAGGCTGGGTGGCGGCGCGAATCCCCTGTATGGCCTGAACAGCCTGGGTGGCTCCCTGGTCATCGACATGAAGAACGGTTTCAATTACCAGGGTACGAGTGCCAAGATTAGCGCCGGCTCCTTCGGGCGCCGTATCACCAGCCTGGAAACCGGGGGCAATGATGGCCAGCTGGGTTACTACCTGAACATCGAGCACTTCGATGAGGATGGCTGGCGCGATCAGTCCAGTTCCGAAGCCCTCAATATCTATGGCAGCCTCGGCTTTCGCTCCGAAACCTCTGCGGTCAATCTTAATCTTCAACACGGCAGTTCTGACCTGACCGGAAACGGCGCCTCGCCTGTCGAACTACTGGCCATTAGCCGTGAAGCCATCTTTACCGGGCCCGACATCACGGAGAACAACATGACCATGGTGAGCCTGGACTTCGCCCACACTGTCACGCCGGGTGTCAGCTTCAGTGGCAACCTGTTCTGGCGCGAGAACGATACCAACTCCTTCAACGGCGATGGCTCCGAGTTCGCTGTCTGTGAATTCACCGGCGGCGAAGGCCTGATCGAGGGTGTGGAAGACGACGACCTGGAAGAGCTCGGTCTCGATGACGATGCGCTCTGTGCGGGTCAATTTGCCGACGCCGATGCGCTGGAAGAATTTCTGAACGCCACGGCCATGGCACTGGGTGAAGACGAAGAATTTCATATCGAGGGTTTCGAAGACGATGAGTTGTCCGGTACCGGCATCCTTTCCGATGACGCCATCAACAACATCAGCAACCGGGTGCAGCAGAGCGCAGGCGCCGATTTTCAGTGGACCTTCAATGGTCGCTTCCTTGGCTATGCGGGGCAGCTCGTCCTCGGTGGCGCCTACTTTCACGGCGAATCGGACTTCAACTCCGTGCTGGAGTTATCGAACATCGATCCTCTGACCCGCATCACAAGTGGTCTGGGTACCGGCACTTTCGTCGATGAGGCGGCCACGTCCATCAACACCGAAACCGAATCACTCAGTGGCTACCTGACCGCTACACTGGATTTATCAGACAGCGTCGCCCTGACACTTTCCGCGCGCGGCAATGACACCTCGGTGGACCTGCGCGATCTCTCGGGCGAGCGACCGGAGCTCAACGGCAGCCACAAGTTTTCCCGGCTCAATCCCGCCATCGGCGTGACCTGGCAGGCGACAGAGAACCATAACCTGTTCGCCTCCTACAGCGAGTCCAACCGCGCACCCACGCCCATCGAGCTGGCCTGTAATGAAGGCGTTTTCGACCTTGCGGTACAGTTCGCCATCGCCGAGGGCGAAGACCCGAACGATGTGGAGTTCGAATGTCGGCTGCCCAATACGTTTCTTGCCGATCCGCCGCTGGAAGATGTAGTGGCCCGCAGTTTTGAGCTGGGCGCCCGTGGTTTCCTCGGCGACGATGGCCTGCTGGGCGACATCGCCTATTCAGCCGGCGTGTTCCACACCACCAACGAAGATGACATCCTGTTCCAGACCACGGGCCGTTCCACCGGACTGTTCGCCAACGTGGATGAAACGCAAAGAGCCGGCTTCGAAGCGAGCCTCTCCGGTCAGGTACACAAACTCGACTGGTTCCTGGCCTACAGCCACATCGCGGCCACCTTCGAGGACGACTTCGACGTACTAAGCCCCAACCATGCCTTCGCCGATGACGAGGGCGAGATCAGGGTCACCAGCGGTGACAACATCCCCGGTATACCCGAAGACCAGTTCAAGCTGGTCACCGACTACCAGTTCAGCGAAGGCTTCAGCATGGGCCTCGATCTGATCAGCAACAGCGACCAGCATCTGCGGGGAGACGAATCAAACCAACTCGATACCGTGGATGGCTACACCCTGGTCAACCTGCGGGCACGCTATCGTTTCAACGACAAGTTCGAGGTCTTCGCCCTGGTGAACAATGTATTCGACGAGGAATTTGAGACCTTCGGCCTGCTGGGCGAGGAACCCGGCGAGGTAGAAGTACCCATCATCGAGGACCTGACGGTACCGGTTTTCCTCGGTGCCGCACCGCCCAGGGCCGGCTTCCTGGGGCTTCGCTATCGGTTCTAGTGGATAGCATTCAACACACTCAATTCAACTATGGACGCATTAAAATACACAGAAAATAAAAGGAGTCCTGCATGCACACGAAGTTCATTCCGTTTACCCTGCTAGGCGCTATCCTGTATAGCACCGCCGCCTTGTCACAAACCGTTGCGCTGGCACCCGGTGCGAAATACGTCTCCATGGGCAGCTCGTTTGCGGCCGGTAACGGTGTCGAGGAACAACTGGGGACCTGTGGCCGCTCCACCAACAACTACTCCAGCATCGTGGCGGCGGCGCTCGATCTCGATCACACCGACGTCAGCTGCTCCGGGGCCACCACCGACCATATCCGCAACAGCTCGCAAAATGGCGCACCGCTGCAGATCGAAGCGGTCACTGCTGACACCGAGTTGGTGACGGTGACCATCGGCGGCAATGATATTCGCTATACCGCGTCCACCTTCGCCTGTTCCGGAACGCCAGCTGCCGAGCGCTGCACAGCGAACCTGGATCAGGCGGCAATCAATCAGGCCATTAGCGAGTTGCCCGGCAAGCTGGGTGCCATGTTTGAAGAGATACGGGCCAAGGCCCCTGGTGTGACTATCGTGCTGGTAACCTATCCCCGGGTGTTCCCGGTCGATGCCGTGAACTGCAGCGAGCTCAGCCTGAGTCGAGAGGACTCCAACTATCTGCTGGAGATGGGCCAGACCCTCGAGGACATCTTCGTAAACGCGGCCAACAGTCACGATGTACTGGTCGCCGACCCCTATGTGCTGGCCGCGGGTCATGGCCCCTGTGCTGCCAATGCGTCCGACCGCTGGATCAATGGCCAGACCATCCTGAGTTCGGGTATACGCTACCATCCTACCGCCGAAGGCCATGCAGAGATGGCCCGACTGGTGCTGGCGGCACTCGGTCGCGGCTAGCTTCCCCAGGCTGGCCCACGAGAAGAGCAGTGCCCTCCACGCTGCCGGGTCGTGGGCCAAGCCTTTGATTTTCAGCCGGATTGAGGTCTATTGCAGGCTCTGGCCCATGCTTCAGCGCTCGTCTGGCACTGCCGCTACTGTATATAAGAACATCTGTTTCCCCTACGATACTACAGGGAACTGCTGTTTTTTTAGGCTTCAAAGTTTGGCAGAATGAAGCCAAGAAAAGTTCATTAGAAACTTTGAGATCACTAATAATGAAAAATAAAGATCTGGTGTTCTACGCTGTTTCCACCGTTGCCCTCGGTCTCTTCATGCTCATGCCCCTCGCCAACGGCTTCACCATCGATGCCGATTTCCCGGGCGTGGCGTTCTGTATGGAATGGATCAAGGCTGGCGAGAATTTCGTGGTATCGGGCAACTAGCAGCCAGTAGAACACAGCATCCGGCGCAATCAGTTACCTGTAGGGTTACTACGGGGCGCCTCCACTCCGCCAATTCGCCTGAATTCCCTGTCCCGCGCTTGCTGCAGGCCTTGTCGCGCCGCTGTTCCACATCGCTTTATTGTTTAGCGTTTAGCGGCGCAGGTTGAGGAACTGTACCGCACGGTCCGGAAAGTCGGTGAACAATCCGTCTACGTCAGCCTCGAAGTAATGTTGTTCCAGCATCTCTTCAAAACCGTCGGCATAGGCTGGCACCTGACCCGGGTCAACCCGATAGGTGTACGGATGGACTTCCATGCCGGCCGCATGGGCTCGCTGCACCAGTGGGGTAATCTTCAGATCGCCCCGGGTAGATGCGCGCTCTATCACCAGAAAATGGGATGGGCCTATGCCATCTGCATGGGCTGCCACTCTCTGCATGCCATCGGCTTCGAACATCCAGGGATAGGCGTCGGGGTCACCTATCAACATGACCAGCTTGATGTCGACTCCCAGCGCCGGAAAAATATCCTGCTTGATGCGCACCAACTCCTCGTATTCGAAGGTTTGCAGAAAGACCTTGTCCTGCTTCGATGTGTAGCCATAGGCTTTCAGCATCTCCACCACGGCCTGGCTGATGTCCTTGCCTTCTGCGAGGTGAAACGCGGGGCCCTTGATCTCCGGATAGATGCCGATATTTTTCCCCGTGGACTTGTTAAGGCCCTGTATCAGTTCTATCTCTTCCTGCAGTGTGGGCACACTGAAGGATGAGCTACCCATGGGGAAGCGGTCGGCGAATCCCTGTTCCTTCTCGCCATTTTCCAGCAGCCGGTAGCCTTCGGTTGCCTTAAGCTGCCTAATCTCCTGTAGCGTGAAATCGATGGCATAGTAGCGGCCGTCATCCCGTGCCCGGTTTGGAAATACTTCGTCCACATTAGTGGTGCGATCCAGGGTGATATCGTGCAGTACGATGAGCTGGTCATCGGCGGTCATTACCACATCCTGCTCGATGTAATCCGCGCCCATGGCGTAGGCCATGGCCTTGGCTTCCAGCGTATGCTCGGGCAGGTAGCCGCTGGCGCCGCGGTGGGCTATGACGATTTTCTGGGCCATGGTCTCGGTGGCTACCAGTGTAGTGAGCAGCATGATTGCTGCGAGCTTGAATACGCGCATGGTGTGGGTCCGTGAATGTCTGGTGGTTGGATCGACATTTGAAGCCTGAATCTTGCTGGGTGGATATTACAGGGAGTTTACAGGGAATTTATCGAATATACAGGTGGGTGTGGGGTGTAGATTGGAGTCCTATTGCCGTGAGTAAGGGCGGGGGATAGGGTAGCCGCGGATCATTGGGAAGTCCGCTTGTCCGGGCGCTGCGCAACTCAACCTTCGCGCTGCGCGCTACGGGATTCAAACAGTGCTCGCGCCTTGTCCGGACAAGCGGGCTTCCCAAAGCATGATCCTGATTGCAGCTATCCTATCCCCCGCCCTTACTCACTCTATCGTGCAAGGATTCAGTGAAGCGAATACTAGTTGCTGCTTTACTTCAAGATGATCATGAACCGAATCTATAGCGCAGCTTGATGGCGACCTGGTCAACTACCCTGTCGTTCCAGGATTGTTCGAGCAGGTCCTGGAAGGTGAAGAAGCTGTTGCTGGGCAGGTTGGCGCCGCGGGTGTAGACCACGAAGAGATCGGAGAGCGGGGCGATTTCCCAGCGGTAGCGAGCCTGGAAGGTCATACGGCTGATGACGAAATCATCCGGTGTCGTGTCCGGGTTTGCGACGGCTATCAGGCGTTCCCTGGAGTTCGGGTTTACCTGGTAGAACATGTCTTCGAAGGCCTTGAGGCCTGTCCACTGCATGGAGAAGCTCAGACGCTGGCGGGCAGTGACGAAGTAGTTCACGTCGAAACGCGGCGACCACTGATGGGATTCGAAGGATGTGTATCTGCCGCCACCGCGGTGAACCAGCAGTGCTTCCCGGTCCTGGTAGCGGAATTGCAAGTCTGCCGAGAAGCGGTCGGTGGGACGCCAGGTGATGCCGGCATCACCCTGGATACTGGTAGGTCCGAGTTCGTCCTGGGTCAGCTCGAAGCCGACATTCCAGGCGAATTCCTCTGCAACGTTGGTCTGGTAGCCGCCGTTGAGGCCGAATCTGTCGGGGATCACAAAGTCGCCAGTACCCCGACCGAGGCGATCGTCGATGCGGCGCGGGAAGTAACGCACACTCCAGTTGACGGAGTTGAAGTTTTCAAACTGGTAGTCACGGTTAAAGAATGCACCCATGCGTACTGGCTGACCCGCGGTGTTCCATTGGTTGGTGATGAACACACTGGTGGTACGCTGGCGTAGTCCTTCAAGATTCGATTCGATCTGGAAGTAGTTGTAATCGAGATTGGCCTGGTCGTTACGGGTCAGGAATCCCATTTCATTCATGTTGAATGTGTCATCGAAATAAGTTGCCCGCAAGGTGTGGTTTATGCCCCGTTGTGGCCGGAAGCTGAAGTCGCCGGTGAATCCCTGACCGGTTTCACCCTGGTTGTCGCTGTGCAGGAACTGGGTATCCACTACCCAGCGATTGTCCGCAGAGAAGAAATGGGCGTCCAGTGCGTTGACTGTAGCGTCTTCGTCCGGGTGATCGAGCATGGTGCCCATCCAGCCGAATTGGCGACGGCCGCCACTGCTGGTGTCTTCGTACAATGCCCTGCCCACCATGAAGTTGCGGCCGGTGGCCTGGATGCCAACGATAGTGCCATCGTCGAGTCGACCCTCAATCTCTGGATCGTCTTCGGCGGCGAGCAGGACGCCGTAGCGGAAGTTACCGAGTTGCCCGGTAAACTTGCCCGCGCCGAACAGATCGGTAGGTTGACTAAGATCCGTGGGAACAACGCTCACGCCTGCAGGTACATCGTAGCTGGCGGCACCGCCGATGCGGCGCGTATTGAGAATCTGTATCGGCCCACCGGGACCACCACCGCCTCGAGTGCGCGGCGAGGTGTTGTTGAAGATGTCCTGGCCTTCGAGGAAGAAGACGCGGCGTTCGGGGAAGAATTGTTCGAAGGCCGTGAGGTTTACAATGACATCATCGGCTTCCACGGTACCGAAGTCGGGGTTGATGGTTGCAGACAGCAGGGTGTTTGTTGTGGGACGCCAATAAATGTCGGTGCCCACACGTGGTTCGTTGTCGTGCTTGATGCCGTCGAATACATTGGAGATAAACGGGAAGTAAGTGAGCTGGCGACGCGGTTCGATGTCGGTGAGCTCGAACTTCATGTAGGCCGAGAGGAATTCGTTCACGGTGCGTGGTAGCGGGGGTACCGACCAGGCCTCGCCGCCAATGGAGCCAACCTGCCTCTCGAAATAGAAACCGATCTGTCGGGTGCCACTCACCTGCGGCAGAGGCATCATGGACCAGGGGATGTAGTACTCCACGCTCCAGCCGTCATCCAGCGCCTGGGTGCGACCATTCCAGGAGCCATCCCATTGCATGTTCATCTGTCGCTCTGGCAAGAGGGAAGCATCGGTCATGGAGTCGCCAAGATTAATGCGCAGGAAGAAGCCGTAGAGACCCTCGCCCGAGGCATCGACCCCCACCACGAAGCCATCTCGATCCAGTTGGGTATCACGCGCCGTCATGCGAGCAACCAGGGTATCGGCAGGCTGATGATTCTTGACCCCGATGTAGATACCTTGTTCGGTATAGAACACCCTGATGTCAGTGTCGTAGGGTGTCTCCGCCAGGGTATCGGGATTGATTACCCGCATGCCGTCGAAGGACGGGATCTGCTGCCAGATGGCCTCATCGAGAAAGCCATCCAGCTGGATAGCTGCCAGGTCTTCTTCGACACGAGTGAGTTGGGGCAGTGGGGTCTGGGCAGCAAGGGGGACGGCACATGCCAGTGACAGGCATAGTAACAGGCCGCGACGCAGGAATTCAGCCATGGTATCTCTCAGCAAGACTTCTAATTCTTTTCGGGGGAATCGGCAAATACTGGTTTTAGCACTACTTCCCCACTTCTCAGACTGCACTATATAGGAAATTTTGCCGGCCCAATCCAGTTCGCCACAATTAATTGCAAATAGGAATCAGCCTCATTAGGTCTGTTTTTCGCTGCAAAGGGACTTTGCCACATTTCGTCAGATTTGTTCTTCACTTTGCCTTATTTGAGCCCGGCGACCGCCATCTGGGTTCGCTTTAATTGCGGTCATGGATTTACCGTAACGAGGTCTTCGGCAGATGAGCCGTAAACAACAACACTGTCTGTTTGTAGAGGATGAGATTTATAACTGGGCCAATGGCCGGTCGTCTTCCCGCAAACGCCTGATCATTCTGTCGCTGGTCTTCCTGACCGCTGGCTTGCTGTTTGGCGTGTTGCGCTAGGGCGATCTAGCGCGCCTGCAGTACCACGTTGAAGATGAGTTGCTGCTCTCCCCGCTGTACCGTAAGAGTCACTTCGTCTCCGGGTGCCGAACTCCGGATCAGGTTGGAATAGCTTTGCAGGCTGTCTATCGCTTCCCCACCGTAGCTTAACAGAACATCGTTAGCTTGCAGGCCGGCTGCCTCTGCTGCACCACCGGGGGTCACACCAGAGATTCGAATCCCTGCACCGGCGTAGGCGAAATCCGGAACGGTTCCGAGGCTCGCCTCCCGCTCGCCGGTATTGTTGCTCACTTGCACAGTGTTGGCGTTGGCGAGATTGACCCGCAGTGGATCGGTGTTGTCGGCGAGATAGACGATGGCTTCTTCCAGCCACAGGGCCGCGCTGGACATGCCGGGATAGTCGAGCTTGTCTGCCGAGTCAGTGACCTGGTGATAATCCAGATGCGTGCCGCTAAACAGGTGTATTGCCGGTATGCCCGCGTTGAGAAAACTGACGTGGTCACTGCTGGCTATGGTCTGTGCCGGAAATTCTGAAGGCACACCGATGGTGAAACCTATGCCCTGGGCCATGAAGGGCCACTCGTAGGCACTCTCGGTGCCAAACACTTGCAGCGGTTTGCCCTCCAGACGACCTACCGCATCCAGATTGACCATGGCATAGATATCTTCTGCGGCGAAGGCGCCAGGTGGATTACTAACGAAATGTTCTGATCCCAACAGACCAGACTCCTCTCCCGTAAACGCGACAAACAGGATCGGTCTTTGCGGTGTGAAACCACGGGCGAGGTTTGCGGCAACTTCCAGCATCACGCTGATTCCTGAGGCATTGTCGTCGGCGCCGGCATAGACCCGACCCGTTGCCTCATCCACACCGAGATGATCGTAGTGGGCACCGATGACCACGGGCATGGCACTGAGACTTCTGTTAGCCCCCGGTATCATGCCAACCACATTGGACAATTCCACGCCACCGAGGCCTGCATAGACGCGTTCGAAGCGCTGAATATAGGTTCCGTCCACTGCTTGCAAACCTGCGCGACGGAATTGATCGGCGATGTACAATGCCGCTTCGTCCAGGCCGCGGGTACGAATGCCCCTACCTTGCATGCTATTGCTGGTTAACGTGGTCACATGGCGCTGCAGTGTTTCGGGCAGGTACTTCGGCGGCAGCTCGGCGATGGCCGGCATGGGTGGCAGATTGTCCCAGGCGATAGTGCCCGTGAAACCCGGTTTCACCCAGCGCATGGGAGAACTGGGGCTGGTCCAGATACCGCGTACATCGATTGTCGGTTCCGCACCGGTGAAGCTCAAGTAGGAGTACTTGCCGTAATGGGGAAGCTTTTCGATCATGCCGGGCAGCGCCACCATGTCATCGATATGAATCCAGCCAATGGCCAGTTCCGGGTTGGCCGGATGGCGACCGACTACCACGGTGCTTCGATCCCTGTACTCGAATGTATTGTTCTCTATCTGCACCGCATCAGCTTGCGCGCTTACACCGTAATCGGCGACAGAGGCGAATACCTGTTGCGCGAGGGGATTATCACGTCCCAGTATCCACAGGGAACGATCCGTCGGAAGTTCGGTGATGCTGTCGGCGAAGATGAACTCGTACGAGGTTCCGGCACCGAAGCTTTCCGCGAGGGTGGTCCACTGCTCACGTTCGGATGCTGGTAGCACGAAGCTGATTTCACTGGCGCCAAACAACTCCCCTACCGTGGGTGGTGTCTCTTCCCGGTCGAGGGTGCGAAACACATCGAAATAGGGGTCAACCAGTACGGCATTGAGCTGGGAATAATTTTCGGCAAAGAAGCCTTCCAGCTTCTGGGAAAGATCGATGTCGTATAACTCGGGTGAATCGGCTCCCTCGTAGTAAAGGGCAACCGGTACCTTCAACAGATAGGGGTCACCGAACTGGGTCTGGGCGAACATGATTCGGGCCCGGTCGCCGGTTTCTTCACTGACAGTGACGGACAGTTCGGGAGCGCCGATCCACTGCACCCACTGGTAGAAGAACTGGGACAGGTCCTGTCCACTGACCTCGGTGAAGAGGCGCTCGATGTCGGTGAAAGTGGCGCGCTTGAATTCATACTCGGCATAGAAACGCCTGAGGCCTTCGATGAATAATTCGTCCCCTACCTGCAAGCGCAGCATGTGCCACAGCATGAGGGTCTTGCCATAGCCAACGGCCTGGGTTGCCGCAGAGTTTCTTGAGGTGAAGCGGGACAGCGGGAAGTCATCGCCATCTGACACGTAATTCTTGTAACGCGCCAGCATCTCCTTGCGGTACTCATGGCCCACACCATCCATCTCACGGAACAGGTGATCAGCCAGGTAGGCGGTGAGGCCTTCGCTCCAGTTACCGGACGCGTAATCGGGATAGACGCCATTACCCCACCAGTTATGCAGTATCTCGTGGGGATAGGATGACTCCAGAATAAAGGGGAAACGAATGACCTGTTCTCCCAGCAGGGTGAACGAGGGCATGCCGTAGCCGGTCTCCCAGAAGTTCTCCACCAGGGCGAACTTGGAATAGGGATAGTCGCCCAGCAGAGGCTCATAGAGTTTCAGGTAGCGTACCGTGGCATCGAGGTAGCGGGTCGCGAGGTTGGAATCCGGGGTACGCAGGTAGGCGAGGATTTGGGTATCGTCGGATTCCTGTTGGTAGATCGTGAAGTCGGCGGCGACGAGATAGATCTCTTCTGTAGGCTGTGGCATACGCCAGCGATCGGGTAGTCCCGATTGCACACCGGACTGGCCGAAACGGCCATCACCCTGGGAAACCGATGACCAGCCACGCGCCGATTCGGCAAAGCTCACCTGCATATCGAAGGTGAGCAGGCCATCATCGAAGAGAGGAACCCAGATTGAGGCACGGCTGAGAAACACACCCAACTCGGAAATAATGCCCGAGGTCTGGGAAAAGCTCTGGGCATACTCCGGGCTGTCCTGCTCGGCGATATCGTTGATAGTCCCACGGTACTCGATCGTGAAAGGCGTGTTGCCACGGGCAGGAATAGTTACACGGTATTCCGTGTTGGGCGCTTCTTCTGCCACGGTGGAGGCAACGACTGCTCCGGACTGGGTGGTGCTTACAGGCCGGACCGCGAGGGAGCTGCTGGTGATGGTGAGATTGCTGTTGAGGCGGAAGCTCACTTCCTGACCGCGATAGCTCTCCGGAACCGTCAATCGATCGCTGACCACTATGCCACTATTGATTGGGTCCAGTTCGACCCGCAGTTGATGGTGCAGCAGCGTTTCAGTGGCTTCAGTTGCTTGAGGAGCAGGAGGTGTCTGCGCAACGGTCCCCGGGTTCTGTCCCGGAAGCTGGCCCAGTGTGATTGAACTGAGCAGGCTTAGAAAAACAGTTGTGAGTACGATGCGCATCATCTTGCCGCTATCTTTCCGGTTCTAGTCCAGTCCTAGCAACTGCAATGCCCGTTCGTGATTCCAGTCAGCGATGTGAATCTGTGAGGCACCGCCGGGGGTACGGGTTGTACTCCAGGCCAGACGACTGCCATCCGGTGAAAACACCGGCAGGATGTCCGTGCCCTCAGTATTGGTAACCCGTACCGGATCGTTACGGCCTTCCACATCCACCATGAACAGCTCGAAGTTGGCATGGCCCAGCACGTTGGTGGAGTAGATGATGTATTCGCCATCGGGATGGAAGTAGGGACCCCAGTTCACCATGGCGTTGGCAGTGAGCTGGCGGGCATTGCTGCCATCGATATCCATGGTCCAGATCTCGGCGCTGTTGCCGTCGGGATTGAAGCGGCGCCACACTACCTTGTCGCCTTCCCGGTTGAAGAATGGGCCGCCGTCGTAGCCTGGACTGAAAGTGAGTTGCTCCACGTTGGAACCGTCGGCATCCATGATGTAGAGATCCATGAAATAGGAAGCATCGTCTTCCAGCAGGGCCTGCTCCGCCTGGCTCAGGCTCCGGTTGTAGGCCTCCCGGTTGGAGGCAAACAGGATACGGCTGCCATCGGGAGAGTAGGAACCCTCGGCGTCGTAGCCCATGGTGTTAGTGAGATTCACCAGGTTGCCACCATCGCTGTCTGCCACATAAATGTCGTAATAGGGGTCGTAATCCCAGCCATAGGGACGATCTTCACCACTGGCACGGATGGCGATCTCTTCTTCCTGTTTGGCGATGGCATTCGGGTCTTCATGGGTGGACGCGTACATGATCCTGTCCAGGGTCGGGTGCACCCAGGCACAGGTGGTAAGACCGATGCCGGTAGACACCATGTGAGCCTCCTCCGTGGCCAGGTCCATGAGGTAGATCTGGTAGAAAGGATTGCCGGGCATCTCGGCCTGGTAGATTAACTGGTTGCCATCGGCGCTGAAGTAGCCTTCACCGGAGCGTGCACCTTCGGTGATCAGCTGACGGGTATTCAGCAGCAATTCTGCCTCGTACCGGGTATCGAATCCGGGGCTCACTTCCGGCTCGGCATAGGCAGTAGCGCCGGCCACACCGTCGGGCTCGGCCTGGGCCTGGGCGAGGCTCAGCGGCCAGTAAACCGCTGCGGAACCGACGGACAGGGCAAGAGCCAGCCTGCACAGGCTCGTTGGCAACTTGTTGGGTTCGAGAATATTCATGATCACAATTCCTGGGAGTTGGGACACTCACAACTTAACAATTTAACATCTGGCACGTGATCAACACGCAGTTCAGAAGGATTAAATCGTTAAGTAGTGAGTGCCCCCTGATTCAGCCGTTAATGATAATCATTCTTAACGAGGATTTCCCGGGTTTTAGAACCGGAAATTATCCTGTTGTGGAAACACGCCGAAGAGGCCACCCGTATGAATGAACAGGACGTCTCCCGCGCCAGGCAGACTGCCACCGTCTCCTTTCTGTAATTCCTGCACCATGCCGTAAAACGCCTTGCCCGTATACACCGGATCGAGAAACAGCCCTTCGGCGGTGGCGAGATCTCGAATCAGGTCGAAAACGGGCTGTTCCGCCACGCCGTATCCAGGTCCCACGTAGCCTTCCACGGTTTCGATCTCCATGGCCGAGTCATCGAAGTCAATTTCGTAACGCTGTTTCCAGAGTGTCACGTCCTCGCGTATCTTGTTCTCGAACCAGGCCGCGTCGTCACACACATTAAACGCGCGAATTCGGGTTTGCAGTTCAAAGAGTTGGTTGCCAACCACCAGTCCGGCCTGCGTGCCACCCGAGCCGGTAGCGGTAACGATGTAATCCGGCGTCATGTCGAGCCTGAGGAAATCCTGTTTCAGTTCCTCACTGGCTGCCACATAACCCCACAGCCCAACCTCGTCGCTGGCGCCGGTGGGAATAAAGAGAGCCTTGCCCCCATCCTGCGCATAGCGCTGCACCAGGTCATGGGCGAAGTCGATGTGAGTATGCCAATCGCGCTGCGGGATGTAGTCGATAGTGGCACCACTGAGATAATCCAGTAAGAGATTACCTTCCGGCATCGCCGGCTTTTCGCCACGGAGTATCAGGTGCACCTTGAAGCCGAGGCGGGCACCCAGTATTGCAGTGGCGCGACAATGGTTGGACTGGATGCCACCGCAGGTAATTACCACATTACAGCCCTGCTCCCGCGCCTCGGCGAAGCAGAATTCCAGTTTGCGAATCTTGTTGCCGGAGACTTCGGTGCCCGTCAATTCGTCGCGCTTTACCCAGATGCGGGCATCCACTCCCGGCACACTGAAGCGCTCGAGACGGGTAATCGGTGTAGGCAGATTGGCCAGTGACAGGCGGCTTGGATACTGGATCATGGTTTAGTGGGGATACTCACAAGCTGGCTAGCTAACGACTGGCGAGGAATCAAAAAGAAATTCGGGCGTGCCAAATAGTCAAGTTGTCAGGTGATGAGTGACACCGAGTTCAGTCTAGCTATCTTTTTTGGTGGCATCGTAGGACATGGACTGGGCGGGCTCACCCTCTGCCAGCGGCTCAATCGCCTCACTGTAAAGGAAAAGATCGGTCAGCACCGCGCGCAAATGGATCGATGCGTTCAGGTTGTCCACGATCTCGGAGCCGATGGCCGCCTGCTTCAGGATAAACTGCAGTGCGGCGCCTGCCTTGAGGCAGTCTTCCACGATCACCAGTTCGAAGGGGTCTTCACTGGCCGAGAGAGTCATGGCAATGGCCTGCATGGATTCCGCCATACCCTGGAGTGTGGGTCGAGCGTGAGGGCCGGGGCCTGTCTCTGCTTTGGCGGGTCGTCCCTGAGCGGCATAGGCCAGCAGGAACTCATATCCGGATTCAATGGTTTCGATGTGTTTTGCTAATTCCAAGGGGAGTATCTCCAGATTTTTACTCGATTTCGGCGGCTAAGGTAAAAAAAGGTGTCAGGTAGGAATACCTGACACCTTTTTCGAATACCTCAGTTGGTCTTTCTAGTCTGCTTCTTTCGGGGTCCACTTGGCGGGATCGTGGTTAGCCGCCAGTTCGTCTTCCGACATCCAGCCAGAAATCATGGAACGGGTGTAGTAGATCTTCTCTGGACGCAGCGCGAAGTAGATGTGGGTAGCTGCCAGGGCAACCAGGGCCAGTGTAGACAGACCATGCAGCAGGAATACCAGGCCAAGCTGATCTTCCGGCATGCTGTTGGTGCGGTCCCAGAACGGCGTATCGATCTGCAGGAACATCAACAGACCTGTCACCATGACGGCCAATACCACAACAGTGACCGCCCAGTGCATACCCTTCTGCTCGAAGTAGTACTTGCCAGGCTTGCTGGAGGAGTCGAAGGGCTCGGAGAAATCCTTGGGTGTCAGCATCATGGACTTGAAGTCCTGCCAGAATAATGAGCGCACGATGTGGGCTATTACCAGGAAGGACAGGATCAGGCCGCTGATCCAGTGGATGTTCAGCCAGGCAATGCGCAGACCCAGAATCGGTGCGGTACCGGTGAATATCAACACAAAAATGCTGGCCGCCATGAGCCAGTGAAATGTTCGGTCAATAGACTCGTGTCGGATGACTCGACGACCATCGGAGGTGGGGCGATCAAGATTCTTTTTCGCCAGCGCCGCCATCACGATGGCATGTGCAGCCAACAGGACAAGAACTGCAACAGCTACCACCCAGAGTAAATCCCAGGACACGCCGAGGATGACTTCCTCACCCCAAACATCACGTTTATAGCGGACTATTTCTCCCACTCTACTACCCTCTCACTTTTATTTTGATACTTCTATTTTTTTCATTCTCTGCAGAGCAGTTCGGGGTTAACCCCGAACTGCACGCTTGACCAGATTTGCCATCAAAGGAATCTTGTAATGGTTGTAGTTGAGTGCACGGGCACCCTCTACAGCCATATCGCCGGCTCGCGAAGCCAGATCCTCTGAGCGCTGCTGTCCACGAATCGCGTTTTCAACAGCTTCCAGTCGACGTGGAGTACATTCCACTGCGCCACAGGCGACGCGCGCGTCCTGAATAGCGCCACCTGATACTTTCATGGCTGCCGCCACGCTCACGAGCGCGAAGTCCCAGACATTTCGGTCAGCAACTTTCTCGAAGTAGAACTCGGCGTTGGCCCAACTGGCTGGCAGTCTTACCGCCGTCAGGATTTCACCTTCGTTCAACGCGGTCATGTTGCGAATGTCGCGGGCAGGACCAATGAAGTAGTCCTGGGCACGCATGGTGCGCGTACCGCTGGCACTGGCGATCACCATGGTAGCGTCCAGGGCAACCAGGGCTGGTGCTGTATCGGATGGAGACACGGCAACACAGCGGCTGGCGCCGAAGATGGCGTGCTCCCGATTCAGGCCTTCCGGCGAATCGGCATAGCAGAGGTTACCGCCAGCACGATAGCAGTCCAGACCGCGGCGGTAATACCAGCAGCGGGCGTCCTGATTCAGGTTACCGCCCAGCGTACCCACATTGCGAATCTGTGGGCTGGCAACTACACCGGCTGCCTTGGCCAACAGACCATAGCGCTCGGTGATGAGTGGATGCCTGGCGATTTCGGTAAGGGTTGTTACCGCACCAATCTCTACGCCATCGGCGGTTTCCTTGATACCTTTCCAGGCATCAATCTGGGTTAACTCGATCATGGCAGAAGGATTCTTGTTGCGGTCCTTCAGCCAGCCGAAGGTGTCCTGGCCGCCAGCCAGCAACCAGCCATCACTGCCTAGTTCGCTCGCCAATGCCAGGGCGTTGTCTTCATCAGTAGGCTGATAAAGCTCGATATCGGGCATTACGTCATGAGATGTGGCTACCATATCAACCTCGGAAATTGTTTTGGGCAAGTGGCTTCGCGTCTTCCGAAGTGCCTGCCAGGTGATTAACGATCATGTCTGCAGTAACCGGAGCCGCGTTGAACAGGTGTCCACCCAGCGCATCCGAAATTGCAGCAGTCAAAGCCGCGGAGACTGAACCCATTGCTGGTTCACCCACACCGCGTGCACCTACCGGGTTTTCCGGATCGGGAAGATCCACCCAGCCAGTATCAATTTTCACTGGCGTATCGAGATAGGTCGGAACCTTGCTCTGCCAGTAACCGGTTGAAGCCGGTATGCCGTTCTGTGGGTCATACAGATGACGTTCGTAACCGGACAGTCCAATACCCCAGACAGCACCACCGACCAGCTGATTCTTCATACCCTGCGGGTGCATGATCGTGCCGGAGTCGGCCAGGTTGATCATGTCGAGAATCTCATACTTGCCGGTTTCCAGATCCAGTTCGATCTCGCAGCAAGTCACGGTAAAGCCCGGAGGATTACCTTCATGGCGAGGATCGTGATAGAGACCGAGGAAGGCAGTACCTGCCAGGCGGCTCACAGATATCTGGGTCCATTCGGCCAGTTCTTCGGGAAGCTCGGCTTCACCGGTGAACTTGCCACCCAGCTCCATGGCACGCTGTGCCACTTCTGCATAGGTGTAGCCAACGGACTCATCAGAGATGCGATAGACCCTTTCATCTGCCACATCGTAGTCAGCCGGATCGCCACCGAGGTCAGTCGCAGCAATCTCTTTCATTTTGTTCAGCAAATCCGTCGCCGCACCGAAGCAGGTTCGGGTATTGGTGAAGATGGAGTTACTGCCGTCCTGTGGTGACGTGATAGGCAGGTGGTTGTCGGTACGCTCGTTGAGGATGTCGCAACGTTCCCAGGGCATCTTCAGCACTTCGGCCGCAGCGCGGGAAGTGGATGCGTAGGAGTAGGTACCGAGGTTACCCACACCGTTGTGAATCTTCAGGCGGCCATCGGTGCCCATGGACACGATACCGTCCATGCCACTGCGACCAGCGTTGTGATAACCCTGGCCAATGCCCAGACCGATTACCTTGCTGCCATTGCGCTGGCGGCGTCGGGACTGGCGGCCTTCCCAACCGAACTGCTCGGTGGCCTTGGCCAGTGCTTCCGGCATGTAGGCAGACGTGAATGGCGTCTGGCGTGGGCCAGCAACATCACCGGTACGCGGTGTGTTGATCTGGCGGATTTCCAGTCGGCTAATGCCGAGGGCATCGGCGGCCTTGTCCAGAATCGGCGCCATGATCGGTGCGATCTGGTTCTGGCCGGGACCACGCTGGGCGCCACGGTGACCGGTATTACTCACGATGGAGGTACCGCGGAAACGCAGGGCGTCTGGCTGGTACAACACATCGATACAGTCAGCCGCGGAGGAAGCGTCGCCGCCACCACCTTTACCGCCGTTGTCGGAAATGATGTAGATATCACAGGCTGCCATCACACCGTCGGCCTTGAAGCCAACCTTGATCCAGCCCTGGAAGCCCTGACGGGCACCCCCGATGGTGAACTCTTCTTCGCGAGTCACACGCATCATGACCGGGCGGTTAATCTTCTGCGACAGCTTGGCAGGGATCGCCATGCTGGGAATGGAGCCTGCTCGCGCACGCTGACCAAAACCACCACCGGTTGCCACGTTAACGAAGACGAAGTCTTCCTTGGGCACACCGATGATGCCGGCCATGTCGTCGGCCAGGCCGGTCAGGCTCTGCGAGGTGCCGTGCACGTACAGCTTGCCATCTTCCCAATACGCCAGGGCGCTACGCGGCTCCATGGAGTGGTGGGGATAACCGGCAGTCGTGAAGGTTGTTTCGTACACGAATTCTGATTCGGCGAAGGCTGCAGCCAGGTCACCCAGTTCCCAGGTCTGCTGGGGTTCTGCTGTCGGTTCGTTGCCAGCTCGGAAGCTGGCCACCTGGTCGGCGCTCCACTTCTCAGTGGCGAAGCCTTCACGGAAGACGAAGGTGTTAGTGTTGCCGGGGTATCCGTTAGGGCCACCTTCGGCCAGACTGTCGAGGGGATCGAGGACGAAGGGCAGGCGTTCGAAAGTCACGTTGATACGGGAAATCGCCGTCTCGGCTGTCTTTTCGTCAATAGCTGCTAGCGCCAGAATCGGTTCGCCCACCAGGGTCGGTTCGTTGGTGAGGATTTTAAGACCAGTGCTCTGGGGCTCGCCGTCCGGATATACGTCGTCTGCGGTCAGGATGCCGTATACCCCGTCCATGGCCAGCGCTTCGGAGGCGTCAATATCTAGAACGCGAGCATGGGGGATTGGGCTGGTGAGCAGACGCGCATAGACCATTCCGTCGCGGGTGTAGTCTTCGGCGTATTTAATTCGACCCGTGACCTTGCCAGGAACATCTGGCGGCACGAAGTCTTTTCCAATATGCATATATGCCATGATGATTTACCTATGCGAGTTCGACAGCGCGCATGACGCCATCGAGGTATGAGTCATAAGAACCGCAGCGGCAGATGTTGCCGGACATTGCATGTCGCGCTTCTTCACGAGTAGGGTTGGGGTTTTCCCTGAGCAGGGCAACCGCTGCCATCACCTGGCCCGGTGTGCAGTAGCCACACTGGGGGGAGAGCGCTTCAACGAAACCCTGCTGGACAGGGTGCAGGGTGCCATCGGCAGCTTCCAACCCTTCCACTGTTTCGATGCGGCCATTCCTCATGGAATGGGTCAGCACGGAACAGGCATAGGTGGCCACATCGTCGACCAGCACGGTGCAGGCACCACACTCGCCGCGATTGCAGCCCAATTTGGTTCCAGTCAGGCCAAGCTTGTAACGCAGGGTGGATGCCAGGGTTTCCTGGGGAGCCACATCGACGCTACGCATCTGGCCGTTCACATTGATTCTGATCAGACGCTCAACGGCGCCGGCAGGTCCACTCTGGCCATTGGCCGCGTACCACATGCCGGTGGTAGTCGCCGCCGCACCAGAGGCAATGACCCCTTTGATGAAGCGTCGTCGGGTTAGTTTGGGATTCACGGGTTGGTCGCCTCCGTAAAAATAGGGATACAGGTATTGTAAATTCAGTAACTCGAGGTCGGGCTAGCTTATTATTTTTATGCGTTTTTGTCGTTCTGACTGCATTAATCTAAATGAGAACTATTTGCAATCAGATCAGTACCTTGCAGCATTACTGAGCAAGCTAGGGTAATCCACCCACTGCCAATTTACAAGCAAGCCAATTTCCCGCACGCCCAGTATTTTTGCTCCTTTCGGCGGATTTGACCCTATCGCTGGCAGGGTCTTTTCGGGGCCACTGGGGCGGCAAAATTGCCTGCCCGGTGTGTCTGCGGTTTCGCGCATTGACAGGATTGAAGGTTCTGCCAGGAAATTTCCCCTGCGCAGCCGCGATCGGGATCTGGCCCCATCAATATCGACATTATATTGTCATAAAATCCAAAATCGGCTCCCTACAATTCATTAGAAAACAGGGACTTAATCAACCGCAGAATATTCGGCAAGCCCCGGAAACCTTGACATATTATGCATTGATGGTATTTTGACCGGCCCTCCTGAAAGCACCCCTTCCGGTGTTACGGGAGGGAGTAGGAAAACACTACGCACCGCCCGATCGGGCCGAATTCAGCCGCGTTATGTGACCAGACCCGAGGGGCTTGCTTCGGCGGGGTGGGGTCTAGCGGGAAAATAAAAGCAGAATGCGACTCAGCGGCGATCTATCAAGAGACACCTAATAATGAATGAGCAGCAGTATCCCCTGAAATTTGGCTTTCCGGAGAAGACCGGACTTTACGACCCAGCTAATGAGAAAGACTCCTGTGGCGTGGGCTTCGTGGCCAATATCAAGGGAGTGCCCAGTCATCAGATCATGCTGGACGCCTACCACCTGAATTCCCGCATGGATCACCGCGGCGGCTGTGGCTTCGAGGCCAACACCGGTGACGGTGCCGGCATCCTCATGGCCCTGCCCCACAGCTTCTTCAGGAAAGTTGCCTGGGAAGAATTGGGCGCCGATCTGCCCGAGGCTGGCAGTTATGCCGTGGGCAATATTTTCCTTCCTCAAATAAAGGAAGAAAGAGAACTGTGTTTCGATGCCATCAATCACATCGTGGCCGAAGAAGGCCAGACCCTGATTGGCTGGCGTGATGTGCCGATCGATCCCGTCGGTGCCGATGTGGGTCCTGCAGCCTTGATGGCGCAGCCTTTCATCGCCCAGTTGTTCATCGGCGCCGCCGATGGTCTTGAGCAGGATGAATTCGAACGGGTTCTGTACATCATCCGCAAGCGCTTCTCGCATCGACTGCGCAACGACAAGACCATGAAAGAAGCGAAGCAGGTTTACGCCTGCAGCCTATCTACCAAGGTGATTGTCTATAAAGGTATGTTGACCCCGGCGCAGACCTTTCCTTTTTATAAAGACCTGACCAACCCGGATTTCGAAACACATCTGGCCATGGTGCATTCCCGATTCAGCACCAACACCTTCCCTTCCTGGGACAGGGCACAGCCAAACCGTTTCATGAGCCATAACGGCGAGATCAACACCTTGCGCGGCAACGTGAATTCCATGGTTGCCCGCCAGGGTAAAGTGGCAACTGACGCTTTTGGTGACAAGCTGGGCGATATTTTCCCCGTAATCGATTCCGACTGCTCCGACTCGGGTAGCTTCGACGCAGTACTTGAATTCCTGTTGCTGTCCGGCCGCTCGCTGGCTGAAGCCACCATGATGATGATTCCCGAGGCCTGGCAGTCTGACCAGAACATGGCCCAGGAGAAGAAAGACTTCTACGAGTACCATTCTGCATTGATGGAACCCTGGGATGGCCCAGCTTCTATCGTGTTCTCAGATGGTCACTACATCGGCGCCGTGCTGGATCGAAATGGCCTGCGCCCCAGCCGCTACTACATCACCCACGACGACAAGTGCATCATGGCGTCAGAAGTGGGTGTGGTACACGTGCATCCGGCCAACGTTAAGGTCAAGGGCCGCCTGCAACCGGGCAAGATGTTTCTGATCGATTTCGAACAGGGCCGACTCATTCCCGATGAAGAAGTAAAACAGATCATCTGTAACAAGCGCCCCTACGGCCAATGGCTGGCTGAACAGAAGGTAAGCCTGGAGCACCTGTCCGGCAATGCGGCGGGCACGTCCCTGGAGGCAGATGATACGCTGCAACGTATGCAGGCTTTCGGTTACACCACCGAGACCATGCAGTTTATGTTGATTCCTCTGGTCACCGAGGCCCGTGATCCACTGGGGTCCATGGGTAACGACTCGGCCCTGGCCTGTCTGTCCGACAAGCCACGCATGATCTATGACTACTTCAAGCAATTGTTCGCCCAGGTAACCAACCCCCCGATCGATTCGATCCGGGAAGAAGTAGTGATGTCCCTGCGCTGTTTCCTCGGACCGGAAGGCAACCTGCTGGAAACCACACCGGAACAGGCGCACAGACTGAGCATCGATCACCCCGTGCTGTCCAACCAGGAACTGGCGGACATCAAGAATGCCGACTACCGGGGCATGAAGACCCAGGTGATTGACATCACCTTCGATGCTAAAGCCGATAATGGCTTCATGGAGGCGATGCAACGCATCTGTAAGGAAGCAGAGCAGGCAATCGAGGGCGGCTACTCCTTTATCATCCTGTCTGACCGGAATATTTCAGCCGATCGCATTCCCTTAAGTGCACTGGTTGCCTGTGGTGCTGTGCATCATCACCTGACCAAACTCGAGCAGCGTACCCAGATTGGTATCGTGCTGGAAACCGGTGAGGCGCGGGAAGTGCATCACTTCTGCCTGCTCTCCGGTTATGGTGCGGACGCGGTTAATCCCTACCTTGCTTTCGAGTCATTGTGGCAGGCGAACAGGGAAGGGCTGCTGGGCGACAAGTGCCCAACCGAAGCCGAGCTTGTGGCCGCCTACAAGAAGGGCGTTGCCAAGGGCATGCTCAAAGTGATGGCCAAGATGGGTATCTCCACCCTGCAATCCTATAAGGGTGCACAGATCTTCGAAGCCGTTGGCCTCGCCGATGAAATCATCAACACCTGCTTTGTAGGCACGGCAAGCCGCGTGCAGGGCGTGAACTTCAATGTACTGATTGAAGAATCCAAGCGTCGCCATGCCATCGGGTATCCGGCCAAGGACAGCGACCGCATACCGGTTCTGAATAATCCCGGTGACATCCACTGGCGCACCGGTGGCGATTCCCATATGTGGAATCCCAACACCATATTCAATCTGCAACTCGCTTCCCGCAATAACAGCAAGGAAGCCTACGAGACATTCGCGAAGTTTGTGAATGAGGATGCGACCCGGCGTTGCACCCTGCGCGGCCTGCTGGAATTCCGTTTCGATGAGACGCAATCCATCGACATCGATGAAGTGGAACCGGCCAGCGAGATCGTCAAGCGCTTCGCCACAGGTGCCATGAGCTTTGGCTCCATTTCCCAGGAGAGCCACGAGGCCCTGGCGATTGCCATGAATCGCCTCGGTGGCAAATCCAATACCGGTGAAGGTGGCGAAGATCCAGCGCGATTCAATCCGCTTCCCAATGGCGATTCCAAGCGCTCTGCCATCAAGCAGGTGGCGTCCGGTCGCTTCGGTGTGACAGCCTGGTACCTGACCAATGCCGACGAACTACAGATCAAGATTGCCCAGGGAGCAAAGCCAGGTGAAGGCGGAGAACTGCCCGGTGGCAAGGTGGACGAACAGATCGCGCGCATCCGTCACTCCACCCCTGGCGTCGGACTCATCAGTCCCCCGCCGCATCACGACATTTATTCCATCGAAGATATCGCGCAGCTTATTCATGACCTGAAGAACGCCAACCGCGCCGCGCGTATCAGTGTGAAACTGGTATCCGAGATCGGCGTGGGCACGATCGCTGCCGGTGTGACCAAGGCCAAGACCGATCACCTTGTGATCGCAGGACACGATGGCGGCACCGGGGCTTCCCCGCTGACTTCAATCAAGCACGCCGGCCTGCCCTGGGAACTGGGTATCGCCGAAACTCACCAGACCCTGGTGATGAACAACCTGCGGTCTCGCGTGGTACTGCAGACTGACGGCCAACTGAAGACTGGTCGCGATATCACTATCGCCGCCATTCTGGGTGCCGAAGAATTCGGTTTCTCAACAGCGCCACTTATCACACTTGGCTGCATAATGATGCGCAAGTGTCACCTCAATACCTGCCCGGTTGGTGTCGCCACCCAGGATCCGGAGCTGCGCAAAAAATTCAAGGGTAAGCCCGAGTACGTGGTGAACTACCTGTTCATGGTAGCGGAAGAGATGCGTGGCATCATGGCCCAGCTTGGCGCCCGCACCGTGAATGATCTCATCGGTCGCGTCGACCTGTTGAATACCAACAAAGCCATCAAGCACTGGAAGGCCAGTGGTCTGGACCTCAGCCGCATCCTCGAACCCGCCAAGGTGGTATTCGAGAATACAGGCTTCTACTGCACCCAGTCGCAGGACCATGGCCTGGACAAGGCGCTGGACAACACACTGATCGAGTTGGCCAAACCTGCACTGGAAGACGGCACTAAAGTAGACATCGAACACGAGATCATCAACATCAATCGTGTCGTGGGCACCATGCTGTCCAACGAGGTATGCAAGCGTTACGGCGCCGAGATGCTGCCCGAGGACACCATCAACATCAAACTCAATGGCTCCGCCGGCCAGAGTCTCGGCGCGTTCATGGCCAGGGGTATTACCCTGACCGTGGAAGGCGATGCTAATGACTATCTCGGCAAGGGCCTCTCCGGCGGCAAGATCATCCTCTACCCGCCGAAGGAAAGCACCTTCAAGGCGGAAGACAACATTATCGCCGGTAACGTTATTCTCTACGGCGCGACTTCGGGCGAAGTGTATATTCGAGGTATTGCGGCGGAACGTTTCTGCGTTCGCAACAGCGGCGCCAGCGCGGTCGTTGAAGGCATTGGCGACCATGGCTGCGAATACATGACCGGTGGCCGTGTTGTTATTCTTGGCAAGACTGGCCGTAACTTCGGCGCTGGCATGAGCGGTGGTATCGCCTATGTCTGGGATCCGGATGGTGATTTCCCCAAACAGTGCAACATGGAACTGTTTGAACTCGAAGGCGTTGCCGATCATGCCGATGTGCTTGAATTGAAGACTCTGATCGAAGACCACCTGGGTTACACCGACTCTCCTGTGGCCAGGTCCATCCTGGATAATTGGGAAGCCTCGCTGGCCCAGTTCGTCAAGGTCATGCCAACCGATTACAAGCGTGTTCTGGAAGAGCGCGCCAAGACTGCCGCATAAGGGACTGTACCGATGGGAAAACCAACAGGATTTAAAGAATACGCCCGGGAAACAGAGCCCTATCGCGATGCGATGGAGCGGCTGCTGGATTTCAAGGAGATCTACACCGATCACAAGGAAGCACATCTGGCTACCCAGGGTGCGCGTTGTATGGATTGTGGTGTGCCATTCTGCCAATCGGATAATGGCTGCCCGGTCTATAACCTGATTCCGGAGTGGAACGATCTCGTTTACAACGAGCGCTGGAAAGAGGCGCTGGATCGCCTGCATAAGACCAACAACTTCCCCGAGTTCACCGGTCGGGTCTGCCCTGCGCCCTGCGAAGGCGCCTGCGTCTTGGGCATTCACGAACCCCCGGTAACTATCAAGAACATCGAATGTGCCATTATCGACAAGGGCTTCGAGAATGGCTGGGTAGTGGCAAACCCACCGTCCACACGCACCGGCAAGAAGGTCGCGATCGTGGGTTCAGGGCCTGCTGGCCTGGCGGCGGCGGCGGAGCTCAATCACAAGGGATACCAGGTCACTGTGTATGAGCGCGACGATCGCATCGGCGGTCTGCTCATGTACGGCATTCCTAACATGAAGCTGGACAAGGGTGTAGTGGACCGACGGGTCGACCTGCTGCGGCAGGAAGGCGTTGAGTTTGTAGTGAATGCCGATGTCGGCGGCAGCGGTGACAACGGCGTGAGCGTTCAGCAATTGCTGGACGAGAACGATGCACTGTTGCTGGCAACCGGTGCGACGACACCCCGCGACCTCAAGATCGACAAGCGCGAAGGTGAGGGCGTGCATTTTGCCATGGAATTCCTGCTGAAGAACACCAGGAGCCTGCTGGACTCCAACCTGGAAGACGGCCAGTACATCAGCGCCAAGGACAAGAACGTCATCGTCATCGGTGGTGGCGACACCGGCACCGACTGCATTGGCACTTCATTGCGCCATGGCTGCAAGTCCCTGGTGAATTTCGAGATCATGCCCAGACCACCGGCAGAACGCTCAGAGAACAATCCCTGGCCAACCTGGCCCGTGATCTTCCGTGTCGACTACGGCCATGAAGAAGCGGCCGCACGGGATGGCAGCGATCCCCGCGTCTATTCCATTTCCGGCAAGGAGTTTGTTCGCGATGAGAGCGGCAAGCTGCTGGGAATCAAGACGGTTGAAGTCGACAGTAAATTCCAGGAAGTCCCCGGCACGGAAAAGTTCTGGGAAGCCGACCTGATCCTGCTGTCCATGGGCTTCCTCGGCCCGGAACACTACGTCAGCGAACCCCTGGGTCTGGAGCTGGATCAGCGTTCCAACTACAAGGCCGACTACGAGGTGTTCAAGACCTCTGCCGAGAAAGTCTTCACCGCCGGTGATTGCCGTCGTGGTCAATCCCTAGTGGTACGCGCCATCGATGAGGGCCGCAAGGTGGCGGTTGCCATCGACGAGTTCCTGGCTGCCTGATCTCACGGCGGAGCAGCCTTCTGTGTGAAGCGCTCCGCTACAGGTCTTTCGGCTATTCTGCGATACTAGCTTCCCTGTCCTCCACCCGTGGATACTCGAGGAAGCATGAACTCCCCCGTTCTCAGCCTGCAAAACGTCGTCAAGAAATACGGCGACTTCACTGCCGTCAAGGACGTCAGCCTCTCGATTCCAAAGGGGGCGATCTATGGTTTTCTCGGCCCCAACGGCGCCGGCAAGACCACCACCCTGCGCATGATCCTGGAAATCATCAAGCCCAGTAGCGGATCCATCAGTATTCTCGGGGGGAACTCCGCGCTCGCCGCCCGCGACCGCATAGGCTACCTGCCTGAGGAGAAAGGCCTCTACAAGAAAATGAAGGTGTGGGCGATCATCCAGTATTTCGCCATGCTGAAGGGCATGGAGAAGAAGGCGGCCAGGGCACGGGCTTTCGAGTTGCTTAACAAATACGGACTGAAAGATTTTGCCGAGGCGAAAGTGGAGTCCCTGTCCAAGGGCATGGGCCAGAAGGTTCAGGTGCTCTCGGCGGTGGCCCATGAGCCGGAGCTGGTGATTCTGGATGAGCCCTTCTCCGGCCTCGACCCGGTAAACCAGAAAGTTCTGGAAGAACTCATTCGCGATATGGCTGGCAATGGCCAGACCGTCATCTTCTCCACCCACGTGATGGAACATGCCGAGCGCCTGTGTGATCACATCCTGTTAATCACCCGCGGTGAGAAAATATTCGATGGCACGGTAAAAGAAGCCAAGGCCCTGATGCCGCGACGGGTAATTGTGGAAACCTCGGCGCAGCTGATTTCACTACAGGCATTACCCGAGGTCGTCGCTCTGCAGGCTGATCAGGCTAACCCTGCCCTGTGGACCATCGAAATTTCCGAGCAGATGAATCCACAGGAAATTCTCCGGCACTGCTTCGAAAATAACATCCTGCTAACCCGCTTCGAGTTTAGTGAACCTAGCCTGCACGAAGTATTCGTGCACCTGGTTGGCGATCAAGCCAGAGAGCACGCGCTACGCTGAGAGCGGACTTACTGTTCATTGATGTTCTGCGACAAGCTGGTATTACTAAGCCCTATTTAGTTGTAGTAGTCCTCAATCCTCGCTGCCGATAGACGCGGTCTCGCCTGCTGTAATACATTCATCCTTGGCTCTCATACTCACTCCACTCGTCGAGAGCCGACCTCGACAGGCAGATACCACGTATGACTACGTCCTCTGTCAGTCTTACCCCGCAATCTCACCATGTGGCTATTTATGTAATTATTGGTACATATAAAAATAATCGTTACATACATACACAAATGATACATTAGATAACATCTGATATTGGGCTAGAACCTTGTTCGGCTTCTTGATAGCATTCGCGCCCAGCTTCGTTCAGAGCATTTCAAAAGGATTACCAAAGCGTTACGCGACACCGGCTACTCCCTAAATCAATAGCAATTATAGAAGTAAGCTATGCAGTTGTAATGGCACTTGCCAGTGCTGTTATTGGGTTCTACCTCAAGGCGCACTGATGTGCGTTCTGCTCTGTTCGAGAGCCGATTTTTCTTAATTATCAACGGGAGAAATAAGGAATGACAATTTCATCCATTCCAGAAAGACAAGCAAAGCGACCCTTTGCAAAGAAAGCGCTCAGCGCAGCAATATGCGCCGTGGCTCTTTCTATGGGTAACGCGGCGCTAGCACAGGACACCAGCGGTTCTGTGCGCGGTATCGTTCAGGGTGCCGGTAGTAACACCGTAGTAGAAGTAGTTGATACTTCACGCGGCATAACACGCTCAGAGTCGACCGGTGCTGGTGGCTCATTTGACATCGGCGGCCTGCGCCCAGGTTCCTATCAGGTACGAGTCGTACAGGATGGACGTCTGGTAGATACTCTCGAGGTTCAGGTTAGCCTGGCCTCAGCGACCAGCGTCAACCTGGCCACCTCACAGTCCGTTATTAACGAAATCGTAACATCCGGTCGCCGTCAGCCTGCTGTTGATACCAGCATCGCTGAGTCCGGTCTCATCCTGGACTCCGAGTTCCTGCTGGAAATGCCAATTCGCCGTGACCTGACTTCAGTCGCCCTGCTGGCGCCTGGTGCAAGCGCTGGCGACAACCGCTTCGGCAACTTGGCTTCCTTCGGTGGTGCATCTGTTGCAGAAAACACCAGCTTCATTAACGGGCTGAACACTACCAACTTCCGCACGGGTGTTGGCTTCTCGCAGGTTCCGTTCGAGTTCTATGACACAATTCAGGTCAAGACCGGTGGTTATTCGGCGAAGTACGGCCGATCCCTAGGTGGTGTAATGAATGCGACCGCCAAGAGCGGTTCGAACGACTGGGATTTTGGTGTCAACGCGTATTACGATGACCAGCTGGAAACCAGCCCCAATACGTTTGCCGCCGCCAACTCCCTGGACGAAAACTCCACGTCTACTTATGACGTCTACGCGTCTGGCCCAATCATCCGTGATCGCCTGTTCTTCTATGCCATGTACAGCGATGTCGATCAGGATCAGCGCTATGCCGGCATCCAGTCCGAGCGTGATTACACCTACAACAACGATCAGGGTTTCTGGGGAGTAAAACTGGACGGCTACATTACGCCTGATCACCACATCGAATACACCCACTTCACCGATGAGCGAACCGGTATGGAAGAAACCTTTGGTTTCAATCCTACCACTTTCGCACGCGGCGGCTTCTTGGGTATGAATGTCTATGAGCAGGGTGGTGAAAACTGGATCGCGACCTACACCGGTCAGTTTGGTTCTGACCTGCAGGTTTCGGTTTCCTATGGTGAAAACGAAGCGGCCCGTACTACTGCGCCTTCCACAGCTGACGTCCCCGTTGTCTATGAATACAACGGCGGATTCCAGGCGATTGGTGACTGGTCCAGCTTTACCGTGTCCAAGGGCGACGACAAGCGTGAGATGACTCGTGCCGACATCTCCTGGACTGGTTTCACTGGCCACGAGTTTTCTGCTGGTATCGACTATGAAGACAACTTCTCAGACGAAGCCACTATCAACTCAGGTGGTGTGTACTGGCTGCGTGACCCTACCAATGCCTACAACCAGTGCGATGTGGTTACCGAGTGTCCCCAGGGCGCCAACGTTCGCCGACGCACCTACTCAGTAGGTGGTTCTTTCGCTACCTACTCTGAATCCTACTACCTTCAGGACGTATGGGAAGTGAGCGACCGACTGACTCTGGAACTGGGTGTCCGAAACGAGTCTTTCGACAACAAGAACGCATCAGGCGGTTCTTTCGTCAAGGTTGAGGACCAGTGGGCTCCTCGTCTTGCCGCAGTATTCGATCCCCTCGGTGACGGCCGTCAAAAAGCCTTCATCAACTGGGGTGAGTACTACCTGCCCATCGCCGCCAACACCAACATCCGTATGGCCGGTAATGAAACCTACATCCACGACTATTTCGACTGGAATGGCACGAGTGTAGACTCCCAGGGCGTACCAACCGGTCTTGGCCCCCAGTACGACCAGATCGTCTATGGCGATGGCACTGTCCCCGATACCCGCTCTGTAACAGACGCCAATCTCCAGGCGATGTTCCAGGAAGAGCTGATCCTTGGCTACCAGTGGACTACCAATTCCGGCTGGGAACTGGGCATCAAGGGTATCGAGCGTAAACTGGCTACCACCATTGAAGACGTAGCCATCGATGCGGCGGTAATCAAGTACTACAACAGCACTGGCAGCTGGACAGGCAATGACACGGTTGAGGACGTCTTCACTGGTTTCCACCAGTACGTACTGACCAATCCTGGCAACGACATGTCTGTCTACATCCCAGAGCAGGATGAAATGATTAACCTGACTGCCGCGCAACTGGCCTATCCAGAGGCACTGCGTGACTACCGTGCAGTTGAACTCACAGCGTCCAAGCCTTTCGAGGACAACTGGTCACTGGATTTCTCCTACACCTATGCGCGCAGCAAGGGTAACCACGAAGGCTACGTGAAGTCAGACAACGGTCAGGATGATGCGGGTATTACCCAGAACTTCGACCAGCCGGGTCTGGTGGACTTCTCCAACGGTAGACTGCCAAACGACCGTACTCATACGGTGAAGACTTTCGGAAGCTATCAGTTCGATAATGGTCTCCGTGTTGGCGCCAACCTGCTGTACCAGACCGGTCGCCCCATCAGCTGTTTCGGAACTCACCCGACCGACGTGTTTGCGGCGGATTACGGTGCATCCTCACACTTCTGTCAGGGTAAAGCGGTTCCCCGTGGTTCACTGGGCAACACCGATACCGTCACCAATATCGATCTGAGCGCGCAGTACGACCTCAAGATTGGTAATTCCAACGTGCTGTTGTCACTTGATGTCTTCAACGTGTTTAACTTCGACAGCGTGGTTCGTGTATCCGAAGAGGGTGATACCTTCTCCGGTGCTGCCGATCCGGACTTCCTGAAGCCGGTCTCGTACCAGCGTCCACGTGCACTGCGTCTGAGCGCTCGCTATAACTTCGGCGGGTTCTAATCCGGAAGCGGGGCCGAGCCCCGCTCCGACAGCAATAAAGGCTGACTCGAAAGAGTCAGCCTTTTTTTTGCCCGAATGAAAACTCCCTGAGAATTTGACTAAGTGCCCGAAAACTCATTCAATGACCAAAATCCATAGCGTTGGAACATGTCTATCACACGCCACTGGCCTCCACCGCAAACCAAAGCGCCTGAAAAGTGACGCAGCACGGGAGTACACCGCGGCATGAAAATCATCACACTCATCGCCCTGCGCGAGTACATGGAGAACGTGCGCACGAAAGGCTTCTGGATCACCGTGCTCATCGTGCCGTTGATGATCATAGGCATATTCTTCATCCAGATGATGCTGCAAAACGCCACTCCAACCAGGTATTACATGCTGGTCGACCAGTCCGCACAGTATGAGGACGCGGTCGCTATCGCCATCGAACGGGAACATCAGCGGCGCATCCTGCAGGAGTTCGTGGCCTACCTCGTGGAGCATCGACTGGAAACTGACCTGGAGATGCAGGGAGCAAACGCAGGTAACAGCGTTGACCAGATGATCGATGACGTGGATGCCGACGAGGTGGCGGCACTGGACGAGTGGCTGAACAGCGGCGGTCTCGATTTTGCCATCACCATGGCCAGCCCTTACCTGCGAGAAGACCGCCCACCGTTTGAAACACCTGAGCCACAATTTATCGAGGCGCCACTGCCCGCTGAACTAAATCCCGACGCGGCTGACGAGGAAATCGTGGCCACGTTACGCCCCTACCTCAGCGGCGAGCGCCAGGTAACCGTAAATGGCCGTCATGGGCCATTATTTGCCCTCATCCTGATTCCCGCCGACGTAAATAAAGACATCAGCCGGCCTGGCGCAATGCCAGAATCCCTCGACGGCCCGCAGGGCGTACAGTACTGGGCCAGCAATCTCACCGATTCCCGGCTGCCGGATGCCATCATCCGTAGCATCAATGCAGAGATTCGGGAGCAGGAATATGAAAACCTCGGGGTGAACACAGACCTGGTTTCCCGGGTGCAGCGTACCCGCATGCCCATGTCCCAGCTCGACCCAACCGCCGCCGCAGGCGAAGAAGCGGTGAGCGTGGCCGATACATTCCGCCAGTTTGCTCCCATCGGCTTCGTCTACCTGATGTTCATCTCGCTTATGCAGAGTGTGCAGTATCTGTTGAGCAATACCGTGGAAGAGAAATCCAATCGCATCATCGAAGTCTTGCTGGCTTCGGTGACGGCCGACGAACTGATGATGGGCAAACTGGTGGGTATCGGCATGGCCGGACTGACCACCATTGGCATCTGGCTGCTCTCCTTCTTCCTGTTCCTCAACCTCTACAGCAGCACCGAAACCGAACTGATCAACCAGATGCTGGATGTCATATTGGGGTCCGAACTCATCCCCTGGTTTGTGTTCTATTACTTTGCCGGCTATGCGCTCTATTCCAGCATTTTTCTCGCCATCGGCAGCCTGTGTAACACCCTGAAAGAGGCCCAGGCACTGATGACACCGATGATTTTCATTCAGGTCGTACCCATCGCCATGATGGCATTCGTGGTGATGGATCCGAACAACTCGCTGGTGCGGATCATGTCCTGGATACCCCTGTTCACACCGTACCTGATGATGAATCGGGCCGCGGCCGATCCGCCCATGGTAGACATAGTGGGGACTACACTTCTGTTGATTGTCAGTATCGTGTTTGTGTTGTGGTTATCTGGCAAGGTGTTCAGACAAGGTGTGCTGCGCACTGGTCAACCGCCCCGCTTCATGGAGTTGCTGCGCCTGATGCGCAGCAGAACCTGAGTTCGACTTCGCGCTTGATTGGTACGGCCTGGGCAGTATGCAGAAAGCAGCAGGAAAAAGAGTCCGAATCTCGATTACCGGCGTAATTCCTTCATATGCTGATACCGAAAAGCCATTTGGGATTCGCCGATGAAAATCAAACTCTCGGAACTGCGCAAGCAGAAGTACATCGAAAAAGTCATGCTGCATAGTCATGATCAGAGCCTGTATCTGGTATCGGTACTGCTTGCTGACGAGGAATTCTATGTGACCGATGAGAACGGTGATTTTCTGAAGTCCTTCAACAAGCTGGAGCTGCAAAGCAAATTTAATGGGCTGCTTGTGGGAAAGATGGTTCTGCGCCATCAGAGTCCCTATGATGAGATGATCGGCCTGACTGAGGAGAAAACCGACAACACGCTGGAAGTGCTAATCGGCGGCGAAGCCTATGCGTATCAAGCTCGGGAAAAGGATCCTCTGCACTGAAATACCCAGGAATCGAAAGGCCTGGGGTGTTTATTCTGCGTCATAGCCGCGGGATCTTCTACGCAGGCCATGATTCGGTTTAAAACGTAACTTCGTCTTTACTCTTGTTGGGGTCGCCCTGGGACAGGGGAAAGCCGCAGTGCGTACAGGACTTCTTGCGCAGACTCAGCAGGATATTCTTGACGAAATACTGTTGATGGCAGACCGGACAATTGCGTCGGGCCATGTCGACGGCGAATCCGGCCCACATGCCCATATAGATGTACATGAGTACTTCGATGTCTTTCTGGTTATTCAGCAGAATCCAGATGGCAACGACATAGACAGGCAGGGTCCAGAAGCAGACCATCAGTCGGGTGCGCGCCCTGCCAAGCTCACGAGCCTGGCGAATCTGCTCTTCGCTGGCCGCAAAATCGGGTGCCGCTGGATTTTTTTGCTCAGGCATGGGTGATCCGGAAGGAAAATGCGTGGACAAGCGGAAGTCGAGTGAAAGACTGGATTACCATTCGTCTAGTAAACTTTGCGTGAATTCAAAGCTACTGTAGCCAACTTCAAAGACAATGTATATGCGCGTCACCCCGCCATTGTCCTTTAGAGAAAACTTCGACGCTATCCGGCCCCTCAAACCTGATTACCCATGAACATCTCTCTGCAATCTGTCACTGCCCTGGTGCGGGACGAGCAATCCGGCCATTGGCTGCAATTCTCCGACGCCATTGAGATCGTCAGCACAGTCAGGCTTGCAGAAGTCGAAGCAAAGTTTCAGCGGCTACAAACGCTGGTTGACCAGGGCTTGTACGCGGTAGGGTATGTCGCCTATGAAGCTGCACCGGCTTTCGATTCCAGCCTGTCTGTGCAGCCGACTTCTGCGCCCCTGCTGTGTTTCGCCGTGTTCGGGAAGCCGGTTATATGCCAGCTCCCGCCGCCCTTGCCCACCCTGCCTCTATCCCTCGCGACCACACTCGAACATCGTGAATACCTGGAAAAAGTTGCGCGAATCAAGGATCACCTCGAAGTGGGTGACTGTTATCAGGTGAACTTTACCCACACGCTCAAGGGGTACATTCGGAATACGGTTAATCCCCTGGACATCTTCGCGACACTCTACCGGCAACAACCCTCTCCGCGCTCACTGTTTTTCCAGTATGACGATACGGTGTTGTGCAGCGTCACGCCGGAATTGTTTTTTGCACTGGACGGCGATCACATCACCATGGAGCCCATGAAGGGTACGCGCCCACGTAATGCTGTTCCCCAACTCGACCAGCAACTCCGGCAGGAGTTACTGGACTCGGAAAAGGAAAAAGCGGAGAACCTGATGATAGTGGATATGGTGCGCAATGACCTGGGCAAAATCGCCAGGCCGGGAACCGTGCAGGTAGATGCGCTATTCGAAATCATGTGCCTGCCGAGCCTGTGGCAGCAAGTGTCCCGGGTATCGGCGCGCACTGAGGCCAGCATGTGGGATATATTCCAGGCATTGTTCCCCTGTGCGTCTATCTCCGGCGCACCCAAACACCAGAGCATGGAGATCATCAAGTCTCTGGAGACAGAGGCACGGGGTGTCTATACCGGCGCCATCGGCCTGATCAGGCCCGGCCGCGTGGCACGGTTCAATGTTGGTATCCGCACCCTGGTTCTGGATACCGGGCGGAGGCTCGCCTCCTACGGGGTTGGCAGTGGCGTCGTATGGGACTCTGACGCGGCAAGTGAATGGCAGGAAACCCTGGATAAGGCCAGTATCGTTCAAGCCCAACCGTCTTTTGAGTTGCTGGAGACCATGCTCTATCGCCCCGGTGAAGGCATTGCCTTGCTAGAGTTTCATTTGCAACGCTTGCAGAGCAGTGCCCACTTCTTCGCCTATCCCCTGAATCGACAGGAATTGGAACAGGCACTTGCTGCGATCCAGTCCAGCGAACCCCTGCGTATCAGGGTGTTGCTCAACACCACCGGACAGTACCGGATAGAGGCAACACCAATAGGCCGTTCGACAAGCGAAGTGACTCTCACCCTGGCGAAGAATCCAGTGGATTCCGGGGATCTGTTCCTGCGACACAAGACCACTCATCGCGAAGTTTACGAATCAGCGAAAGCTGATGCTGGCGAGGCCGACGATGTCGTGTTGTGGAATGAGCGTGGCGAAATTACCGAAACGACTATCTACAACCTGTTTCTGGAAATTGATGGTGAGATACTGACACCCGCTCTGTCCAGCGGCCTGTTGGCCGGCACCCTGCGCCGTGAATTACTGGAGTCCGGTAAGGCGCGGGAAGCGATCCTGTGCCTGGGTGATCTGGAGAAGGCCTCGCGGATTTTTGTAGGCAACAGCGTACGCGGGCTGCTGCCTGCACACCATGTTGATTCTTCCGATAATCCGGGTTACCCCAGAGGCAATGCGGAATAGAGCTGGCTGGCACCGATGAACAACAGCACTGCAGCCAACACGCGATTCACCAAGACACTACTCTGCTCCAGGTGGGTCTTCAGGTAGGCACTCGCCAGGGCAAATCCAGCCAACGCCAGAAACTTGCCGAGAAATACACCCAACAGGAATGCCAGCAGGTTGATACCGGCATACTCGAACAGGAATGACTGGGATATTGCCGCCAGGGCGAAAATCCAGAACGGAATCGCCTGGGGGTTTAATGCGGCAATCAGCAGTCCTGTTCTGAACAGGGATTGATTCTCTTCCCCGGCTCTTTCGCGTACTCCGTTCAGTTCAGAGCTTCGAAAAAGCACAATCAGGGCGAGAACGATAAATGCAGTGGCCACCAACAGCTTGAACAAGACATTGCTTTCCAGGAAACGACTGATCACCATGCCAAACCAGATTGCGACGAGAGCCTGTCCTATCTCAACGAAGGCAGCGGCGAGCGCCACTTGCAGTCCTCGGCGCTGATCGAAGTCCACCGTGGTCTTTACCACGGTCAGGTTAATGGGTCCGAAGGGAATGGTGCCGAGAAAACAGGCAAGCAGTGCCACCAGCATGTAGGTCATGGGTCCTGACATTGCCATAGTCGTTTTCCCTCCCGCTACTGATACCCTTGCGCCTGTAGCTTGAACAGGGTGGCATATTGTCCATTCGCCGCCAGCAGTTCCTGGTGACTACCCTCCTCCATGATGGCTGCTTTCTCCAGGACGATAATGTGGTCCGCCATGCGCACGGTGGAGAAGCGATGGGAGATGATGATGGATATCTTGTTCGCCGTCAGGTCCCGAAAATGTGCGAAGATTTCCGCCTCGGCCCGGGCATCGATGGCTGCGGTGGGTTCGTCCAGGATCAGGATGTCAGCCTTGCTGCGCATGAAGGCGCGAGACAGGGCGATCTTCTGCCACTGGCCACCGGACAGTTCCTTGCCGTCCTTGAACCAGGTACCCAACTGGGTCTGGTAAGCGGCAGGCAGGTCTTTCACAAACTCATCGGCCATGCCCTTGCGAGCGGCTTCCTCGATCCGGTTCTGCTCCTCCAGGTCTTCCACATCGCCGATGCCGATGTTCTCCCCCACTAACAATTGATAGCGGGCGAAATCCTGGAATATCACCCCGATCTTCTGCCGCAGTGTATTGATATCCCAATCAGCGAGATTAAGGCCTTCCAGGTAGATAGTTCCCGATGTGGGCTGGTACAGGCGGGTGAGCAGCTTGATCAGCGTTGTCTTGCCACTACCGTTTTCACCGACGATGGCGAGACTCTCGCCGGGGCGGATATGCAGGGTCACATTGTCCAGTGCCGGTGTCGCGCTACCGGGATAGTAGAAACTCACGCCCTCAAACCGAATACCATCGGCGGGATCTGGCCCGGCCACCTGGTCACCGGATTGCTCCGGGACTTTGTGGGCCAGGTACTCGGTAAGATTGGAGAGGTAGAGATTGTCCTCATACATGCCGTTCACCGATGTAAGGCTATTGGTGACGGCATTTTGCCCGAGGCGGAACTGGGCGATGTACATGGTCATCTGGCCGATGGTGATGGCGCCCGCTATCGCTGCCATACCTACCCAGCCATAGGCGAAATAGAACGCGGCACTCGCCAGCAAGCCCAGTACGTAGCCCCAGAACCCACGACGCAACACAAGATTGCGGTCTTCCTTGTAGATGTTGCGGAAGATGTTCACATAGCGATCCAGGAACAGCTTGCCCAGTTGCAACAGCTTAACTTCCTTTACACCGTCTTCCCGGGTCAGCACCATCTCCAGGTAGATCTGCATGCGTCGTTCTGCGGATCGCCGACGATGAATGCGGAAGGCTTCGCCTGAGAATTTTGCCTCTGCCACAAAGGCTGGTATACCCGCGAGGGCCAGCAGTAAAACGGCGTAAACAGAAAACTGCAGCAGGAACAAGCCAATGGTTACCAGTGCAATGAGGTCCCTGATCAAGTCGAAGGTCTTGATAACCAGGCTGAGCGGACGGCTGGACGCCTCTCGCCGGGCCCGAACCAGCTTGTCGTAGTACTCGGCATCCTCGAAGTGGGCCAGCTCCAGGGTCAGGGCCTTCTCCAGGATCATCACATTGATCTTGTTGCCCAGCAGAACCCGCAGGATGGACTGACACACACCGTTGGCTTTCTGGGCACCGGTCATCAGCACCACCAGACCCGCTTCGATCAGTACATAGCGCAAGACATCGTTTCTCGCCAGATCCGCCTCCTCTCCCTGGGCATTGATAGCCGTGGCAACAGCATCCACGAACAGGCCGCCGATGGAGGCTATGGCTGCTGGCAGCACTCCCGCGACCAGCGTGGTGATTGCCATCACGACGGTCAGGGAGGCGCTGGTGCTCCAGACGATCTCGATGGCGACCCGGCTATATTGAAATACGGACAGGAATTTACGGACAGGAGTCTGGTTATCTTGCTCGCTCAAGCTTTTCTCGGGAACTACTGACTGAATGGACGGATAAGGCGCGTTGCCTTGACTAAAACGTGCCTGGAAAGACTTTGGATTATAGGGAACCGCTGATCAATTATGTTACATCTGCGGCTTGCAGAAAACAGCGGCAGGCTCCGCAGAGGCGCAACACACTTAATCAGCGCTTCCCTGGCACAGCAAGAAAAAGGGCCTGTATGCGATCATACAGGCCCTTTCGTGTGTTGCTTGTTGGCTGCGTATTTACAGCTTGACGAACTTCAGCACGATACGATCGGTGTTTCGCTCCAATGCGGCATTGAAGGGCGGCAAGGTGTGGTCGTCGGCGGGGTTGTCCAGGATATCGCTGGCGCCTACCAGGGCCAGATTACCGTTAGCCAGCACTGCCTTTACCGCCTCATCGAATGCGATTCTGTGCAGGGACTGGTTGTCGGCGCCGGGTGTCCCTTCATGATCGATGATGCCAAGAATGCCACCGGGCTTGAGCACGGATACAACGCCATTGAGGATATTCTGTGCGGTATCCGGATTGGAGTTGTGAAAATCGTGAAAATTCAGGGCGGTGATCGCGAAATCCACTGAGCCCGCGGCAGGATCAGTTATCGCACCTACCTGTTCCACGTTGGGCAGGCGCGCTGCCTTGGCGGCGGCAGCCTCGGCCGCATTGCCACCCGGGCGATTCTGCATATAGACCTTACCATTGGGTCCTACGGCATAGGAAAGTACTTCGGTGTACCAGCCAGTTGAGGCATTGATATCCAGTACGGTCATACCTGCTTCGAGGCCGAGGAAATTCAGCACCGCGGGCGCCTGACGGGAAGCGTCTCGCTCCTTGTCAGCGGCGGGACGATCCGGGTTGGCCATAGCACGCTCCAGGGCGGCCATGTCGAGATCCGCGAATGCGGAAGAACTGATTAGCACAGCTGCGAGCAGCGAAAGGGCAGATTTCATAGGTTTAACCTTTTCTTGTCATTACTAAAACGGATCGATCGGGTACGCGCCGGGCCGAAGCCCGGACCGGTGACCCAGATCGGGCACAGCAGAATAAACCAGCGCCGGGACCGATGACAATGAATTCGGCAAAACGAAGCGCCCCTGCGATTGCTCACCGCAGTGAATTAGAGACCGAAGAGGATCGATCCGGGCTAGTGCAGTCGATGTGCGACCTTCAGTTCGTCCTCGAAGAAGGCTTTTACCCGTAATAACTGGCTGAGATCGCTCTCGTCTTCCATGAGATAGAGGTGGCTCTCAATATCATTGAGGATATTGGTGATGCTTCCTGTATCGAGATTGCTCAGATCGAGATCGAAGGGGAAATTGTTTTCCTTTCTAGCTTCCTTAGACATGGTCCCTGGCTGCTCCTTATCTTCGCCACATTCCCCGTAATGGTGGGGGTTACTGTTCGCACAAGGGGTTTATCGACTGACATTAAGAAATCTTCATAAGAAATTCTAATATAAGGGTTTTTTACCATTTTGGATGTGATCTGGTGATATTAACGCTGTAAACTTTACGCCGTTCTAGTCTGGCATTACACTTATCTCACGAAGTCGGCGAGATGCCTTTCCAGCCGCTCACTTCGCAGTTTTCTGAGATCATTGGCTGAGAAAGCGACACAAAAAAATAACAACTGGAATACAAAGTTCCAGGGAGAGGCAGGATCATCGATGAAAGCATTTATTGATGCCTGGGCGCATTTTGTCATTGCCCGGAGAGCAGGGATCATTGGTGTAGCAGTTTTACTGGTAGCACTCACCCTCACCACCGGCGGTACCATCCCCTTCGACAACAGCACCGAGCGCTATTTCATTCCCGGTGATCCGGCGCTCCTCGAGTACGACAGCCTCTACGAAAATTTCGGCGACAACGAGTATCTCATCGTTGGCATAGAAGCCAGTGCACCAAGCTCAGATGTCTTCACCGAAGACGCGCTGGATGCAATCAGCCGCATCTCGGAGTTTCTCGAATTTCACCATTACGTCACCCAACTGCGTTCGCTGAGCAATTACCAATACATACATGCCGATGGCGATGACCTGAGTACCGACTACCTGATTGATGACATCAGTACGCTGGCCGCGGATCCGACGGAGATTGAACGGGTCAAGGCCATACTCACAGAAGAAGAACTCGCGATCGGCACCCTGATCACCGAAGATTTTCGTCATACTCGTATCGCGGCGAGAGTGGAATACAACCCGGACACCTCAGAAATAAAGGTTGCCGTTACCCAGGACCTCTATCGCTTTCTTGAAGAAGCGAACCTGGCGTCTCCCCAGTTCGCCCTTCATCTTTCTGGATACCCGCTGGTCAACGAGCGCTTCGAGACCGTCTCTTCCGAGGATACCGCGGTCCTGATACCGCTCATGATCCTGGTCATGATTGTGATCCTGCTCATGAGCTTCCGCTCCCTGGTCGCCATGGTCTTTCCCTGGCTGGTGATCGCCGGGGGGCTGCTGGTGCTGCTTGAATTGCAGTATTACATCGGTATCCCGCACACCACTGTCGATAGCGCCGCCCTGCCGGCAACCATGATCATCATCGGCGTTGGAATCAGCATCCATGTCATGCTGGAGTTTTTCTATGCCTGCCAGCATGGGGAGTGCGGCGAAGTAGCAGCCATGAATACTGTACGCAATATCTGGTTACCGGCGCTGTTTACTGCAGTCACAACGTCCGCCGGATTTCTTGCGCTTTCCGTTACCCGCTTGCAGCCACTGCGAGAGTTCGCCTTGCTGGGATCAATCGGACCCATCCTGCTGTTTCTCTTCGCCCTGACGGTTCTGCCAGCTTTGTTGAGTTATGTAAAAACCTTGCCGAAGGGTACGGGCCGTATTCTTCGGGGCGGCATTGTCACCCGAATCACCAGTATTCTGCCCGGCTTTACCCGCAGGTTTCGCAGACCCATCATCATCGCCGGACTCCTGACCATGTTGTTTTCAATCTGGAGTTTGCCGAAGGTACAGATAGATACGAACTACGAGACATTGTTCAGACCAGACAGTCCTACTCGCCTGGATATTCATTACTTCGATGAAGTCTATAAAGGCATGATGACACTGGACATCATTCTCGACTCCGGCGCTCCAGAAGGTATCAAGGAACCCGCTTTCTTGCAGGACGCCGAGGAGATTCAGAATTGGTTTACCCAAAGAGAGACTCTTGGCCCGGTTAATTCACTGGTCGATTACCTGAAAGAGATAAACAAGGCGCTAAACCAGGACAATCCAAAGTATTATCGACTCCCCGAGAATCGCGAGCTGGCCGCACAGCTACTGCTACTGTATGACAGCGCCGGGCCTAATGAAGATCTATCCGATATCGTCGATTTCGAAAACCGCCTGACCCGGCTGGTGATTCCTGTGGTCAATATGCCCGCCTCGGAGATGCAGCAGGAGCTGGATCTGATCCAGGATTACATGGAAGCAAACTACGCCCATCTCGACCCGGTCGTTACCGGCACCATGGCGTTGCTGACAGCACAACAGATCTATACTGCCGAAGGCATGGCACGCAGCTTCCTGGTAGCGCTGGCCGTGATTACCTTCTTCTTTATCTTGCTGTTCCGCTCGCTGAAATACGGCATCCTTTCCATCATTCCCAGCGTTGTCCCCATCGTGCTGGCCGCTGGCGTGGCGAGCACCATGGGCGTGTTCCTCGACCAGAGTTCAGTAGTCGTGTTCGCCATGACCATGGGACTGGCGGTGGATGACGCGATCCATGTCATGAGTCGCTATCTGATGGGCAAGAATACAGGACTCTCAACCGATGAATCGATAAAACACGCCATGAATGAATCGGGTCGGGCTGTGCTGTTTACTTCCATGGTGCTTATATTCGGGTTCAGCGTGCTGATATTTGGCTCCTTCACCACCGTAATTAATGTAGGACTTTTCGGGTCCATCATCATGTCGCTGGCCTTGATAGGAGACCTGATCTTTCTACCTGCGATCCTTCACTATGTGGACGGAGACACCGACAAGACGAATGCCGAACTTAGTTCTTTAAGTGCCGATTCCCTTTAATCTAGAATAGTGACAATGATTAAGAACGCGTGTGTATTCCTGTTATCCATCTGCTGCATGGGTTTTGGCCTCTCCGCATCTCTGAGCGCCGCAGAACTCACTGCCCTGGAAGTCATGCAGGCGGTCGAGGATCGCGACGATGGCGAATCCTTCGTAGCCGACTACACGATGGTCCTGATAGATCGCCGCGAGCGACAGCGCACGCGAAACCTTCGAATCTATTCCAAGGACTATGGAGCCGATACCCGCTCGCTGTCTCGCTTTGAAAGTCCAGCCGATATCAGGGGTACTTCCTACCTCAACAACGATTGGGATGATCCCGCACGCGACGATGATTCATGGCTCTACCTTCCCGCCTTGCAACGGGTAAAGCGAATCGCCAGCAGCGACACCTCGGACTCCTTTCTCGGCAGTGATTTCACCTATGCCGATATTAATGGCCTTGAACTGGATTGGTATGACTACCGCTTCGTAAATGAATCGGAGATAGTGGATGGTCACGACACCTGGGTTATCGAAGCCACGCCCAAGGCGGCGATGAAAGAGCAGGCAGAAGAAGCGACGGGCTATTCCCGACTGCAGACCTGGATACGCAAGGACAACTTCGTGCAGGTTCGGGCCCAGGCCTGGGAGCTGCGCGGTAACCGCATCAAGTTTTTTAACTCCGCCGACATCGAACAGGTGGATGGCATCTGGACTACCCGGCGTCTTCAGGCTGTAACCACACGCAACGGCAGGCAGGAGCATGCCAGTGTGCTGCAACTCAACGACATCGACTACAACGCAGATGTCGCCGACGACTTGTTCACTACCGAGTCCATGCAACGAGGGCTCGACTGATCTCGAGACGCCATGTGATCAGCGCACCGGGATATTTCCGAACAAGATGTCTGGCTGTTTTGCTGCTGCTGGGCATCAGCGCACACTCTGCCGCACAGGATGACTTCTTCTCCACTATCGACGTCGACATTGAAGAGTCTGGCGACCGCGGACCGGTAGAGTTTCTCGGTTGGGTCAATCAGAGGTTCGCCTACGGTTTCCAGGCGCCCGGCCCCTTGTTCTCCCGCTCCGAGAAGGAAATTAACCGCATTGAGACCTCCCTCTTTGGACAGGTGGATATCGATGTCGACGACAGCACGGCCGTTCGCTTCGGCGCACGCATGTACCACGATGACGTCTATCGCTGGTTTGATGACACGCCCTATCACCCCGACGAGATCAATGAGTTTCGCAATCGCTACGAGATTCGCGATTTCTACCTTGAGCACCAGTATGACAATGGCGTGTATTTCAAGCTCGGCAACCAGATGCAGGTCTGGGGCATGGCTGAGTATCTGCGGGTTACCGACCTGGTCAATATCGAGAACCAGTTTGCCCTCGGACAGCAGGATCTGGAGGACTTGCGGCTGCAGGTCCCGGCGTTGCAATTCAGCTTCAATCTCGGCGACTGGACCGTCGACAATGTCATCACCAAGAGAGCCGGTCGTAACCTGCTCTCCCCCAGCGGCGATGAATTCGACCAGTTTATCCTGTTTCGGCGAGCGGGTTTCACCATACTGGAAGAGTCTGTAGCGCACGATAGCGAGGTTTTCCTGCGCGCCAGCACCCAGCTGAGCCAGGGAGATCTGCAGCTTGTCGCCGGAGAATTTAACGACAACGGTGTAGGCCTGCAGCGACTCGAGGCCCTGCAGTCACCGCAGCCGCTCGCGGTTTTCCGGCAGAACCGGATGCGGGCGCTCGGCTTCTCTGCGAACTGGGTCGAGGGCTCCTGGCTGTGGTTCGGTGAATTTGGCCTCCACGAAGACCGCCAGATGCAGAGTAACCAGGCAAACCTGCTGAATCGGGTGAACGGCTGGGAAGAACGGGACCAGGTGCTGGGAGTTCTCGGCGTTGAATACAGCGGTTTTCGCGATCTATTGCTGAGCCTGGAACTCGATGCCGTGCATACGAAGCAGCACAACGACACCATGCTGGTAGACGATACCCAGCTGGGCGGCGGACTCCGGGCCTACTGGACACCCCTGAATGAGCGCGTACAGGTGGTGGCGGTGTGGAATGAACTGGTGAACATCGCCGGGCGTGTCGTGCGCGTGTCCGCGGACTACAACTGGTCGGATAACCTGGATTTCGGCTTTTTGTGGGTGGCCTATGACCTCGACAAGAACACGCCCTTCGCCGTGTACGAATTTAACGATGTATTTCAGCTGCAGTTGCGTTACAGTTTCCAACGCTAAGGACTCACCCGGGGCCACGGCCATGGGGTGCACGGCTTACCTTGCAGCACAGGGTGACAGGCTCCACAGGGACGAAACGTGATCGACAGGCTCCACAGGACAGATCTATGCTGCCAGAAAATACAATAAAAAATACGCAGTCATACCACCATGGTAACGTCAAGGAAGCGTTGATAGATGCAGCATTGAAGCTGATCGAAAATAATCAGCTGGAAGTACTCAGCCTGCGTCGGCTCGCCAAAGAGGTGGGTGTTACACCGTCGGCGGTGTATAACCATTTCGCGGACAAGGAAAGCCTCATGCTGGCCATCAAGATTCGGCTGTATGAAGAGATTAACCTGTTCTTCGACGCCCGCTCCAGCGGCGCCAACGACCCGGAGCAGGCACTACTGGAAATCTGTTTTGCCTACTTCCACTTTTCCCAGCAGCAGCCAGCGCGTTTTCAATTCCTGTTCAGCAGTACGCTGCCAACGGAACAATCAACCCCGGAGTTCATCAAGGTTTCCTGTCACAGTGTCGTGAAGGCCAGAGCGCTGGTATACAGGATTTTCCAGAAATACCAGGTTCCCTGCGCTGAAGCAGATGTAGTGAACACCACACTGCTCATATGGTCCCAGCTGCATGGCATGGTGGCACTCAGAAATTCCGGCTCCATTCCCACGGCGGTGGCCTACCAGGACTGGCCAGCGAGCTGTGCGCTATCGCGGAATGAAGAGGTTGAGATGCTTATTCGGAACCAGGTGAAAGGGACGGTAGGTGCGATTCTCAACAAGCAACATGCCGAGAGTCATCACTAGTTAGCGGACCACTCAGCGGGGACCTGAGTCCAGGCAGACCTCAGTCTATTCCCATGGCCTGTTTGGCAAGCTGATTCTTCAGCAGACTGAAGTTATCCACCGTAGACATTCCCAGATTCCGCAACCAGGTTACCGGTGGCGGCTGATCGGCAAACAGGTGCTTGAAACCTTCCATTAGCCACATCATGCTCATGTTGTGGCCTTTCCTGTCTCGTTGGTAGCGCTCCAGGATGCGCTCATCATGCAGGCTCCTACCTGCCTCCAGTCCACGACGGATCTCGGCAGCCAGTGCTTTTGCATCGAGCAGGCCTAGATTGACACCCTGCCCGGCCAGCGGATGAATGGTGTGGGCAGCATCACCCACCAAGACAATGCCATTTTTGAAGTAGGCGTGGGCGTGACGTTGACGCAGGGGAACTTGAAAGCGCCGGTCAGTCCACAGGATTTCTCCCAGTCGATGCTCGAAGGCCTTGCCCAGGGCATGTCTGAAAGCCGCATCGTCCAGGGCCATCAATTCCTCGGCCCGCTCCGGGACTACAGACCAGACGATCGAACAGAACTGCTGCGCGGCGGTCTCGCTCTCGCCCAGGCCAGCATCCAGTGGCAGAAACGCCAATGGCCCCGTGGGCATGAAGCGTTGCCACGCAGTGGCCTGGTGGGGTGAAGCGGTCTTGACCGTGGTCACAATGGCATTGTGCCCGTAGTCCCATTCCCGGGTCTCGAAGCCAGCCAGTTTGCGCAGCTTTGAATTCGCGCCATCGGCGGCCACGACCAGGGAGCATGCCAGGGATTCGTCTCCCGAGGAGAGTACACAGACACCATCGTCGCCGCTGGCGATGGAGTCTATCTCCCAGGGTGTCAGCAGCTCGATGTTCCTGTGCCCAGCCAGGGCCTGGTACAGCGCCGCCAGGATCACACTGTTTTCGATGATGTAGCCCAGCGCGCTCTGCTGGATTTCCTCTGCCGAGAATCGGATCGAGCCGGTACCTTCGCCGTCCCAGACTTCCATATGCTGATAGGGGCACAGCCGCTGCGCGGCAATAGCCTCCCAGCTGCCGATAGCTTGCAGGAATTGTCTGGACTGCGGGGTTATGGCGCTCACCCGGGGATCGAAATGCCCGGTCGCGTCCTTGAAGGGTATCTTGTCGGCGGCAAAGGCCTGCCTGTCCACCACGGCGATGTTGAGCTCGAATTCGGCGAGGGCCAGTGCCAGGCTGGCACCCACCAGGCCGCCGCCCACGATTGCGATATCGAATTGTCGTTGCTTGTTCATTGGACGGGATTATAGGTGGTGTTGGCCGAAATCCCTAAATTGCCCGGTGCTGAGTCGTCCCAGAGCTCAGACCCCTGGCGTTTCCCGACTATTGGATAGCTGGTAGACTGCGGCGCATACAGGACTAATCGGAGTAAACATCATGGCTCTCACGCTGAACCCGGATCAGCTGCCACAGTACATAGGCAAGGAAGTAGGCGTTTCAGAATGGCTGACCGTCGACCAGGCACGTATCAACCAGTTTGCGGAAGCCACCGGCGATCATCAGTATATACACGTGGATCCCGAGCGTGCCGCCGCCACGCCATTCGGCAGCACCATCGCCCATGGCTTTCTGACCATGTCACTGATGGTGCTCATGGGGTATGAAGGCAGTACCAAGCTGGAAAACACCGTGATGGGTATCAACTATGGTTTCGACAAGTTACGCTTCATCAATCCGGTGAAGGTAGACAGCAGGATTCGCGGTCGCTTCAGACTGCTCAGCGCAGAACAGAAAAAGCCGGGGCACTACTTGCTCAAGCATGAGGTAACCGTGGAGATCGAAGGCGAAGAAAAACCCGCCTTGATCGCCGAATGGTTGGGCATGACGGTGGTCGGATAGTCTGACTTCACCAGGCTGGCAGCGATCCTCCATATTTACCAGGGCACCCGCATCATGAAGAAATCACTACTCTCTCTACTTCCCTTACTCACCGCCTGTGCCGGAGAACCGCCGCAGAACATCGGCGTGCAAAATGGGCGCCTCACCCCCTGCCCCGATTCCCCCAACTGTGTCTCCAGTTTTGCGACCGACGAAACCCACGCAATCGAGCCCCTGGCGGCGAGCCTGGCCGATGTGGAACGGGTGCTGCTGGAATTCGATGACACCAACATTGTCAGCTCCGAGGGCAACTATCTCTACGCTGAATTTACTACCCGTATCATGGGCTATGTCGATGATGTGGAGTTTCTTTACGACCGCAATAACGGCGTCACCCATGTACGCTCGGCATCACGCCTTGGCTACAGTGACCTGGGCGCGAATCGCAACCGTATCGAACGTATTCGCAGTGCACTAGGGTCAAATTGATAGCCCCATCGCCTGACGGGCGAACGCCTTACGCAGTCCAGGCAACAGTTCCAGGCACAGGAGTCCGGCCTTGCGGGTGAGCACCTTGCTCCACCTGCCCGTGGAAAAGAGATTGACCATCTGGTCGGTAAACAGGATCACCCGTTGCTGATCCGCCTGTTGCAGGTCCATGTAAGCCTGCAGGGTGTCCATGGCGCCCGGATTCTTGTCCTGGCGTATTGCCTGTGCCACCAGTCCTGCGAGTCTGTGGGAATCCCGCAGCGCCAGGTTCAGGCCCTGCCCGGCCACGGGATGCAGGGTATGGGCGACGTTGCCGAGCAACACCAGGCCAGGTCGAATCTGTTCCTGTGCCTCGGTGAGTACCAGCGGATAACTGAAGCGCTGGCCGACTTTCTCGATGCGCCCCAGCCTGTTTCCAAACCGGGTATTGAGGCCCTGCAGGAAATCCTGTTCGTCGCAGTTCAGCAACGCGTCCTGTTGACCCTCCGCTACGGTCCACACCAGCGAACCCCGATGCAGCTGCTCATAGTCTGGCAGGGGCAGAATGGCCAGGGGACCCTGCTCCGTGAATCGCTCATAGGCAATATGGTTATGGGGTAGCTGGAAGGCCACGTTGCTGATGATGGCGTGCTGGCGATAGGGTTCACGCTTGCGCTGAATGCCCAGTTGATCGCAGATCGGGGAGCGGCCACCGTCGGCGAGAACCACCAGCGCCGCCGAGACCGATTGCGTCGTGTCCCCGCACTGGAGGTCGAGTTCCATGCCAGCGGCAACCGGACTGATCTTCTCAACCTTGCCGGGAGCGAGGAAATGCAGCGCCTGATGCGCGTCCATGGCCGCCTGCAACACAGTGCCCAGCTTGCGGTTCTCCACGACATAGCCGAGCGCTTCCGTGCCCTGCTCTTCACAGCTGATTGATGTTGAACCGAAATGGCCCTGGTCAGAAACCTGGATCTCCCGGATCGCCGCGGCAGTTTCCCGGATACTGGACCATAGACCCATAGACTCATAGATCTCCCTGCTACCGAAGGAAAGCGCAGTAGACCGGGCGTCAAAACTGGGTTGCTTGTCTGTGTCGCCTGGCGCGACAGACTCGATGACGAGCACCGATGCCGATGTCTGCCGTTCCAGTTGCTTTACCAGCTCTATAGCAAAGCTTGCTCCCACCATGCCACCGCCGATCACGACAAGATCGTAGTGGGCCCTGGCTTCACTCACTCGCATGGCTAGTGAACCGATTCAGCCATGAAGGATTCGATTTCCTGCACGGTTCTCGGGATGCCGGTACTCAGCACCCTGTGACCGGTCTTGGTAACCAGCACATCGTCCTCTATTCGGATTCCTATGCCCCGCCATTTCTTCGGCACGCGTGTATTGTCGGGTGCGATATAGATACCGGGTTCGATGGTGGTTACCATGCCAGCCTCCAGCAGGCGCCAGTCATCATCGATCTTGTAGTCGCCCACGTCATGTACATCGATACCGATCCAGTGGCCCACCCGGTGCATATAGAATTCGCGGTAGGCCTCACTCTTGATGAGCTGGGCGGGACGCCCCTTGAGCAGACCCAGTTTTACCAGGCCCTGGGTAATCACTTTCACGGAAGCCTTGTGGGGTTCGTCCCAGGCGGCGCCGGGTTTCACTGCGGCAATAGCTGCATCGGCGGCTTTCAGGACTATCTCGTAGACCGCTTTCTGTTCCAGCGAAAACTTGCCGGTCGCTGGAAAGGTGCGAGTGATGTCGGATGCATAGTGTTCGTACTCACAGCCGGCATCAATAAGTATCAGGTCACCCTTTTTAACTTCTGCATTGTTTTCATTGTAATGAAGAATGCACGCATTATCGCCGGCCGCGACGATGGAGTTGTAAGCCGGCGCCCGACTGCCATTGCGCGTGAAGGCATACAGCAGCTCAGCCTCCAGTTCATACTCCTTGATCCCCGGCTTGCAGTAAGCCATGGCGCGGCGATGGCCTTCGGCAGAAATCTTTGCCGCCTGTTCCATGAGTTTTATTTCTTCACCGCTCTTGATGAGCCGGAGCTCGTGCAGCAAGTGATCGAGCACCAGGAATTCTCCAGGAGGATGGGCCCCCATCTTGGCCTTGCTACGGATTACCTTTACCCAGTCCATCACCCGGTCATCGAACTTGTCATCCTTGCCCATGGCGTAATAGACCCGATCGCGGCCTTCGATCAGCCCTGGCAGGATGTCATCGATGTCGCCGATAGGGTAGGCATCGTCCAGGCCCAGCTCCTCGCGAGCCACATCCGGCCCCATTAAACGGCCTTCCCAGAGTTCCTTCTCCTTGTTCTTTTCCTGGCAGAACAGTACAACCTCGCCTTGTTTGCGCCCTGGAATCAGGGCCAGTAAAGCGTCAGCCTCTGCGAAACCGGTGAGGTAGTAGAAGTCACTGCTCTGGCGGTACTGGTATTCAGCGTCGTTGTTGCGAACCTTGGGCTGGGCGGCTGGAACCAGGGCAATACTGTTGGGTTCCATCTGCGCCATCAGTTCCTTGCGACGCCGTTTCATCTCGCGAAATTTGTGCTGCGTGGCGGCCATTCGGTGCCTCTTGAGTCAGTGTTACATCAGGCGCACAAGCATAAAGCCCAAGGGATGTGGAACCAAGTCCCACTCTGGCATTTTTAGCGCACTTTTTTAGGCCGCTTGTGTTGACCGTTACCAGCGGCGGCTCTATAGTTACTCCACTCTTAATGTAAAGCCTAAGGTTATGCCAATAGCGTATTGGGCTCTTTGAATTTTTTAAGAGACTCTCTGGGAATTCTGCGGGATTTCCTGAGAGTTTCCAGAAACTTAGCAATTTCAACACACTATTAACCCTATGTCCGACGATAGCTTCCAGAATCTGAGCAGCAAGGTAGATGATCTAATCGATCTCTGCGCCGAAATGAAACGGGAAAACCAGACCCTCAAGGCCAATGAGTCTTCGCTTAAAAGCGAACATCAGAAAATGGTGGAGAGGAATCAGGAAGCAAAGAGTAAGTTGCAATCCGTACTCGAACGCCTCAAGGCAATGGACAATTCCTGATTTAGCACGGACCGGAAATCATGAGCGAACAAAGCACCGCTGTACAGGTCAAGATCCTCGACAAGGAATACCAGGTCAACTGCCCACCTTCCGATCAGGAAGCCCTGTTGAAGTCAGCCCGCTATCTCGACGAGAACATGCGCAAGATCAAGGGCCGCGGCAATATTCATGGCGCCGAGAAAATCGCCGTCATGGCCGCACTGAATATTACCCATGACATGCTGCGCAAGAATCGTCTCATCAACGAGACCCGACAGGTGACCAGCGATCGGCTGCACGACATCGAAGAGAAGATCGATCTGGCCCTGGCCTCATCGCGACAATTGGAAATCTGATCCTGGCGCGCACCTCTCCGAGTGAAGGGGTGAGAAAAGGGGGCAGAGTGAGAAAAGGGGTCAGAGTAAAAATACAGTAGTTTGCCACTTCAGTGGCTTTAAAGCGATGTAGTGCTAAAACTACTGTATTTTTACTCTGACCCCTTTTCTCCTCTCCTCTGCCCCCCTTCTCTCCACTGCCCCCTTTTCTCTCGCGCCGGGCAGCTTTCCCTGCCCCCGTCCCCAAGCTATACTTGCCTTGAGAGTTCCCTAGAACATTTGCCAATCAAATGTGTTCTTGAGCCGATACTTTTATACCCGGAGGCATCTCGACGATGTTGGTGTGCATGTCCGCAAGTCGGAAAGCCTTATGCATCGCGGGGGCCACCACCTGAACCTTTTGGTTCAGGGCAAGTTTGGTAGCGGTGTTCCGGGGAACTTGATTCTTATTTCATGCGAGTGACGTCGTCTGTTGGTATTCAGACAGAAACTGTAGTGCAGTTTCTGAAGGTTCCCAGAAGAGATCCTGGAAAGATTTTCCTGATATGAATCGAGAAGAACGACTGGCTCTGCGTGGGTCGCTGCGTGAAGCAAGAAGAAATCTCTCGGAAGCCGAGCAGTCTGCGGCGGCACAGCAGTTGGTCGAACGCGTCAGCCAGCAAGATTTCTTCAAGAATGCCAGCCAGCTTGCCTTCTACCTGACTATCGACGGCGAGATTAATCCCCGCCCGCTTCTGGACTTTGCCTTACAGTCCGGAAAAGCCTGTTATTTGCCAGTGATCAGCAAAGACAATGAAGAACTGCTGACCTTCTCGTCCTACGATGAGTCGACGGAGTTAATACAGAACGAATGGGGGATCTTCGAGCCTCCACATCCGGAAGAACATATCTCGCCTACCAACTTCGATGTGGTGTTCGTGCCACTGGTAGGCTTCGACGCCAATTGTTTTCGCCTCGGCATGGGCAAGGGTTTCTACGACCGGACCTTCAGCTTCAAGATTTTTAATCGGCGCAGCCAGCCGCTGCTGGTGGGACTGGCACATGATTGCCAGTTAACGGAACCGTTTCCAACCCAGACCTGGGACGTCAGGCTGGATGCTGTAGTCACTGAGAAAAAAATATACCGCCCCGATACTGCATAGGGCGGCGTCACTGAGCGACTTCCCTACCTATCCCTGGCCTTTGTTTCCCTTGTCGTTATCGTAAATTCGATAGCGTCGTTGCATCTTCCAGATGCCCTAAGGCTCCTGCCTTACATCAATGCACTCTGGGCAACACTGCTTGCGAGAACACTCACAACAAACAGAGTAATGACGACCACCACCATGTCCGGTTTCTTGCTCATCGACGGGCTCCACTGCTGAGTCAATGTTCTCTTGGCTTAACGGCCCTCCCCGGAAAAGCTTTAGTCAAAATTTACCTAAAAAACAACTGACTACTGGGTATAGTTAAAAAGATACTCAAGAACAAAAAACAGTTGCCAGCAAAAAAGTACTGGCTATATACTGTATGAAAATACAGTAGTTGAAGTACGCAGCGCCCCGATGACGACATAAGATGACGGCATAAAAAGGCGCAAAAAATACGCAGAACCAAGCAGGACAAAAGAGGTGTGGAAACCAAAATGGCAACGATCAGAGGTGCCTCAATGAGGCTCGGGCCCACGGCTGGTGCGGCCTACAGAAAAGGACTGACAGGCAAGCGAACAGCGGGCCTGGCCGCCAGGGCAGAATTTTCAGCACGGCAGGATTCAACTCACACAGGCACCCGCATCGATAAGCAGACCGCGGTTCCAATCGAGCAACTCCTGCACAGCAACCCCGAATTATGGCGCGGCTGCGACATGGCCGGCCGGGGCTCCCATGGACTCAGCACCGGTTATCCGGCGCTGGATGAAATCCTTCCCGGTCGCGGCTGGCCCCGCAATGGGCTGGTGGAAATCATCAGCAAGCAATGGGGCATGGGAGAACTACAGCTGCTATTGCCACTCATGCGGTCGGTAATAGCCCAGGGTAAATGGGTGCTGTGGATCTCCCCGCCCCACCAGCTTTATGCCCCGGCCCTGGTACAGGCCGGCATCGATATTGAGCAGGTACTGGTGGTCAAGGCCGAAACTTCCTGCCGCGATGCCCTGTGGAGCATGGAGAAGGCGCTGCAGAGTGGCAGCTGCGGCCTGGTGCTGGCCTGGCAGAACTGGCTCCCGGGCCGGGTACTGCGTCGTTTACAGCTGGCCGGGGAAAGCGGAGATACCCTGGGCGTGCTGTTCAAGCACAATGTTAGCATGCACTCGCCATCGCCCCTGCGCATGGAAATAAAGAGTTCCTGTGAGGAAGACTCGAGTTTCTCCGATGCCGAGGTGGCCGTACTCAAGGCCCGGGGCAACTTTCGCCCACTCAGCACACGACTCGACCTCTACCCCTGTTTCGGGCCGGATTTTCGTCCCGCATTCCAGGCTAAACCCGAGCCCCAGCCCGGCCTCTACGCCCATCTCTAGGCCCGGGTCTCACAGTGAAAGACTCCGAATCCATGGCCCAACTCCCGCTACCGGAAGCAGGGGAAGGCCGGGTCATCAAGCTGCCACTGCCCGCCGGTATCGGTCCTCGGTCACAGCCCCAAACCCCCGATCAGGCTGAGTCCGCACCACGGCACCGCGGCAAGCTGTGGTATGCCCTGTTCCTGCCCCAGCTGGCGACCTTGAGTGAGCCCCATCAAGAACGGGTACTGAGACAACTGGCGGCACTGGTGGAATCTGTCAGTTCCACGGTGAGCTTTCATCCCCAGGCTCTCATCTGTGAGGTACGCAGCAGCCTCAGGTATTTTGGCGGCATCGAGGTGATCCATGACAGGCTGCTGTCACTGATTACGCCGGCGCTACAGGACATGGAGTTGCCCAATCATTTTCTCTATGCTGCCAGTCCAACGGTTACGGGTAGCCTGCTGCTCGCACGTTCCGGCCAAAACCTGCTCGTCTATCGGAAAGAAAACCTGCGCTCTGCCCTCGGCCAGTTACCCACCGAGGTACTACAGCTGAACAAGGAACAGAATCGGCGCCTGTACAATATGGGCGTACGCAAATTAAGGGACATCTGGCGCCTACCTGCAGATGGGCTGCACAAGCGCTTCGGCAGTGACTTTATCAGGCTCCTGAATCGCGCCCTGGGAACTGTGGCGGAACCTACCCATAACTACCTGCCACCGCCGGCGTTTACCTCCTCCTATGACCTGCCTTATGAGCTGGAAAATCTGGACCGCTTACTGCCAGTAGCCGACGAGATGCTGGCCCAACTCTGCGATTTCCTGCGCCAAAGAGATCTCAGCGCCAGCCACCTGGTGTTTTCCCTGCTCCATGAGAGGCGCGAGGCAAGCGAAATAGACATGGCGCTACGCCAGGCCAGCCGTTGTCGCGATCACCTGTTGTTATTGCTGGAAACCCATTTTGGCAATCTCAGTCTGCCGGCACCGGTTACCGGGGTGAGACTGCACATAAAACAATTCGATGCCTTCATGAGCGAAAGCGAATCACTGCTGCTGCAAGACAAGGCTGTACCCACCACGGCCAGCAATAGCCTGGATCAGTTCATGGAACAGCTACAGGCTCGCCTGGGCGGCCAAACCCTGAAGAGCATCAACACCATCGCCGAACACTGCCCCGAATATGCCTGTGAAGAACTCGACTACGAACAGGCGAGGAAGACACGAGGGACACGAAAGGCAGGAAAGATTGAGGCCGGCGGCAGAAGCAAGCAGGATGTCGCAAAGAAACTCACCCTAGTGACCCGACAGCAACAGCTTCCCAGCGCCCTGGTGGCAGACAACCCACGACCGCTGTGGCTACTGGACGATCCTGTAGAACTTACCCGCCGCGGCAGCAGGCTTTATTATCGCAAACCTGTCAGCCTGATAAGCGGTCCCGAGCGCATCGAGACCTGCTGGTGGACGGGCGCCGACGTGAACAGGGACTACTACGTGGCACAGGAAAGCAGCGGCAGTCGCCTGTGGGTGTACCGGGAACGCAGCGGCGAGAGGCGCTGGTATCTCCATGGTTTCTTTGCCTGAGCAAAGAAAAGGGGTCAGAGTAAAACTACAGTAGTTTTGGCACTGCATCGCTATAATGCCACTGACGTGACAAACTACTGTAGTTTTACTCTGACCCCTTTTCTCCACTCCCTGAAATAGGAAACCAGAATGAAAACAATAAAACCCTGCCTGTGGTTCGATACCAATGCCGAAGAAGCCGTGGACTACTATGTGAACATCTTTCCGGATTCCGGGATTAAGCAGATAACCCGCAACCCGCCCGGCATGCCGAACCCGGAGGGCTCGGTGCTCACCATCAGCTTCATCTTACGCGGTGAGGAATTTCTCGCCCTTAATGGCGGCCCCATGTTTACCTTCAATGAGGCGATCTCACTCTATGTAAATTGCAAAGACCAGGCAGAAATCGATTACTACTGGGAGAAGCTCGGCGCTGGCGGCAGCGAGATGGCCTGCGGCTGGATAAAGGACAAGTACGGCGTCGCCTGGCAGATCGTGCCGGAGCAGTTTATGCACTGGATCAATGCCGACGATATGGAAACCGCGCAGCGGGTATTGAGCGCGATGATGACCATGGTCAAATTTGATCTGGCAGCACTGGAAGCGGCCTACAACGGCTAAAAAAGGGGTCAGAGTAAAAATACAGTAGTTTTAGCACTACATCGCTATAATGCCACTGAAGCGACAAACTACTGTATTTTTACTCTGACCCCTTTTCTAAGCATGAATATCCGGGAAGCCAGCAAGGAAGACTTCGATGCTATCTGGCCCATCTTCAATGAGGTAGCGTCCTCCGGCGATACCTATGGCTATCGTCGCGACACGACGAAAGAAGAGGCCTTCCATTTGTGGATGGAGTATCCCCGCAAGACTTATGTCGCCGAAGAAGACGGCATGATACTCGGCACCTATTACATCAAGACCAATAACGAGGGCCCTGGCGCCCATGTCTGTAACTGCGGTTACATGGTGTCTACTGCCGCCCGCGGCAAAGGCCTCGCCACCAGCATGTGTGAACATTCGCAGCAGGAAGCATTGCAGCTCGGCTACCAGGCCATGCAATTCAACTTCGTGGCGTGCAGTAATGAAGGCGCAGTGCGCCTCTGGAACAAACTGGGTTTCGAGACGGTAGGCACATTGCCCAGCGCCTTTGACCACCCCGAGAGAGGTCTGGTGGATGCGCTGGTGATGTATAAGTGGTTGGCGGAGTAATAATTGCGTTAGTTAACACGTCAGGATAATGATTCCAGGACGTGAGTATTCGGTAATTCGAGATCCTGATGTAGTGAAGGCACCGCCTTCAGGTAAAATCCCGCGAAGAAATCTCCATGGTGCCCAGCCAGTGACTCAGATCCACCAGTTCCCTGGCGATGAGATGGATCACACCCTCACTCTTCTGCACATGTCCCACCACGCCCATCAGCATGGCCTGTCGCACTACCGGCCTCTGTTTCTCGCCCAGGCTGGGCCATACCACCACGTTAACGAAACCGCTCTCGTCTTCCAAGGTCAGGAAGGTGACGCCGGCGGCGGTCATGGGTCGCTGACGGCAGGTGACGATGCCAGTGATCTTGGCATTCGCTTCGTTGTCCACGGCGGCGAGGTCTTCGGCGCGTAGCACATCGAAGCTGTCCAGGTGAGGACGAAACAGAGCCAGCGGATGGCGGCGCAGGCTCAGCCCCGTGCTGGTGTAGTCGCCGACAATGTTCTGCCCCTCGCTGGCCACGGGTAGCAGCACATCGGCGCCGAAGTCTGCGCCAGCGGGGTCAAAGCTGGGGTCGGAGTAAAATTTCAATTGCGCTGTGCCCATAGTCAGCACTCTGCGTGAATTTTTACTCTGACCCCCCGGCTCGATACCACTGGCCTGCCAGAACGCCCGGTGGCGATCGCCGCTGAGTTCCCGCAGGGCATCGGCCGCGGCCAGGGCTTCCAGGTCGCCACGGTTGATGCCGCTACGAAACACCAGGTCCTGCACGCTGTGGTAACAGTCAGACTGACGTGCTTCCGCAATTGCCTGCGCACCCTGCTCCGACAGGCCTTTCACCATGCGCAGGCCGAGTCTTAATTGCGCGGCTTGCTGGTGATGGCAGGCTGTCTCTGGCTTCACATAGGCATCATCGAACTCCAGCGTGCTGTCATAGTCGCTGTCGTTCACGGTGACCGGTAGTACCTTCACGCCATGCTGCCGCGCGTCTTTTACCAACTGCGCGGGCGCGTAGAACCCCATGGGCTGGCTGTTGAGCAGGGCGCAGCAGAACGCGGCGGGATGGTAGAGCTTGAACCAGGACGACACATAGGCAATCAGGGCAAAGCTGGCGGAGTGGGATTCCGGAAAGCCATAATCGCCAAAACCCTTGATCTGGCTGAACAGCTTCTCCGCGAAGTCTTCATCGTAACCCCGTTCCAGCATGCCATCCACCAGCTTCTTCCGGTAGGGCTCCAGACCACCCTTGCGCTTCCAGGCCGCCATGGCCCGCCGCAGTTGATCGGCTTCGCCACCACTGAAGCCTGCCGCCACCATGGCCAGCTGCATCACCTGTTCCTGGAAGATGGGTACCCCCAGGGTGCGTTCCAGTGCATCCCGCACCGCTTCGCTGGGGTAGGTAACCGCCTCCCTGCCATTGCGGCGGTTCAGGTAGGGATGCACCATGTCCCCCTGAATAGGGCCAGGTCGCACAATTGCTATCTGTATAACGAGGTCATAATAGTTTCGCGGTCGCAGCCGCGGCAGCATGCTCATCTGGGCCCGGGACTCGATCTGGAACACGCCGATGGTGTCCGCTTCTCCCATCATGTCGTAGACCTTTGGATCCTCCGCCGGAATCTTCTGCATGGTAAGCGGCACCTTGCTGTAGCTGCTCACCAGCCGCAGGCATTTCTGCACCGCGCTCAACATGCCCAGTGCCAGCACATCGATCTTCAACAAGCCCAGGGATTCCAGGTCATCTTTCTCCCACTGGATGACGGTACGGTCTGCCATGGTGGCGTTCTCGATAGGCACCAGGTGAGTGAGCGGACCCTGGCTGATGACGAAACCACCCACGTGCTGCGAGAGGTGGCGGGGAAAGCCGATGAGCGCCTTGGCCAGGCTTACCAGCATCTGAATCTGCCGGTCATTGTGGTCGATATCGGAATCGCTTAATTGCTCTTCGAGTGTCGATCCCCACCAGTAGATGGACCTGGAGATATGGTCCAGCAGCGCGTCCTCCAGACCCAACACCTTGCCCACATCGCGAATGGCACTGCGCGAGCGATAGGTGATGACCGTGGCCGCCAGGGCCGCGCGCCCGCGCCCATACTTGTCATAGATGTACTGGATTACTTCCTCGCGGCGGGCGTTCTCGAAATCCACATCGATGTCCGGCGGCTCATTCCTCTCCCTGGAGATGAAGCGCTCGAACAGGACCTCTACACGGGCCGGATCCACCTCGGTGATGCCGAGGCAGTAACACACGGCGGAATTGGCGGCAGAACCGCGTCCCTGGCAGAGGATGCCCTGGCTACGGGCGAAGGCCACCATGTCGTGCACGGTGAGGAAGTAATGTTCGTAGTTGAGCTCCTTGATGAGCATCAACTCGTGCTCGATGATGTTGCGCACCTTGGGCGTGGCACCATTAGGCCAGCGCTCCCGGATGCCCTTCTCCGTCAACTCCCGTAACCAGCCATGGGCCGTGTACTCTTCCGGCACCAGCTCCCTGGGATATTCGTAACGCAATTCGTCCAGCGAGAAGTGGCAGCGGTCGGCGATGTTTACTGTCTCCTGCAACAGGCTATTGGGAAACAGCTTGCCCAGCTGAATGCGGTTACGCAGATGGCGCTGGCCGTTGCTCTCGCCATCCAGTCCCAGGTTAGTGAATTGCCGACCCAGACGGATAGCCGTCACCGTGTCCTGCAGGATGCGCCGCGCCGGGTCGTGCATGTAGGCCCCGCCTGTTGCACACAGGGGAATAGCATACTGCTCCCCCAGTTTCTGCAGCTGCTGTAAACGCTGCCGATCATTGCCCCTCAGCAACAACTCAACACCGATCCACAAGCGCCGGGAAAACTGGCGCTGCAACCATACCGCCTGGCAGGCAAGGTGTTCCGGTGCCTGCTGCAGATTCGGCAGCCACAAGGTCAGGCAATCCTGTGGCCGATTCGCTTCCAGCATTGCGCGATCCAGTTGATAGGTGCCCTTCTTCGTCTCGCGCCGGGCGCAGCTGATGAGATGACTCAGGTGGCCATAGCCGTTTCGATTACAGGCGAGCATGACCAGGTGACAGCCTTCCACCAGGTAAAACTCGCTACCGATGATGAGCTTGATGTCCCTGTCCTTAGCCGCCACATGGGCACGCACCACACCGGACAACGAACACTCATCGGTGATGGCCAGGGCGGTATAGCCGAGGGCATCGGCTCGCTCTACCAGCTCCTCCGGAAAGGAGGCGCCGCGCAGGAAACTGAAATTGGAGATACAGTGCAGCTCGGCATAGGCAGGCAATACCGGTGGGGGTGGCAAGGCACAGTTGGGCTCCGGCCGTGCCACTGGCACGGTTTCGGCGGGGGACTTTTCGGCCATGATGACACATCAAAATACTGGATAAATATACAGTATTTTTCCCGGCACGAATTGTCAATAGCGGGAAGCCTCGTGGAGCTCGAAAATGACCCCCGCAAAAAAGGCAGGCATAAAAAAGCCCGGCAAGCCGGGCTTCTCATAAGTTGGCAAACGGATTAGTTACCGTCTTCCGTGGCACGTCTCTCTTCCATACGCTCGCCGCGCAGGATATTTACCATGCCGTAATTGCCTTCATGGCAGGCGTATTCGTAAAGCTGGCCAGCCACCTTGGTCATGGGCACGACCGCGGTGATCTTGTCGGTGAAGGTAGACGGCGCTTCCAGGGTCCACTCATATTCGACCGTGAAATCGTCTACCCGGGTGAAGCGCTCGGTGAGCACCTTGTCCTCGGCGATGCCGAAAGGTTCAAGGGCTGCTGCCATGTCGGTAAAGTTGGTGGACACAACCACCAGGGTGTCACCGTCATAGTAGCCACGGGCATCTCCCGACCACTGACGGATCTCATCGGGCAATGGAGGCCGATCATCCAGGGGCACGATACGGGCATTGTGGATCATCTCCGTGAGAATCACCGCCGTATCCCGATGCTGGAACAGTTGTACATTGTTGTTGTACAGGCTGGGAGAAAAGGGAGGCCCATCGTTAAAGCCCACGATGCAGCGCTCGGACAGTCCGCGGTCTTCCGGACCGGTCTTGGCGATGCCACCCACGGTGAAACGTACCGGGCGGGTGCCGGGCACATCATCACCCAGGCCACCGAACTGAATCGGGGAACCCTGCACCCGTGCCGGGTAGCGCCCGTTGGGCGGATAGATGATATGGGAGGTGCGAATGCGATCCGTGAGCCCCGCGCTCTCTACCCAGAAGTCGTTGTAGCCACCCGGGCTGTTGGGGTCAGTACTCGGCACAGCCTGATCGGATGCCGCATCGCGCTCAGCGAGTCGGGCCCGCATGCTGGCAATCTCGTCATCGGTCATGAACTCCCGTTCGCCGAATTGCTCTGGCCGTTGCATGGGCACATTGGAGGAGAAATTCCACACGCCCTGCAGATCGGGTTGTCCCCAGATATTGCGCGGCGCGACATAGGGCGCCTGCGCCGAGGCCAGTCCGGATAGCAGGGTTCCGGCGACCAGTAATAACAGTCCATTAGTCTTGTTCATCTTGCCTCCCTCGGCAGTCATCGTTCAATGACAGCGACCTTAGAGGCTTTGCCGGCTGGAATCAATGCCAGTCGGGTTGAAGTAACCGGAGGAATGGATGGACTGGCGATTCTGTACCCCTTGTCATCACGGCAGGGGCATTGGAAGGGAGGGAAAAGAAACGGCCGTCCATAGAACCGCTAATGGAACGGCCGTATAAAGAGAGGCCGGTTCAGCGACTGGCTACAGCGCCAGCACCCGACTTCTCTTGTTTGCTCCCCCCTAGAGAATGCCTGTTAACTACCATTCGATCATGCAGGCGGTTCACGATCGTGCTACCGCGCTTCTCGAACAGGAATGGAAAGACTGCGTGGACCAGGCAGACCACGGCAGCAATTGCCAGGTTAAAGGAAAATGACAAGGCATGACCCATGTGTTCAAGATAGGTCTCATCGACTTGTCTTAAATGATCATCCAACCGTGACATCGTGTGCTCCCGCCCTTTCAGGCAACTAACTTGAACCCGGCTGCGACACTCACTGCGGCCAATGCGCTGGCCAGTAAACGCGCGGCAAACTTTTGATACCCGGGAAGCATAGCACCGGGGTGTTAAAATATTTTTGCTAATTTCCTCTTGGAACCCTAATATCAAGAAATCTATTCTCCATATTAGACTTATAGTAGTATTTTATTCCATGGATAAGATCGATAAGAAAATACTCGGCCTGTTGCAGCAGAACTCCCAACTCTCCACCGCGGAAATCGCCGATGCGGTGGGCCTGTCCACCACACCCTGCTGGCGTCGCATCCAGAAACTGGAGGAAGAAGGGGTGATAGCCCAGCGGGTAGTGCTCCTGAATCGCCAGAAACTGAATCTGGATGTGGACGTGTTCGTGGCGGTTAAAACCAACCAGCACAATTGGGAGTGGTTCCAGGATTTCGCGGAGACCGTCAAACGCTTCCCGGAAGTGGTGGAGTTTTACCGCATGGCGGGTGAGTCAGACTACCTGCTGCGCGTCGTGGTACCAGACATCGCCGCATTCGACAGCTTCTACAGAAAGCTCGTGCAGGAGACAAAGCTGACAGACGTCTCTTCCAGCTTTGCCATGGAACAGATCAAGTACACCACAAGCCTGCCGCTGGATTACGCGGACTAAACCGCTGCCGTGAACGATCAGGGACGAGGCACGGCGAGTTTCTCCGGCACCCCGTAGCCCGCCTGCACTGCAGGACGGTCGGCTATGCGTAAGTACCAGTCCAGCAAACGCGGGTACTCGTGCAAATCCATCTGTTGAAATTCGAAACGGGAAATCCAGGGCCAGGTAGCGATGTCTACGATGGAGTAACTGTCGCAGATAAACTCCCGCTCGGCCAAGCGCGCCTCCAGAACGCCGTATAGCCTGGCATTTTCCCTGCTGTAGCGCTCCTCAGCATAGGGTGACTTGCCGGGATTGTATTTCACGAAATGATGAGTCTGGCCCAGCATGGGCCCGACGTGCCCCACCTGGAACATCAGCCATTCCATTTGCTCCCAGAATCTGTCGCTGCCCAGAGGAGCCATCAGCTTACCGGTCTTGTTCGCCAGGTACATAAGAATGGCACCTGACTCCATCATGGTGGTGTTCGTATCGTGATCCACGATAGCGGGAATCTTGTGATTGGGGCTGATGCGGGCATAGCTGTCCTGATACTGCATGCCCTCGACGATGTTTACGGGAATGACCCGGTAGTCGACTGCAAGCTCCTCCAGCATGATGGATACTTTCCTGCCATTGGGGGTCGACCAGGTATAGAGGTCGATGCCACTGTTGCCGTCATTACTGCTCATAGGGTCTCCAGATTTATTGCCCCGAAGGTGATCTGCCAGGGGGTATCCTGAGTATGCCTAATTGCTCAGCAAGATTCGAACCGTGCTTCGGGAAGAATTGCGGGCATCGATAATTCTGGGTATCCTGAAATATCCCATTGGAATCCAGTTTTTACAGGGCTTGCTAGACGTGGGAAACACCGTAAGAAAACCAGTATTTTCAGGCTTCCCAGCCATTCTTGTGCTCTGCCTCGTCGCGCTTGTGCAGGGTGCCCCGCTCTATGCCCAGAACCCGGATGATTCCTCCCGGTCCTTTCTGAATGCCTATGACCAGGGCAATATGGAACAGCTGGTTTCCCAGGGCCTGCTTGCCATGGAGGCCGAGGACTTCCCGGAAGCCGAACGCATCTTCCTGGAAGCGATGCAGGTGGCCAAGGTCAACTATGGCCTCAGCAGCGAGGAACAGCGGATACCCCTGCGTCACGCCATCGAAGCCCAGCTGGCGCAAGGCAAATTCGAACAGGTCGAAAACCACCTCAGCTATTTCGAGTGGCTGAACGACGAAATCTATGCCCGGGATTTCTACGCCTACCTGGAAGGCACGGAGTTACTCAGCGAACTTCTGCTCAAGGCTTCCGCCGATGCCAACAACCCCCTCGGTGTGCGCTACCTGATCGCGGCCAAGAACCTCAACTGGCGAGCCGTAAGCGGCATCGAAGCGACCCTGGGAGACGACCACATCCAGCTGGCACCGTGGCTCTACAATATCGTGCTGGCCCACTACTACCAGAGCTCACTGGTGAAGAACAGCAGCGTCATCAGCTATGTCCATCGCTCCGATGATGACGAGGAAATCAACGGCTTTACCCTCACCATGGGTGAGTCCCTGCGTATCAGCTATCGCATCGGCAGGGAGCTGCTGGGCCGGATCGCCGATAACTACTCGGGCACGGAAGGGTTGCCGGCGGAGAGTCTTGCCCTGGTGCAAATCTATCAGGCGGATTGGGAGATGCTGTTCGGCAACGAAACCAGCGCACTGGAACTCTACACCGACGCCTATAAGCAACTGCTGGCCAATGGGTTCAGTTCCGATCAGGCCAACCGGGTGTTTGCCCGCCCCACCGTATTGCCAGCCAGGACGCTCGCTACCCGTCTCGACGCCTTTGCCGACGAGGATCAGGGTCCCGTGCGCTTTCATGCCTGGACTCCCAATTATCCGGCGACACACTTACCCTCGGAAGAAGTCGCCATTAATTCCTCTGCCAGCTCCGAGTTCATGGCGCTGGTCAAGTTCACGCTGCACCCGCTGCTACCAACGGGCCTCATGAGCAATGACCGAATCATACCGCTGGGCTTCAATGTCGATGACCTGGAGGTCATCAGCGCCAACCCGGATAACGACCTGGTGCGGCAACGGGCGCTCTATGAAGTATCACTACTGCAATTCCGGCCCAGGATTAAAGATGGCGCTCCGGTAGTAGTCGAAGACGTCAGACTGGAATACCTGTTCCCTCCCCAATACAACGTGCTGTCCATCAGCACCAATTAGTCATGACCACACTCAAACTTTGCAGCTGCCTGCTTATCGGATTGACCATGACGGCATGTATCGGGCCGGCAGGAAGCATCCATCAGAAAGTTACGCCCACCGACGCCGAGGTCGAAGCCTACAATGCCAGTGTGAGTCCGGAAGAGCGCATCGTGTGCCGCGAAGAAGTCCCTGTCGGCTCTTTCATCCCGCGTCGCGTCTGCCGATTGCAGGCGCAGATGGATTCCACCAGCGATGAAATTCGAACCGAACTACGCAGGGTCCTGCAGTAGCAGCGGACTTTTCAGTGTGCTGACTTGATGAAGTCGTAGTCGATGGGCTGCTTCAGGTCGATATTGTGGTGACTCGATAGCATCGGGTATTTGAGCCCCGTGGCACAGTTGAACAGCACCACGTTCTCATCCTTGCCGATACGCCCGCTCTCCAGTTCCTGTCGCAATGCTGCCAGGGTTGCAGCGCCTTCCGGACACAGCAGAATACCTTCCGTCTTCGCGCAGTCCCGGTGTGCGGCGTTGATCGCCTCGTCGGACACAGCGACTGCAAAGCCGTTACTCTCCCGGACCGCATCCAAAATCAGGAAATCTCCCACCGCGGCCGGTACCCGTATACCGGCGGCAATGGTATGGGCATCCTGCCAGGGTTCGGCATGCCGTGTGCCCTCGTCAAAAGCTTTTACTATCGGTGCGCAGCCTTCTGCCTGCACCGCCACCATGCGTGGCCGTCTCGAGCCAAGCCAGCCGATGGCTTCCAGTTCTGCAAAGGCCTTCCACATGCCGATCAGTCCCGTGCCCCCGCCGGTAGGATATAGAATGACATCTGGCACCTGCCAGCCAAGCTGTTCGGCCAGCTCTAGTCCCATGGTCTTCTTGCCTTCGATGCGGTACGGCTCCTTCAGGGTCGAGGTATCGAACCAGCCCATGGTGTCCTTACCTTCACCGACAATGCGTCCGCAATCATTGATATAGCCGTTGGCCAGGAATGTCTTTGCGCCCTGAAAGGCGATTTCCTCAACATTGACCCTGGGGGTGTCTTCCGGGCAGAACACGAAGGTTTCGATATCGGCGCGTGAGCAATAGGCAGCCAGCGCGGCGCCCGCATTACCATTGGTGGGCATGGCCATTCGCTTCACGCCCAGTTCTTTTGCCATGGCGACGGCCAGGGCAAGACCACGCGCCTTGAAGGAGCCGGTGGGAAGTCGCCCCTCATCCTTGATGAGTATTTCCCCACAGCCCAATTGTTGCTGCATCTTGTTAGCGGGCAGCAGCGGCGTCATCAGTTCACCCAAGCGCACTACATTCTCGGACTTGCGCACCGGCAGGAATTCCCGGTAGCGCCAGAACTCGGGCAGGCGTCTGTTCAGGTCTTCCTTGTTGATCGCCTTGCCGAGAGCCTCGAGGTCATAGCGCACCAGCAAGGGCTTGCCCGCCTCCGAGAGACCGTGCAGTTGATCCGCCGGGTAGGTCTTACCCGTGTAGCTGCATTCCAGGTGAGTAACGAATGTTGGGTATTGTTCCATGCTGGTTGTCTTTCTCCTCAAGCGGCTCGCCCGCGCAACAGTGTAACGTCAGGGACGAGGGACAAGGAAGGCAGGAGGTTTTCTGGAGCCTGGCGGGGCAAAGGCGCTATGCAATTCGGGTATACTGCCTCCCGTCAGGCTTTAAGCCCCCTGGCTTTGAGCACCCGTTACACTAACCCAGACTAGCCTGGAGATAAACATGTCATCCCAACTTAAATTTCTCATCGCCTCCGGCTGCCTGTTCCTCGCCGCCTGTGGCTCAGAAGAGAATACCGCTACCACCAGCTCCGAATCCATGGAGCCGGTTGCCAGCGAGAGCAGCGCCAGCATGACCGAGGTCGCTGCCGTGCCTGAACTGGGCAGCTTCGGCGTCGATACCAGCCACCAGGACCCCAGCGTCCGCCCCGGCGACGATTTCTTCCGTTTCACCAACGGCCGCTGGCTGGACAGCTTCGAGCTGCCGGCCGATCGCAGCAATTACGGCTCCTTCAATGTGCTGGGTGACCGCTCTGATGAGCGGGTACGCACCATCATCGACGATCTCACCTCACTCGAACCCGCGCAGGGCTCGGTGGAGCAGAAGGTCAGCGACTACTACCTGAGCTACATGGATGTGGAAACCCTCAATGAGCTCGGCATCAGCCCACTGCGCCAGGGGCTGTCTGCCCTGGCCGAGATCGATACCCTGGATGAGTTGATCGCCGGTTTTGGCCGCGCCCAGATCGAGAACACCGCCAGTCCCTTCGGCTTCTACGTGGGTGCCGACCGCTCCGATCCGGACCAGCATATGCTCAACCTGTCCATCGGCGGCATGGGCCTGCCCGACCGGGATTACTACCTACAGGACACGCCCGAGTTCCTGGAAGTCCGGGCAGAGTACGTGGCCCATATCACCCGCGTGCTGGACTTCGCCGACATTGAGAATAGTGCGGAAAAAGCGCAAGCCATCCTGGCACTGGAAACCCGGATCGCCGAACACACCTGGCCGCGCTCTGAGCGTCGCAATCGCGACCTCACCTACAATCCCATGAGTTACGAAGACTTCAAGGCAGAGTACTCTGGCCTGGACTGGGATGCCTATTTCGGTGCAGCCGGCATCAGCGATCTGGATGCATTGAATGTGTCCTATCCAAGTGCCATGTCACCCATTATTGAGCTGGTGAATACCGCCGACGTTGCCGACTGGCAGGCCTTCATGACCTACCGCTACATCGTGGACAGTGCCAATGTGCTATCGGAAGAACTCGACCAGGAAGCCTTCCATTTTTACTCCACCGTTCTCAATGGTGTGCCTGAGCAGCGTGAACGTTGGGAGCGCGGTGTCGCGCGTGTTGGTTCCCTGGATAGCCTCGGTGAGGCTCTGGGCCAGGTCTACGTGGAACGGCATTTCCCGGAATCAGCCAAGCAGCAGATGGATCAACTGGTGGAGAATCTGCGAGCCGCGCTGCGCCAGAGTATCGAACAGAACGACTGGATGGGTGCTGCCACCAAGGAAGAAGCCTATCGGAAACTGGAAGCCTTCCGCCCCAAGATCGCCTATCCCGATAAGTGGAAAGACTTCTCCGAGCTGGAGATCCGTCGCGATGACCTGTTCGGCAATGCCCAGCGCGTGCGTGAGTTCAATTACGCCGATGAAGTGAGTCGTCTCGGCAAGCCCACGGATCGTGAAGAATGGGGTATGACGCCACAGACGGTGAATGCCTACTACAATCCATCGTTCAATGAGATCGTGTTCCCCGCAGGCATCCTGCAGCCGCCTTTCTTCGATCCAGCTGCCGACCTGGCGGTGAACTACGGTGGTATCGGCGCCGTGATCGGTCACGAGATGGGTCACGGTTTCGATGACCAGGGTTCCAAGTCCGACTGGGCCGGTGTGCAACGCAACTGGTGGACCGATGAAGACCGCGCCAACTTCGAGGAATTCGCGACTGGTCTGGCCGAACAATACAGTGCCTTCGAGCCAGTACCTGGCTATTTCATCGACGGCCGCTTTACCCTCGGTGAGAACATCGGTGACGTGGGTGGCCTGTCCATGGCCTACCGTGCCTACAAGATGGCACTGGGTGGTGAAGAAGCACCGATCATCGATGGCTACACCGGCGACCAGCGCTTCTTCCTGGCCTGGGCCCAGGTGTGGCAACGCAAGTATCGCGAGGACGCCCTGATCCAGCGTCTTACCACCGATCCCCACTCGCCTTCCGAGTTCCGGGTGAATGGCGTGGTGCGTAATTTCGATGAATGGTACGAGGCCTTCGACGTGGAACCCACCGATGCGTTGTACCTGCCACCGGAGGATCGTATCCGCATCTGGTAAACGGCTGCAGCGAATGGGACCGCCAACTGGCCGGTAACCGAATGCTGATTGCTGAGTCAGTTAGAAAGGGGTAGCTTTAGGGCTACCCTTTTTTATGTCAGATCCACCGCGATCGTAATGCGTTGTCGGAGAAATCAATGGTGAAATTATTTTCCAGGTTGCTGGGCATGATTCTAATGCTCGCTATGGGCGGCCAGACCCTGGCCCAGGACAGTTTCGACATCCTCATTCGCAATGGGCGCATCATCGATGGTATCGGCACGCCCTGGTATGAAGCCGACGTGGGTATCACCGGCGATCGTATCGTTCGCATTGGCAAGATGCCCAATGCCCGCGCCGACCGGATCATCGACGCCAGCGGTCTTGTCGTGGCGCCAGGCTTTATCGACCCGCACACCCATGCCCTGCGCGGCATCTTTGACGTACCCAATGCCGAGAGCGCGCTGTTGCAGGGTGTCACCACACTCACCGAAGGCAATGATGGTTCGTCACCGTTTCCCGTCGACACGCACTACCGGGAAATCGAAGAACTGGGTATCAGCCCCAACTGGTCCATCTTCGTCGGGCAGGGAACCATTCGCTCCATCGTGGTCGGCTCGGAAGACCGCGATCCCACGGCCAGTGAAATGGAGCGCATGAAGTCCATGGTGGCGGAGGCCATGGAACAGGGCGCGCTCGGCATCTCCACCGGTTTGTTCTACGTGCCCGGCAGCTTCACCTCAACCGAAGAAGTCATCGAACTCTCAAAGGTTGCCGCCGGGTATGGCGGAATCTACATCTCTCACATGCGGGAAGAGGCTTATCAGTTGCTGGATTCCGTGCAGGAAACCATTCGTATCGGGGAAGAAGCTGACATACCCGTGCAGATGACTCACCACAAGGCCATCGGCGTAGAGAACTGGGGTTCCTCCGTGGAGAGCCTGCGCATGGTGGATGAGGCACGCGCCCGGGGCATCGACATCACCATCGACCAGTATCCCTACACGGCGTCGCAAACAGGCATCACCGCGCTGATCCCGCAGTGGGCACAGGAGGGTGGCAACGATGCGATGCTGGCGCGCATCGACAGCCCGGAAACCCGCGCCACTATCAAGAACGAGGTCGTCGCGAAGATTCTCTACGACCGTGGTGGCGGCGATCCGAAAAACGTATTTATCTCACGCAATAGCTGGGACCCTTCCATGGCGGGCAAGAACCTGGCCGAGCTAACCATGGAAGCCGGCATGGAACCCACGCCGGAGAATGCCGCAGAGGTCGTCTTCGATATCGTGCGTGGCGGCGGTGCCACGGCGGTCTATCACGCCATTGGTCCACAGGATGTGGATCTGATCATGCAGCATCCTGCCACTGCCATCGGTTCCGACGGCCCCGTGGGCATCTTCGGTGAGGGCGCACCACACCCGAGGCAGTACGGCACCTTCGCCAGGGTGCTCGGCTACTATGTCAGGGAGCGAGGCATCATTACCCTGGAAGAGGCGGTGAAGAAGATGAGCAGCCAGACCGCCAGGCGGCTTGGCATTCATGACCGTGGCTTACTCACCGACGGCTACTTTGCCGACATCGCTGTGTTCGATGCGGACGAGATTACCGACAAGGCCACTTTCGAAAATCCCCATCAGTATGCGGTTGGCATGAAGTACGTGCTGGTAAATGGTGAAGTGGTGGTGGAGAACGGACAACACACCGGGCGCCGACCAGGGAGAATACTATACGGCCCGGGCTACACGGCGGCGCATTAGTGACTGCTCAGATGCAGAGAATGGTGCGGGATGGATCCTGGCGTTGCAGCATCCGGGCATTCGCTCTTCCTGCCGAATGGAAATTCTTCGATTCAGGGAACAATCAGATCCGACAATAGTCCGATGGACAGGGCATATTTCAAGGCCGGGTTGTAGGCCATGATGCCGCAGAAATTGCCGTAGACGAGATAGGCCTCATCGTCACCGGGATCACCGTAGACCAGCGCCGCCGGAATTGAGCGGCCAGGCAAGTTGCTGCCATCGGTGTTTCTCACGCCAAGAGCCTGCCACTGCTGCAGGTCTCGCCAAGTGCTAAGGCTGCCGTAGCGGCGGCAATTGCCTGGCGGTTCGACGCTCGCATTTCCGTTTTCCCGGAAGTCCGATTCACTTCCGGGCGGCAGTGCAACCGGCCTGCCCCAGGTCAGGTCGTCACGCCAACCCCGCGCCTTGATGTAGTTGGCAATGGAGGCGAACACATCCGCCTCGGAATTCCAGATGTCCCGATTGCCGTCGCCATCATGATCCACGGCGTATTGCAGATAGCTTTCGGGAATGAACTGGGATTGGCCCATGGCACCGGCCCAGGAACTCTTCATCTGCTCGTAGGGAGGAAAGCCGCTCTCCAGCATCTCCAACGCGGCAAAGAACTGGGCACGAAAGAAAGAGGCTCGGCGATTATCGAAGGACAGCGTGGCCAGCACGTTGAACAGCGGTTCGGGTATGGGGTAGGTGCCGAAATTGGTTTCCATCCCCCAGAAGGCTACGATGAAGCGCGGCTGCACACCGTACTTCTCCCCCACTTCCCTGAGCAGGTCCGCATGCCCGATCATGCGCTTCCTGCCATTCTCTATCTTCCAGTCGCTGACCCTGGCGCCAATATAGTCGGCATAGGTCTGTACCCGCTCGGGCTGGGAACGGTCACTGCTGATGATACGTTGTACCGGTGGGGTAATCTCGGAGAACGCCAGTGCCACCGACTCGGCACTGATGCCGCGATCCAGTGCCTCCTGCCTGAGCTCGGCCAACCAGGCATCGAAGCCACGTTCCTGGGCCGCTAACGGGGTCAGGAACATGAGCGTTGCCGTGCTGAGGAGGAGTCCAGCGAAGAGTCGGATCAGGGTCATTGTGTAAGCTTGCCAGAGATGAGCTGAATTAATCGGGTTATCGGCAAGAGAACCATTGGGAACACTGTAAACCTCCACAAGTTATTGCCTGTGGTTGTCCAACCTGTCGCTCTACCTTCAGCAGAGTCAGTGATGGTCGAGACTGCGCCCGAAGCCAAGGATGAGAAACCCGGTGGCGTGTTTTGATTATCTCTGTGTATTCCGTTAACGTATTTGCTCAATTTATTTGGCTAACGGGCTTTCTGTGATCTCAACTCAGCAACGGACTGTATTAAGTCGCTACCCAAAGAAGCGGCCGATCCTTTCTGCAGCGATCGCTGAGATCTATGAGGAGCACTATCGGCGCAATCGAAAAGGCGCTGGCACTGCAACCCGATTTGCACAGAAACTCGAAGCCTGGATGCATCGTCGCGTGGCTTCCGACCTACTGTCTCTTCAACCTGAGTGCACTGCTACTCTGGAAATCGGCGCAGGTAATCTTAATCAGTTACGCTATGAACCAGCGACAGCACCCTATGATGTCGTAGAGCCTTATACTGAACTCTATCAAGATGGGCAGGAGCTGTGCCATCGTGTGCGCTATCACTATCACGATATCGCCGATGTCCCACTACACCATGCCTATGACCGCATCACTTCAATCGCGGCATTTGAGCATCTTCTCGACTTGCCGGCCGTGGTGGCCAGAACTGCTTTGCTGGTCAAGAACGAAGGGACGCTCCGCGTCGCGATACCCTCTGAGGGTTCGCTGCTCTGGTACCTCGGCTGGAGGCTGACAACGGGAGTGCAGTTCTATGCCGAGTATGGTCTCGACTACGGCGAGTTAATGCGCTGGGAACACGTGAATAACTGGCGAGAAATCCAGGCCGTACTCGAGATCTTTTACGGTACTCTCAACCGAAGACTATTCGGAATTTCGCCACAAAGCTCTTTCTATCAGTTTTATGAATGTACAGAGCCTGATCGGGGCGCGGCAAAAGAGTATCTGCAATCTCTGGGGATAGAGGCAATATAGCCACTTTCTTTGCTCGATTCCCCACAGCGGTTTTTCAACTCTGCTTACCATGTACGCCTTACGCATGGCGATTTCAGCCCTGAGATCCAAGGCTCATAAATGCTATTCCTCCTACTATCATCACCGCGCCCATTAACTGTAGAGGCTGAAGCGATTCCTCAAAGAACATCACGCCGACCAGCGTGACAAGTGCAACCGATAAGCCCGTGTACACAGGGTAAAGAATTGACACCGGACTGCCACGCAGCACAAAGATGTAATAGAAAAAAACGAAGCCGTAGATCGCGAGCGCCAACAGCACGACGGGCCATTGCCTCAGCAACAGCATCCAGTAGTTTCCGCCCGGTTGTATGGAGACCCATTTCAACAGCCCATGCGAACTCGCCAGGAAGCTAGCGAGGAGTATGGCATGCAAGGCAAGCGTTATGTTTTTAGGCATCATAATCATTCTTTGTGCTCTTGGCTCGGTCGATGAAAAACGAGGGACGTTGTTTAACCTCTTCATATATCTTGCCTATATAAATCCCAATGATGCCAATGCTGATCATCAGGATACTGCCAAGCAAGAGAATCAAGAGTATTACCGTAGTAAAGCCGTCGACGGCCACACCGGTTATCCAATTAAACAGTGCAACGCTGCCGAGAATCAGCGCAAGCAATAAGGTGATAAAACCCAGAAGAGTCACAATCTGCAAGGGTAGCGCCGTAAATGACGACACTGCCGAAAATGCGTAGCGCAGCAGCGCAAGCCGACTCCAGGAAGAGCGGTTCTTTGCAGTCCGCTGCGGGACCTCGAATTCGATTTCATGGGCCGGATAATTCATCCAGCGTATCAAGCCTCTAAAAAATCGGCTTGATTCAGGGAAATTCAAATAAGCGGCTACCACCTCCCTGTCCAATAGCTTGAAGTCCGTATCGTTCTCAATATCGATCGCAGCAAACCTCTTGAACAGGTGAAAAAAGGTTCGTGTGAGCAGATTTCTTGATAAAGATTCTGTGCCACGCCCGGTCTTTCGAGTGTTGACCACCTTATAGCCTGACTCCCAGGCCTTCACGAGTTCGGGGATTAACTGCGGGGGGTGCTCCAGGTCACTATCGATGATAAGTACAGCGTCATAATCAAGACAGTGCTGTAATCCTGCTTGAATAGCAGCCTCCTTTCCAAAGTTTCTGGTGAGGCTGATTAATTCTATAGCCTGGTTCCTGCTACGTGCTTCCAGTATCGCAGATACAGAATCATCGCTTGATCCATCATCCACAGCGAATAACGTCCAACGATGCTGTTGCATATTCTGTGCTGCACCCATGATCGCCTGCAGACCTTCTACAAGGTCTCTGCCCTCATTGAATACGGGAACAACAACTGCCAAATTTGCCATAGTTAGATCCCTGTTTACCGTCGCCATTCAGTATTTGCCAGAGGGTGATTGATTTCCAATCCTTCAGAGTAAGTAATCCAGCCATCCGGTGAGGTATACCGCAGATAGAGTATACCGCCGTCGGCGAGGCTCACCCTGAGCTGTCCCTGTGACGGCACCTCTGCGAGTCCGCCCAGTTCTTTCGACAGGAAATGCCACTGGCCCTGACTATAAGGACCCGCGGACCAACTGAAGATGCGGTCGACGTAACTGTAGTCAAGACTCAAGGTGGCGTCCGGCCTGTATTTTGATTGAAAGTCCTGCATACGGGACACAAGCGAATCGCTGTCATCCATGAAACAGCGACAATCGCCGTTGTAGACAAGTAATGCGCTAATAGAGCCTGATACCTGATGCAAGAAAAGCGGGTCAATGATAGCAAGCTGAATACCCTCTTCCGGGCGATACTGCGTTTTAAGCGCTTCCAGGCCTTGGGCGAACCAGAACGAGGTCAGGATAGCGTCAGAGGGAATATAGGCGATAGCGTCAGCGTTATTCCAGAGCAATTCGGCATGGGCGTCGAACTCCTTGGCGATGGCGAATACCTTGCTGCGTTCAGTCCAGGCATTGGCTGACAGTAACGACAGCAGTATCAGCGCAGCGCTTGGAACAGCCACTTTGTGCAAGGCTGTTCCCTGTATGCCGCGCAGTGCTGCAGAGCAGAAAATAACTATGGCAATACACAGTGTCAGCCATACCAGGAAGAGATAGCGGTCGGGTGCGTGGATTCCTGGTGATTCAGTTAGTGGCAGAAGGGGACCCATAACACAGGCCACGACCACAATCATGAAAGGCAGATGCACAGGGTTTTTCAGGCCATATCCGACGGCCAGCCCACCGACGATGGTCCAAAAGAGGAGACTAAAGGGCCCAGTTAAGAGTTGTGGTATGGCCAGCAGTCCGAGCGCCACGCCAGACAATAGTTCGACTGCACCTTCTTCGCCTGCGACCCCGTAGCCTCCACTCAGTGAACCCAGCATATAGGCTCGCCAGGCACTGTAGGCAAGCGCCAGCAGCCAGAAAGGTACGCTGGCCCGAATACGGCTGTTCCAGTTGGATTCCGGAATAAACAGTAAGCAAAGTACCAGGGGGACGTAAATCTCTTTGGCCGTCATCGCCAGTCCATAAGCAAGCAGGCTGGCAAGGAGCAGGCTGATTCGAGGCCTGCGCAGGTATCTGACATAAAGAATCAGCGCAGCCAGCGCGAAAACAGCGCCCTCGATATAGTGACGGGTCATCAGCTGCTGCGAGACATGGCTTATCGGTGCGCCGGCCATGAACAGCAGACATCCCATCAATGCATAAGAACGTCCTGTCCACTGGCGCAATAGCGCGTACAGCAGACCCATCACCGCGGCCAGCGCGCCAATCTGATGGAAGTAAAAGAACGTCGGCATCATGCCAAATAATGCCAGGTCAATCTGATAGGAAACCAGTAACCAGGGCGTCAAGTTGGCCGGAGTAAAAGCGCGCCAGATCTCTGGCACAAAGAAATAGTCCAGTATTGGCTGCTGATGAATGGCCAGCAAAATTTGCGTGTCATCCCAGCGCCAGTTAGCGCCCAGCGGATCGACCATCAGCGCCAGGTATAGGGTTGTGGCAACTACCAGCGTGCCAAATAGCAGCATTTCGCCCGTCTTGGCGCTGGAACAGGGGCTTTTCATCGCGTTAAGTCGCAAAATAATGGCCTAAGCCTCGCTTAAAAAGACATTATCACCAAACAGCCCTACGGATTACAGGCACCATGAAACCACGCGCCTGGGCCGTTAACCGGGTCAACCCGGGTTATCGGCAAGTGGAACATAGACATCGGTAAGCATTTCTTCTTCACGAATTTCCGTGCCCACATTGATGTAGTGAAAAATCAGAGGGAACGTCCCCAGCGCTTCGCCACTACCAGGCAGCCACTCCCGGACCAGCCATGCCGCTGTCGTGACATTCTGTCGCGAACCATGATGACGGGCCACCGCGCAGCGACAGGCGGGAAGGGTCTTCTGCACGACGCCGTATTCATTTGGGGCGACGTCACCGTCGAAATTCGTTGCCAGGTCGACTCTGTACTCTTCTGGCGCGACGGCGGATGGATCGTTGTAGTGGATGCCGTAGCTGCGATGCGCGGGAGGCGCCAGGCCATTCGCTCTGCGCCAGGCGACGAACTCCAGCACCGATTGCTGTTCCGTCGCGGGCGGCCCCTTGTGCTCCAGTGCCGCGATTGGGGTTTCCGGAAAGTTGACTATTCTGACTTCAGTCACGGGAGGTGCCGCCTGTGTTATTGGTGAGTATCGGTAATGTCGATGAAGGTGCCTGAGGCAAGTGCGCGCCTAGAAAAGTGCGAGTGGATTGAGTGGCGAACCCATACCCTTCTCGATGCGCAGTGGTGAGGCCATGAACAGGAATTCATAGCGACCCTGCTCTTTGGCCACCCGGGCCACATCGGCGAAATCCAGGTTATCGAAGATGGAGACGCCAAGCGACACCAGCGCGAGGCTGTGCAAGGGCAGGAAGACATCACCGACACCACTGGGTGTCGCATCATTCCACATGTCGTGGCCGATCATGGCGACACCGCGCTCCTTGAGGAACCAGGCGACGTTGGCGTGATAGCCCGCGACACCTTCCGAGGTAGGCCAGGGACCCAGTGCCGCGCGGCGGGTCCAGCGACCGGTGTGCAGCAGAATCACATCGCCGGGCTCCACGGTGACACCCTGGATTTCTTCGAGGGCAAGCAGATCGGCATAGGTGATGGCCGTGCCGGGTTCCACCCAGCCCTTACCCTCCGGGTCCTTGCCCGGGAGCAGTGTGGCATCGAACAGGATACCGCGGGTCACAATGCCGTTGCGGTGCGCATAGATACTTCCCCGCGGACAACCGTCCGCCGCTTCCACCTGTTCCCAGGTGACACCGTTATACCCACTGCCTTCATACATGATGTGACAGTCCAGGGAATCCAGGTGGCTATGGATGGTGCCGTGATAGCTACCGGTGTACTCATAACTGTCCGAGGCGCCGGTGGGACTAACCCGCAGGACTTCCCTGTTCAGTACGGCCGAGGTGTCAGGGGATTCGATCTCGTCTGCCTGCACCACGTCATGGGCCAGTGATACCGTGATGCCTTCAGTGACCAGGGCGGCGGCCTGCAGTCGCTTCTCCGCCGTGATGAAGTTGGCCTGCCCCAGTTCGTCTTCGGGCCCCCAACGCCCCCAGTTCGAGAGTTCCTCCATGGCGCGCTGGAAATCCGCATTGGTCTGCATGGGGCCGGGTCCCTGGGCATAGAGAGTCTGTGTAGAGACCACCAGCAGACTCAGTGACGCTGTCAGGGTAAGTAGCCGCGCTTTGATTCTTGTTGTCATGACGATTCCTCGATCATTGAGTCAGTAATATGGAGCAGAGACACTATTCAAGAGACACTATACAGGAGTTCGCTGCATGCGCTGTCAGCGAATGACACAGGGTGCATAGCGCGGGTCGCGAGACAGGCGTTGCGCCTCAGCGACCGTGGCTGACACGCCAGCCAGCTCTCCTGACGCTGCACTGGCCTCCAACCACAGCCTGGCAAGATGGGCATCGTACGAGAGCAAGCCAGCCATGCCCTTAAACGCACTGGCCTCCGACTGTGGGTCTGCCAGGGCGCTGAGGTAGCCTGGATTCTGCTCCAGCTGCAGCCAGTGCGCACGATGGGGCGCAGCGTCTTGCCGCAGGGCCATGCCGGCGGGTCCCGGGTTGTACTCGGGCTCGCAGACCGCAATGCCGTTCACATACGCCACAGGCGCAGGTGATCGCAGCAGGGTCAATGGCCCCAGCGTCAGCATCAGAACAAGGACAAAGAATCCGGCGAGCAGCCAGCCCTTGCGCGGGGATCGGGTTACTGTGTTCAATTGTCAGCCTCCTTGCCTTTGCTTGCCCGGTCTTATCAATTGGCACTTGTCACAGCTTACCCTCTGCACCAGGAGCCTGCCGGGCAATCAGGGCCGAGCGAGTCTGGCCTGCGGAGCCAGATGCTAACAGAAAACACCCCTGGCAAGCCCTGCAGCCGCGATACCCCAGCGCCGCGAGCAAGGAGGCTCCCGGGTCGGTGCAAGCCTCCTCGCTAAACTTGGCTCGGCGCTGCGCCCTTATCACCACCGAGCTCGCACCTGAACACAGACAGCACTTCGCCATCGGGATTCCGCGTCTCGCGCTCGAAGCCAAAACCCAGGCGTTGCAACAGCCGGATCGACGGCCCGTTATGGGGCACGGTGATTGCCAGCAGGGTCGGCAAGCCCCTTCAACTGCACCAACCAGAGCCCGCGCCCTTCCCGATAGCCTGGAATAATCCGTTGCTGCAGGTAGGCGCTTGCGCCCTTCACATCGCTCACATCATGATTGACGATGAATTCACGCCAGGCAGGTTCCGACAGCAGACTGAGCATGAAGCGGGCATCCGCCTCGGTAGCCTCCCTTAGTGACAGTCGCTCTGTAGTAAGCAAGTGCTTACTCAAAAAATTAACCCCTCGCATTAAAACACCAGACTGCCCACCCGCCTGCGCGGCATAACATCCCTCGTGCTGGGACGGCCGGCCCGCATCCGGGAGTGTAAGCGGCGGCGCCCCTGCTTCGCAATTTGCTGTGCTGTCCGCTACACTCTGCCCCCGGATTCAGCGCCGCCACCAGGGCGCGGCGCCGCAACCGGGCACCCTCGGCCGGACAGCTGGCTGAGCCAGACCGAGGGCCTAAAAGCGACAGCTTCGCCGCGCATCGGCTGGCGGGCTACCTTCATCACCATAGATACGACACAAGGACATTCAGGCAATGGCTACCATCACGATCGACGGCAAAGAATACGATACCGACACCCTCTCGGACGAGACCAAGGCGCAACTAGGCAGCCTGCGCTACGTGGACTCCGAACTCGCGCGCCTGCAGGCCCAGGTCGCCGCCCTGCAGACGGCCCGTATCGCCTATGGCCGTGCCCTCAAGGAGACCCTGGAACAGGGCCAGGCGCCGCAGGACGAGGAAGTTGCCATCGAAGGCCTGGGCGACACGATTCGCTTCGACTAGGGCTCTCAGACAGCGCAGCCAAACGGTCGCCACTTGGCGGCCGTTTTAGTTTGTGCGCCACTCATTTTCAGCGCAACGCATTGGCCATTTCAGTGGCACCCTTGCCGTTTCCGGCAGCTCGAGGCCACGAAACGGGCTTTGCGACACGCCCGCAAGGCGATGTGTCTCTGCAACTGCAAATGTCCGGTTTTACTAGCGCCAGGCTGCCCTCTTCCCTGGTGATCACTCCATCTTCCTGAAATTGGGATATCGTACAAATATGGCCTTCATAGCACCAGGCAAAGTAGGTGACGTGTAGGTAGAGTGCCAAATCTAACTTTTTGTTATAGCTGGTAAAAATATCGCTACTGACAATATTTTGCGGCAAAATTTCGTGACGAAATGTAGGTGATCTGTAGGTAGCACATAAACTTTTCAAAAACGCCATTGATAAGTCTTTAAATTCCAATAATTTTTCTAAGAGTTCAACTTGGTCGCTCACTACTGGTGCTGATGCACTTACCGGTACCGGCGCAAATGATCTGTTCGTATCCACAGAAGCCACACTGTCTTCCGCTGACATTCTGGATGGCGGCGCAGGCACCGATACCCTTCGCTACGCCTCCTCTGGTGCCGCGGCGGTGAGTGAATCTGGATTCGAATCCAAGAACATTGAAATCGTCTCTGTGACTTCTGACGCTGTAGGTGGAACTACATTCGACCTGTCCGGTGCAGCCGGTCTATCGACTGTACGTAACTTCAATAGCTCCCAGAACCTGACAGTCAGCGGCCTGAATGCTATTACTGACGTCACTCTGGACGATGTGGGCAGCCCTGATAACTCTATTGCGCCCAACACGACTATCAACTACACGGCGGCTGGTACTGTCGGTACCAACACCCAAAATGTATCACTGATCAGCAATAGCAATGCGAATGGCGGTGCTATCGGTACTCTGACCGCTAATGGTGTTGAGAACTTCGCTGTGACCACATCTGGTGGTTCCAGCGTACTAACAGGCATAGCATCTACTTCACTCGATACTGTAACAGTAGCTGGTGATCAGAATTTGACTATCACTGGAATGCTGGTTGGCGCAGACACTGTTGATGCGAGTACTTTCACCGGCAATCTGAGTGTAGTACTTGATTCAGCAGGCACGGCAAAAGACGTGGTAGTTACTGGTGGTTCTGGTAACGACACTGCTAACTTCTCCGCTGGCTTCGAAGCTTCTGACAGCTTTGACGGTGGAGCTGGCACCGACACTCTGGGTATCCTGAACGCCGTTGCAACTGGCACTCCAGCCGGCACGCTGAAAAACGTTGAAATCCTGGACATCACTGACGCCGCGACTGGCACAGTGGACATGGATAACTTCGCAGGCGTGACGAAGGTCATACTAAACGCCGGTATTGCTGCTGGTGCGACCAGCACAATCGACGACGCCGTTTCTGGCATTGAAGTTGAAGTGGATTCTGCAAACCTCGGCGCCGACAATCTGGTTGTTGACCTGAAGACAGACGGCACTGCAGATGAAATCACCGTCACTATCGATCGCGTAACTGGCGCGCACAGCATCGCTTCTATCAATGCAGCCGACGCTGAAACGCTTACTATGTCTTTCGACGATGACTCCACTGCAAACACTACTGCGTCTTTCACTGTGACTTCTCTGACAGCGACGGACTCTACTAAGTGGGTGCTGTCTGGTGACGCGACTACTACTATCTCTGCAACTGTAGACCCAACCACAGCGGTCCTAGCTAACGTGGACGCGAGTGCAATGACTGGCAAGCTGTCTATTGCTGGCACTGACTTCGCTGCCGCCGGTGCGACCATCCTTCTTGGATCTGGAGCAGACACCCTGACTTTCGCGACAGCTACTGGCGCAGACACCATCACCCTGGGTGGCGGTGCTGATACTATGGTTTACAACGCGGTAGCCCAGTCTGACTTCGACACAGATACCATCACTGACTTCGTATCTGGCACAGACAAGTTGAGCTTCCAGTTCGCCAACCCTGTACTGAACTTCCTGGGCAACAAGTCCAGCTTTGGTCAGTCCCAAGGTGCATTGAGTGGCGGTGCGACTCCGGCAGCTGGTCTTGACGCGGTATTTCAGATCGACGATCAGATCCTGTGGATCGACAACAACGATGACGGTACCTTGGACAACAACGACTTCCGTATCAAGCTGACTGGTGTAACCGCCCTAACAGCTGCTGATGTGGGTCTGTCTGCTTCTGGCAACACAGTTACTCTGTCTGCCGCTGCCGCTAACGTTGGTCTAACTGGCACACCTACCAATGCAGACAAGAACACCACCAACTTCGCTGATACCATTAAGTCCACCATTCCGTTCCTCGCCGGTTCTACCGTTGCGGGCGGTCTGGGCACTGATACTCTGGAATTGACCTCTGCCGGTGCAGTGGGTGCGATCCCAGCGACTATCACTGCAGTTGAAGTATTGAAGCTGGGCACCGTAAGCACCACTGCTAACACAGGTGTTGCTTTCGCAGCAGGTGGTAACTTCACCTCGGTAACAG